>JACXTT010005556.1_pt1 | contig 18284 bp, 23 predicted proteins | sample 9270951 | NCBI WGS metagenome assembly JACXTT01 (sample SAMN15532306, study PRJNA645909) | rock metagenome | isolation source: weathered quartz diorite | place: Puerto Rico | collected 2017-06-21 | reverse complement strand
GCCCCGGCGCTGGGTCCGCACGCTGCCGCCCGCCAGCACCTCGCCCTCCAGCGCGGCGGCCAGCGCCTGAGCGCCCGCCGGGTCCTTCAGCGACAGGTCGGTGGCCGGCTCCTCGGCGATCGTGGCGGCCACACCGCGCGCCGCCTCCGCGCCGAACGCCGAGCGCCAGCGCATGTAGAGCCAGGATGGCGCCAGCAGTTCCGGATCGCTGAGCTCCGGCGGCTCGCGCAGCAGGCCGCGCAGCACGGCGTTCACCAGGCCCTTGAACATCTGCAATCCGCGGTCCTGGGCCACCAGGTCCACGGAGGTGGTCACCGCCGCGTGCGCCGGGGTCTTCAGCACGAAGGCCTGGGCGACGCCGAGCCTCAGGATCTGCACCACCTTGTCCGGCGGCGGCTTCTTCACCTTGGCCTGCAGGGCGGCGTCGATCGGCCCCAGGTGGCGCAGGGTCGCCAGCACCAGGGCGCGGGCGAAGGCGCGATCGCGGCCGTCCAGCCGGGCGAGCGCGGGATGGTTCAGGCCCTCGTCCATGCCGCTGCGCCCCGACAGGGCGGCGGTCAGCAGGTCGAGGGCGGCGGCGCGGGCCGGCAGGCCGGCCGCGTCATTGGGAGATATGTCGGTCACCGGCGCGGCGTGCCCGGATCGGGCCGCCGGCGCAAGGGCCTAGGCGGTCTTGGGCGTCCGCCAATGGGCCGCGATCGAGCCGAGGAACGTCAGCACGCCCACGATCGCCAGCAGCGAGCCGGCGATGGCGAACTTCTCCGCCGCCGCGTTGCCGCCCAGCAGCATGGCCAGCGCCGGGATCGAGATCAGCACCGCCAGGGTGGAGATCACATAATTGGCCCAGCCCAGGCGGTCGTCGCGGCCGGAGAGCTGATAGAAGGTCCCCATCAGCGCCAGGGTCGCCCAACCCATGAGGTTGAGGTGGGCGTGCGCCGGCATCATCGCGTGGTCGTTGCTGGCTGCCATGACGACCCCCCAGACCATGCCGCCGAGCACGCAGAGCGCGCCGGTCGTGAAGAACGCCAAGGCCAGTCGAGTCATCTGTCTTCCCCCCGGAAGTGAATGCGAGGGCGACAAAGAACAGGGTTTGCGAAATGCCGCAACGCTTGGCCGGACGGCCGGCCGGGCCTAAATCTCACCCATGGCCGAAACCCCGCCCAACGCCGCGCCCGGCAAGCCGCTCACCGAGGCGGCCCGCCGCGCGCTGGAAGAAGCCGCCGCGCGTCACGCGGCCGAGACCGCCGCCCAGCCCATGCCCGAACAAGGCGGCCCCAAGGGCCCCGAACCCACCCGCTACGGCGACTGGGAGCGCAAAGGCATCGCCAGCGATTTCTAGCCCGCCTGGGCCATCTCCGCCGCCACGCGCAGAGCTGCGGCGTGGGGGTCGTTGGCCGCGGTGATCGGGCGGCCGCAGACGATGTGCGACGCGCCGGCCTTCAGGGCGTCCAGCGGGGTGGCCGCGCGGGCCTGATCGTTCTTCGCCGACCAGTCCGGCCGCACGCCCGGCGTCACCACCAGGAAGTCGCGGCCACCGAGCGCGCGGGCCAGCGCCGCCTCGTGCGGGCTGGAGATCACCCCGTCGCAGCCGGCGGCGATGGCCTGGTGGATGCGTCGCTCGACCAGGGCGCGGGCGGTCTCCGCATAGCCCATCTCGCCCAGGTCTTCGTCGGTCAGGCTGGTCAGCACCGTCACCGCCAGGATCTTCAGCGACGAGGATCCGCGCCCGCGCACCGCCGAGGCCATCACCTGCGGCTCGCCGTGCACGGTGATGAAGTCGCAGCCGGACTGCGCGATGGCGGCGGCCGCCCGCTGCACCGTCGTGCCGATGTCGTGCAGCTTCCAGTCCAGGAACACCTGCTTGCCCTGGGCCTTCAGCTCGCGCGCCAGCGTCATGCCGTCCGTGGCGAACAGCTCCAGCCCCACCTTGTAGAAGCTCACCGCATCGCCCAGCGACGCCACCAGGGCGCGGGCCTCGTCGGCGGTGGGCACGTCCAGGGGCACGATCAGGCGGTGATCGGCCTTGGCGGGCGGCTGTGCGAGTGCGGCGGCGGCCATGCGAGGGCTCCGGGCAAGAGGGCGCAGGCCGAAGGGTTCGGCGGGCGCAGCGATTTGGGCTAAGACCCGTGGATGATCCATTGGGACTTCGCGGTCAACTTCTTCGTGGCGCTGTTCGCCTTGCTCGACCCGGTGGGCAACGTGCCGGTGTTCGCCGCCTCAACCGTGGGCGCCTCCAGCCGCGAACGCGCGCAGATCGCCTTCGTGATCTCGCTGTTCGTCATGGGCTTCCTGACCTTCTTCTACTTCTCCGGCCTGTCGGTGCTGACCTTCTTCGGCATTTCGCTGCCGGCCTTCCGCATCGCCGGCGGGGTGATCCTGTTCATCCTGGGCCTGAAGATGGTCGGCGACGACTTCACCTCCAGCTTCGCCGACGCCGCCGAGGCCACGGCCGGTGACAAGCGCACCTACGTCCGCCGCCGCGTCGAACAGATGATCGTGCCCTTCGCCATGCCGCTGCTGATCGGCCCGGGCGCGATCTCCACGGTGATCATCTACGCCAGCCAGGCCAAGGGCTTCGGTCTGCCGGGCGCGGCCATGGGCATCGGCGCCATCGTCGCCGTCTCCATCGCCACCCTGCTGTCGTTCCTGGCCACGCCGCTGATCAGCCGCCTGCTGGGCAAGATCGGGCTGTCGATCATCGTGCGCGTGCTGGGCCTGATCCTCTGCGCCATGGCCGTGCAGTTCCTGCTCGCCGGCATCGCGGATTCCACCCACGGCCTGATCCGCCCGGAGGCCGCCGCGCCCTACGGGGGCTGATCTAGAGCTTGCGGAACCGCGAGCTCTGCGAGGCCATCAGCGCCAGCTGCCAGTCGTCGGGCAGCAGCTTGCTGACCGCGGCGATGGCCTTGTTGGGCGCGCCGGGCACGCAGATCGCCCGGTTGGCCTCCACCGCCTCGTAGCCGGCCGCCGCCACCTCGTCGGCCCCCAGCCACAGCCACGGCGGCGTCGAGGTCGAGATCTGGGCGCGGGTGCCGTTCACGTCGTGGAACTCGGAATAGGTGAAGCCCGGGCAGAGCGCGCTCACATGCACGCCGCTCCCCTGCGTCTCCATGTGCAGGCTCTGGGAGAACCGCACCAGGAAGGCCTTCACCCCGCCGTAGAGCGTGTGCCCGGCCGATCCGGGGACCAGGCCGGCCAGCGAGGCCACGTTGACGATCCGCCCGAAGTCCCGGTGGATCATCCCCGGCAGCACCCGGTGCGCCAGCTCGGCCGGCGCGGTCATCATCACCTGGATGAAGGCCTTCTGATCCTCCCAGCGGGTGTCGCCATAGGCCCCGGCCAGGCCGTAGCCGGCGTTGTTGACCAGGGCGTCCACCGTCCGGCCGTGAGCCGTCAGGTGGTCCAGGATCTGGCCCGGCGCCTCGGGCTCGGCCAGGTCGGCCGTGACGGTCAGGGCCTCCACGCCGAAGCGCAGCGAGATCTCCTCCGCCAGGGCCTCCAGGCGATCGGCGCGCCGGGCGGTCAGGGCCACGTCATAGCCGTGGCTCGCCAGGATGCGCGCAAATGACGCCCCTATGCCGGCCGAGGCGCCCGTCACCAGCGCCAGTCTGCGATCCATCCGCCCCTCCAGGTCCCGCCCCTGTGTCGCCGGGCGAAACTACGGCCCGGGGACAGGCATTCAAGAGAAAGCGACGGGGGCCAGGATAGCGTGCAAGACTCCCCCCACAGTTGTGCGCCGCAGCACGGCCATTGAACGGGGTCTGGAATGGGTGTATCGCGCCCGCCGCAGACGGCATCGGGCCGCCCAAAGGGGACTTCGCTCAGGTCCCCGGAGATTTTGGATGGCTGATCCGGCCGTGGGCGCCCCCGAGGCGCCCGAGGAGTCGCATCACTCCCCGCATAGTGAGAGTTTCTGGGCCCTGGCTTTGGGCTCCATGGGCGTGGTGTTCGGCGACATCGGCACCAGCCCGCTCTACGCCATGCGCGAGGCGCTCCGTCACACCCGCGCCACCGTGTCGCCCGAGACCGCCGTGCTGGGCGTCGTCTCCCTGGTCGCCTGGGCCCTCGTGCTCATCGTGACCGTGAAATACGTCGTCTTCCTGATGCGCGCCGACAACAAGGGCGAAGGCGGCACGCTGGCCCTGATGGCGCTCGCCCAGCGCGTAGTGCCGCGCCGGTCCGGCTGGATCCTGATGCTGGGCATGGTGGGCGCGGCCCTGTTCTACGGCGACGGCATCATCACGCCCGCCGTTTCGGTGCTCTCCGCGGTCGAGGGCGTGCGCGACGCGCCGGGCGCCCCGCACGAGGTCGCCCGGCTGGTGCTGCCGGTCTCGGCCGGCATCCTGATCGCGCTGTTCCTGGTGCAGGCCAAGGGCACCGCCAGCATGGCCCGGTTCTTCGGCCCGATCATGGCCGCCTGGTTCCTGGTCCTGGCGGGGCTGGGCGTCTACCACATCGCCGAGGACCCGACGATCTTCCGGGCGCTCTCGCCGCACTACGGGATCATCTTCCTGGTCGACAACGGCTTCCTGGGCTTCGTGATCCTCGGCAGCGTCTTCCTGGCGGTCACCGGGGCCGAGGCGCTCTACGCCGACATGGGCCACTTCGGGAAGAAGCCGATCCGTGTCGCCTGGCTGTGCTTCGCCCTGCCGGCCCTGCTGCTCAACTACCTGGGCCAAGGCGCCATGGTGATCCATCACCCGGGCGCCCACGTCGACCCGTTCTACAAGATGATCCCCGACGCCATCTATTGGCCGGTCCTGCTGCTGGCCACGGTCGCCACGGTCATCGCCAGCCAGGCGGTGATCACCGGCGCCTTCTCCATGACCCAGCAGGCGGTGCAGCTCGGCCTCCTGCCGCGCATCGACATCCGCCGGACGTCGGAGACCCAGGCCGGCCAGATCTTCGTGCCCTACGTCAACAACGCCCTGATGGTGGGCGTGATGATCCTGCTCTTCACCTTCCAGACCTCGTCCAACCTGGCCGCCGCCTACGGCATCGCGGTCACCGGGGCGATGTTCGTCGACACCCTGCTGTTCTTCGTCATCGTCCGCTTCATGTGGAAGAAGCCGCTCTGGGTGGCCCTGCTGGCCTCCAGCGGGTTCGGCGTCCTGGACGTGACCTTCATCTCATCCAACCTGCTGAAGATCCCGCAGGGCGCGTGGCTGCCGCTGGTGCTGGGCTCGGCCCTGGTGGTGATCATGTGGACCTGGACCCGCGGGGCCCAGATCCTCTCCGACAAGACCCGCCGCGATTCCGTACCGCTGATCGAGCTGTCGGAAATCCTCAAGGCCCGCGCTCCGCACCGCGCGCCCGGCACGGCGATCTTCCTGACCTCGGACGCCTCGATGGCGCCCGTCGCCCTGATGCACAACCTCAAGCACAACAAGGTGCTGCACGAGAAGAACATCGTGCTGACCATCGAGGTCGCCGAGACGCCGCGCGTCCGCGAGGCCGACCGGGTGCGCATCGAGCCGGTCAACGAGGACTTCAAGAAGCTGATCATCACCTACGGCTTCATGGAGAGCCCGAACCTGCCCAAGGCGCTGGCGCTCTGCCGCAAGCTCGGGCTGAAGTTCGACATCATGGCCACCAGCTTCTTCCTCGGCCGCCGCTCGGTGGTCCCATCCGCCCAATCGGGCATGCCGCTCTGGCAGGACAAGCTGTTCATCTTCCTGATGAAAAACGCCGCCAACCCGACCGACTTCTACAAGATCCCGCCAGGCCGGGTGGTGGAGCTCGGGACCCAGGTGACGATCTAGGCCGTGCTGGACAGCGTCTCCTGGACCGTGCTCTGCGGCTACGCCGGCGATGCGCTGTGGGTGCTGGCGCTGGCACTGATGTTCTCCGCCTCGCTGAACGCCTGGCGGCAGACTGAGGACCGCCCGAGCGTGCCCTTCCTGGGCGGCCAGGCGCGGCGCGAAATGGCCTTCTGGCTGCTGCCCGTCGCCAGCTTCGCGCTCTCGATCTGGCTCGCCATCAAGGCCCGCGGCGTCGACAACGAGGCCGCGATCATCCTCTTCGGGATCCGCGCGGTCTCCGCCCCGCTGCTGGCGGTCGTCCACCTCCGATGGGTCGGCGACGCGCTTAAGCCTTGAACAGCTGTCGTGTTGGCCCTTTAAGGCGCGCGACAATCTCATTCTCTTTTCTTCCAGGACTGCCCGACCCATGGCCGACAAGCCCGTCAAGAAAGTCGTCCTCGCCTATTCCGGCGGCCTCGACACCTCGATCATCCTGAAGTGGCTGCAGACCGAATACGGCGCGGAGGTGATCACCTTCACCGCCGACCTCGGCCAGGGCGAGGAGATCGAGCCCGCCCGCGCCAAGGCGCTGGCCGCCGGCGTGAAGCCGGAGAACATCTTCATCGAGGACGTGCGCGAGGAGTTCGTCCGCGACTTCGTCTTCCCGATGTTCCGCGCCAACACCGTCTATGAGGGCCAGTACCTGCTCGGCACCTCCATCGCCCGGCCGCTGATCGCCAAGCGCCAGATCGAGATCGCCCGCAAGCTGGGCGCCGACGCGGTCAGCCACGGCTCCACCGGCAAGGGCAACGACCAGGTCCGCTACGAGGTCGCCTACTACGCGCTCGAGCCCGACATCCACGTGATCGCGCCCTGGCGCGAGTGGACCTTCAAGTCGCGCGAGGCCCTGTTGGACTTCGCCGAGAAGCACCAGATCCAGATCACCAAGGACAAGCGCGGCGAGGCGCCGTTCAGCGTCGACGCCAACCTCCTGCACTCCTCCTCCGAGGGGAAGGTGCTGGAGGACCCGGCGGTCGAGGCGCCGGAGTTCGTCCACATGCGCACGATCTCGCCCGAGGACGCGCCGGACAAGCCCACCGTCTTCACCATCGACTTCGAGAAGGGCGATCCCGTCGCCATCGACGGCGTGAAGATGTCGCCCGCCACCCTGCTCACCAAGCTCAACGAGCTCGGCCACGACAACGGCGTCGGCCGCCTCGACCTGGTGGAGAACCGCTACGTCGGCATGAAGTCGCGCGGCGTCTACGAGACCCCCGGCGGCACGATCCTGCTGGCCGCGCACCGTGGCATTGAGTCCATCACCTTGGACCGGGGCTCCATGCACCTGAAGGACGAGCTGATGCCGCGCTACGCGGAGCTCATCTACAACGGCTTCTGGTTCACGCCCGAGCGCGAGATGCTGCAGGCCGCCATCGACCACTCCCAGGCCATGGTCGCCGGCCAGGTGCGGGTGAAGCTCTACAAGGGCAACGTCTCGATCATCGGCCGCACCAGCCCCTACTCGCTCTACGACCAGGAGCTGGTCACCTTCGAGGAGGGCAAGGTGGCCTACGACCAGCGCGACGCCTCGGGCTTCATCAAGCTCAATGCCCTGCGCCTGCGCGTCGCCGCCAAGCGCGATCGGCGGATCAAGGGCAAGGCCTAGGGCTAGGCGTCGAGCCGGTTGTACGGGTAGCGGTCGCGGATTTGCGCCTGGAAGAACCGGCCCTTCGAGTCCGCCTCGACGAACGAGCGATGCACCTCGCCCGGCACGCCGACGTAGACGTAGCGCTCGCCGCTCACGAACCGCACCAGCAGCTTGGCGCGCTCGGCGTCATAGTCGATCTCGCTGATCGCTGTGGAGTCCACGTCCATGGCGCTCTCCCGGGCTGTGCCCACCAGCCCCTAAGCCGCCGAGCGCCGCCGACGGTTCCCGACCAGCCCCGATACGTGCCAATCTCCCCGCAAGGCGAAGCGGACTTCGCCGCTTAGGGGGAACACTTGATGATGATGCAGCACCGCTGGGTGGCCCTGGTCACCCTCCTCGCGCTCCTGACCTACTTCTGGATGAGCACCCGCGTGCCGGTGGCGCGCAACAAGTGCGGCATCCAGGCCCCGGCCATGACCGGCGACCCGATGCTCGAGCGCACCATCCGCGCCCACTACAACACCCTGGAATGGCTGCCGATGTTCCTGGTGTCCCTGTGGCTGTTCGCCATCTACTGGAACGAGCTGGTGGCCGCCGCGGTCGGCGTGGTGTGGATCATCGGGCGCATCCTCTACGCCCTGGGCTATTCCGCCGACGCCAGCAAGCGCGGGCCGGGCTTCCTGATCCAGGCGATCGCCACCGCCGTCCTGATGTTCGGATCGCTGGGCAAGATCGTCTACAGCCTGGCCACGGGGAACGCGTGACGCCTCGCGTGTGAACCGTCGGCGCCGAAACCGACATTCACAGTTAGAACGCCGCAATCGCCCAACCACATTTGAAGCGAACTGTTGTGCAGGTTAGGCGTTCGAAGCGAGGGACGCTTCAAGTTGAAGGCACGCCCATGTCCAAAACCACCGCGGCCCTGGCGACCGCCCTCGCCCTCTCGCTAGGCCTCGCGGCCTGCGAGACCGCCACGCCCTACCAGCCCAACGTCCGCGGGGGCATGACCTCCGGCGGCTATTCGGAGACGCGCCTGGAGCCGGACCGCTGGCGGGTGAACTTCTCCGGCAACTCCATGACCTCGCGCGAGACCGTGGAGGGCTACCTGCTGTTCCGCGCGGCTGAGCTCACCCTGCAGAACGGCGATGACTGGTTCGCCATCGCCGACCGCCACACCGACGCCAAGTCGCACAGCTACGTCCAGCCGGACCCGCTCTACCGCCCCTGGTACGGCCCGGGCTTCGGCTACTGGCGCCCGTCCTGGCGCTATCGCGGCCGCGGCTTCGGCTGGCGCACCTGGGATCCGTTCTTCGGCGACCCCTTCTTCGCCGACCGCTACGACGTGCAGACCATCGAGAGCTTCGAAGCCTCCGCCGAGATCATCACCCACAAGGGGCCCAAGCCCGCCGACGATCCGCGCGCCTTCGACGCCCACGCCGTGGCCGACAGCCTGAAGCCGAAGATCCAGTACCCGGCCCCGCCGAAGTGAGCGCGTAGCGACTTATCCCGGCGAAGGCCGGGATCGGGTCAGCGCGCAGGGTGGCGTCCGCGCGCCTAGAGCAGGTAGGCGGCCGCGAACAGGGCCAGGCCGCCGACGCCCAGGCCGATCGAGCCCAGCCAGAAGCCCTTGCGCCGGGTGATGATCGCCACTGTGCAGATGGCGATGCCGATCTCCAGCAGGGTGGCCGCCGCGGTCAGCCAGTGGTGGCGATGCTCGTGCTCGCGGCTCTCGGCCAACAGCTTGTCGCGCTCGGCCTCGTCCTCCTTGGCCGCCTTCTTCACCTCGGCCTGTTTGTCGACCTGCTCCTTGGCGGTGTCGGCGTACTTGGCCGCCTTGGGGCCGCCGCTGTCCGCGGCGATGCCGTAGATGTGCTTCTTCAGGCTGTCGGCCTGGTATTCGCCCCACTGGTCGGTGGCCTTGTCCTGGCTGAGCACCGCCTCGCTGGAGGCGGTGATCGCGCCGCCCGCCTCGATGGTCTCCAGGCTGCCCACCGCGGCGGCCAGCACCGCCAGCACCGCGATGGTGATCGAGACCCGGCTGATGAACGGGTCGTGCTCGTGGGCGGCGTGTTCGGCGTGCTCGGCGTGCTCGTGCGCCTCAAGGGCCGGATCGTGGGTCATGTGGCAGGTCCCGACTCAACTGAGCTGTCAGCCCTGATGTAGCCCGCCGCCGGATACGAAAAAACCCTGGCCGCGGGTTGCGCGGGCCAGGGTTCGTTTCTGCCGCCGGAGCCTGATGGCCCCGGGCGTCTCGTCAGGCGGTGGCGGCCGCGCGCCGCTTGGCGCGGACCATGCCGCCCACGCCGCCGAAGCCCAGGATCATCAGGGCCCAGGACGCCGGTTCCGGAACCCCCACCGTGCCGGCGAAGCCGTCGGATTCGAAGGCGTCGCTGCCCACGCTGCCCAGGACGATCGAGGACACCTTGGCGCCCTTGAAGTCGTAATAGACGCGGAAGCCCTTGGTGCGGTCCCCGACGAAATCGGGGCCCTTCCAAACGTCCGTGCCGTCGAATTCCTGCGAGCCGCCGCCGACGAAGTTGAAAGTCAGGGTGTTATAGGTGTCCGGCGAGCCGAGGTAGAAGCTGAAGGCCGTCAGATAGTAGCCGCCGGTCGTCGAGAAGGTGGCCGTCTTGTTGGCCTGGACGGAGAGATAGTTGGTCGGGTCGGCGCTGTAGGGCGCCGAGCTCTGGCAGCAAACGACGACCGGCGCCGGGCTGCCGTCGCCACCATCGTAGGGCGGCGGCGCGCTGCCGTTGATGTCGCTGTTGAGACCCGTCGCGACGTTGGAAATCGTCGTCCCGTTCTGCGTGGTCCCGCTGTATGTGACGTGCGCGTTCTGAACGCCATCGAAGTCCAGCAGGATCGACCCGACGTTGGTCGTGTACAGCTGGTTCGCGACGTCGGGCAGAGCCACGACGATCGGGCCGGGCGTGGTGGCGGCGGTGGCGGCGCCCGCCAGGGCGACAGCCGAAAGCGCCGCGGCCGCGGCGAGAAGCTTGATTTTCATTACGTTCCCCAATGAACCAACGGCGTCCAACCCCCGGGCGCCGCCATGGTTAAGGTTTATTAGGACTTTGTTATCCGAACGGGGAAGCGCATTCGCCTACAAGGCGACTCAGGCTGACGCTACGGCGCCAACGGCCCGGCGCGCCCCGGAAGGGACGGCCGCGTCGGATCAGGATCGTTGCGGAAATTTGGAGCGGGCGAAGAGATTCGAACTCTCGACCCCAACCTTGGCAAGGTTGTGCTCTACCACTGAGCTACGCCCGCGCTCCTCGAAGGCTTGAAGACCGCCCCCGAAATTCGAGAGGCGGCTTATGGCAGACGCCCCCTGGGTTTGCAAGGCGATCCGCCGCGACAAACTCAGCGCCCGAACTTGGGCTCCTTCAGCCGGCGCTTGTTGATGTGGTCCTCGCGGGCCGGCGCCACGTCCTCCGGGTACTCGCCCTTGAAGTAGTAGCGCTGCCAGGCCTCCTTGGTGGCCTCCGGGTCCTGGCGGAAAATCCGCTGGTTGAACTCGCTGCGGTGCTTCTCCCAGACGTCGTACTGCTGGCGCAGCTCCGGATTGGAATCCATCCGCCGGATCACCGGCTGGATCTCGTGCAGCGGCTTGTCCTGCAAGAGCGTGATGAAGCAGAACGGCTCGCCCTTCTCGAAGCGGATCTTGCCCGGCCGGGTGAACAGCCAGTTCATCGTGAAGGGGAACGGCAGCCAGTCGGTCTCGATCACCCCGGCCAGCGGCTGGATGCCGTCCTTGACGTGGTTGGGCGAGCCCATGGCCATCATCGACCAGCCGGGCGGCGTGCGGAACAGATAGCCCGGATGCATGGTCAGCACCCCGTGGCTGAAGTGGCTGGAGGCCAGGCGGTGGAAGTCCGGGCTCGGATAATCGGACTTCAGGGTGATGTCCTCCTGGCGGATGCCGCCGTTCCACTCGGCCGTGAAGGCCACCGGGCAGAGGATCTCCCAACCCGAGGTGTTGGCCATGTTCAGCGGCAGGCAGCGGTAGGCGTGGCGGGCGTGGAAGGCGTCCATCCAGGCGCGGGTCTGCCGGCCCGGCACGATCTCCGGCGGGCGCTCGGTGGTCGGATAGCACTCAAGTTCCATCAGGCGGCCTCGGCAGTGAGCGTTCGAGACTTAAAGCGGCGCCCCGCCGTCGCGTCCAGTTCCGCTACGCGGGCCGCCTCGCTATGAGGAGGCGATGAAGACCCGCGCCGACCTGGAAGCCCTGCTCGACAGCCTGGGCTGCGATCACGCCACCGTCGAGCACCCCGCGGTGTTCCGGGTCGGCGAGGGCGAGGAGATCAAGGCCGGCATCCAGGGCGCCCACACCAAGAACCTGTTCCTCAAGGACGCCAAGGATCGCCTCTGGCTGATCTCGGCGGAGGACCGCGCCGTCATCGACCTGAAGCGCCTGCACACCGTGATCGGCTCGGCCCGCCTCTCCTTCGGTCGCGCCGAGCTGATGGAAGAGGTGCTGGGCGTGACGCCCGGCTCGGTCACCGCCTTCGCCCTGATCAACGACACGCGCCACCGCGTGACCTTCGTCCTCGACCGCACCCTGGCCGACGCCGAGCGGGTGAACTTCCATCCGCTGGTCAACACCGCCACCACCGGGATCGGCCGGGCGGGCTTCCGCAAATTCCTGGCGGCGGTGGGCGTGACGCCGATGATCGTCGATTTCGCGGCCATGGCGGTGGTCGAAGAGGACGCGGCGCGTTGAAGCTGTCGCCTGGCGGGACCATCTTGGGCCGCGAAGCGTTTTAGAGTTTCGGGACGAGGACAGGGCATGAGCCTGATCGGAGAGACCGCCGGCAAGCCGGTGGGCGAGATCATCAAGGACGCGACGGACGCGAGCTTCGCGGCCGACGTGCTGGACGCCAGCCGCGAGCAGCCGGTGATCGTCGACTTCTGGGCGACCTGGTGCGGCCCCTGCCGCCAGCTCGGCCCGGCGCTGGAAAAGGCCGTCACCGCCGCCAAGGGCGCGGTCAAGCTGGTCAAGGTCGATATCGACAAGAACCCGGCCTACGCCGGACAGCTGCGCGTGCAGTCGATCCCGGCGGTGTTCGCCTTCGTCGACGGCAAGCCGGTGGACGGCTTCATGGGCGCCCTGCCCGAAAGCCAGGTGAAGGACTTCGTCGCCAAGCTCGCCAAGCTCAAGAAGGGCGGCTCGCCGCTCGACGACGTGCTGGCGCTCGCCAAGGAGTCGCTGGACCTCGGCGACATGGGCGGCGCGGCCCAGGCCTACGCCCAGGTGCTGCAGGCCGACCCGCAAAACGCCAAGGCGCTCGGCGGCCTGGCCAAGGTCTATCTGGCCACCGGCGACGCCGAGCGGGCCGGCGAGGTGGTCGCCATGGCGGCGCCCGACGCCAAGGACCCCGATCTCGACAGCGTCCGCGCCGCCCTGGCCCTGGCCGCCGAGGCGCCCTCCGACACCGCCGCCTTCGAGGCGCGGCTGGCCGCCAACCCGGACGACCACGCGGCGCGCTTCGAGCTCGCCAAGGCCTTCGCGGGCCAGCACCGCCTGGCCGACTCCGCCGACCAGCTGCTGACCATCCTGGAGAAGGACCGCACCTGGAACGACGAGGCCGCGCGCAAGCAGCTCCTGATGGTGTTCGAGGCCGCCGGCGCCGGCTCCGAGGTCGCCCGCCACGGCCGCCGCCGCCTCTCCGCGATCCTGTTCAGCTGACTCCTTTGAGGAAGGAGGCCGTGATGGCCGCCTACCGACGCATCGCCGACCTGCCGCAGATGATCCCGGTGTTCCCGCTGGACGGCGCCCTGCTGCTGCCCGGCGGCGACCTGCCGCTGCAGATCTTCGAGCCGCGCTACCTCAACATGATCGACGACGTCATGGCCGGCGACCGGGTGATCGGCATGATCCAGACCAAGCCCGGCGGCGACCGCGAGCGCCCCAAGCTCACCGAGGTGGGCTGCGCCGGCCGGATCACCGCCTATGCCGAGACCTCCGACGGCCGCTACCTGATCACCCTCACCGGGGTCTGCCGCTTCGACGCCGGCGAGGAGCTGGCTTTCCACACGCCCTATCGCCAGCTCCGCGCCAGGTACGATCGCTTCGAAGCGGACCTCGCCGAGGGCGGCGACGCCCAAGCGTCGGCCGGCGCGCGCGCCCGCTTCGCCAAGGCGCTGAAGCGCTATCTCAACCGCCGCGAGCTCGACATCGACTGGGAGACCGCCCAGACCGCGCCCCTGGAGGCCCTGGTCAATTCGCTGGCCATGGGTCTGCCCTTCGAGCCCGCCGAGAAGCAGGCCCTGCTCGAGGCCCCGACGCTCAACGGCCGCTTCGAGACGCTCGCCACCCTGCTGGAGATCGACGGGGTCGAAGATGGGGATGACGAAGGCCATTCTTTACAGTAGTAATATTCCGTCTCCCGGAGTTCCGCATGGCCGACGCCCCTGTTCCTGTCGCGACGCCTGACGTCGAGGTCGATCCCCGGTTGCTTGAGGTGCTGGTCTGCCCGGTCACGCGCGCGCCGCTGGAATATGACCGCACGGCCGGCGAGCTGATCAGCCGCGCCGCCCGCCTCGCCTACCCGATCCGCGACGGCGTGCCGATCATGCTGCCGGAGGAGGCCCGCGAGCTCTCCGATGCCGACTAGGGACTTCGGCCGCCAGGTTCGCCGCTTCTCGATTGTCCATGCGATCGTCGCCGTCATCGGCCTGGGCATCGCCACGGCGATCATCACGGTGACCTACGTGAAGGATCGCAACGCCCACATCGCCACCGCCAAGGCCTGGGACATCCAGGGCCCGCCCTGCCCGGCCCTCTCGGCGGCTGAATGGAGCGCCAAGCACTACCGCGCCGCCAAGGTCTTCGACTACGACGGCGTCGCCATCGGCCGCGCGGCGGGCAATGCGAGCTGCTCGGACGTGCACACCGACGGCGGCAAGGGCTTCGGCGTGCGCAAGGTCTGCCAGTTCACCAGCCCCGGGCAGCTCACCGTCACCTCCGACGCCGGCGCGTTCTACTTCGATCCCGGCGTCGGCCAGCTCGCCAGCCTGATCATCGAGAAGGGCGTCCCGCGCTGCGTGATGGCCTCGCACTTCACCATGCAGAGCGGCGACTAGCGATGATCGTGCTGGCGCTCAGTCGGCAGCGACGACCGTCGACGATCATGCAGATCGGGCTCCTCGCCCTGCTGGCCGGGGTCATCAGCATCCCGGCGATCACCGTCTACGGCGTCTGGGCCGGCGTGCAGGCGATGAAGGCCCTGTGGGCGATCCAGGGACCGCCCTGCCCGGTCGTGGCGGCGCCGTCGCGGATGGTCCAGGGCCGCAGGCCGCCCACGTCGTTTCACTATGGCGGCGCGGAGTTCGCCCATCAGGTGGGCGGCGCCACCTGCGTGGCCATTCCCGAGGACGGGCTCTTCCGCCGCCAAAGCTATCACAAGTGCCAGTTCAACGGCCCGGCCATGGTCGCCGTGACGGTCGGCGGCCACAAGACGATCTACGAGCCCGGCGTGGGCCGCACCGTCACCATCACGGTGCGCCGCGGCCGCCCCGCCTGCGTCATGGGCGGCTGGTACAAGATCTGAGGGCTTTCCCAATTCGAGGACCTGTGCGACCGTTCACGAACCCGTGATCGGAGACGCCATGAAAGTCTGGATCGCATGTGCGGCGGCCGCTGCGCTTGGATTGGGCGGCTGCCAGAAGTCTGCCGACACGGCCGCGGGCATGCTGGGCGGCGGTCACGGGAAGGGCCGCTACTTCGGCGTCGGCCTCTATCCCGCCGGTCGGATGTGGTCGCAGGTGGTCCGGGCCGCCGGCGCAAAGGACCCGAGCGCCTCGCTGCCCAAGGACGACGAACAGGTCATCGTGGTGCTCGACAGCGCCACCGGCGAACTGCGCCAATGCGGCAACCTCTCCGGCGCCTGCATCGCCATGAACCCATGGTCAAAGCCGCTGGCGGCGTCACAGCAAGCGCCGGTGCTTCTCGGCAAGCATGCCGAACAGCTCGACGCCGAGGCCGAGGCCAACGCCGCGAAGACGCGCCCCTAGCGCACGCGGCTCGGGGTTCAGACGACCGCGACCCGCCGCGCGCGCAACGACGCGCCCACCGCCGCGAAGCCCAGGATCATCAGCGCCCAGCTCGCGGGCTCCGGAGTCCCGCCGCCGGCGGGCGGCTGGGCGTCCGGCGCCACGTGCAGCGTGTAGGGGCTGAAGTCGAAGACCGGATCGATGTTGAAGTCGAAGAACATCTGCGGGTCGACGCTGCTGGAGAACGAGCCGCCGCCGCTGGGCGCGAACCCGCCGGCGGTGATCAGCACCGACGACAGATAGCCCGAGAGAGCGAAGGTGTGGATCGTGAACGGCTGCGTCCCACAGTCGCCGGCCCCGCCCGTGCAGTTGAAGGTCTTCAGATAGCTGAGCGGGCTGTTGAACAGGCCGTCGGCGATCCCGCCCGAGGCGATGCCGCCGCCGGTCGAGGACGCGTCGAACTTGCCGGTGAAGATGATCGGCACAAGGTCGCCGACGGTCCCGCCGGTCACCTCGAACTGCCACGTCGCGCTGGCGCTGGGCCCGACATTGGGCGTGGAGCCCTCGACGTGGACGAACGGCCCGCCGGGCGAGAACCCGCCCGAAGCGGTGTCGCCGAGGTAGGTCACGGTCGCCGGCGTGGTGCTGAAGTTCGGCCCCGCCTGGATGTTGAACTGGGTGGGATCGAAGACGATCGAAGGCGTTGAGGCCCGCGCCCCGGCGGCTCCGAACAGGACCGCCGCGGCGGCCAGCATGGCAAGCTTACGCATTCTCACTCTCCCCCTTGGAGGAAGGCGGGCGCGATAAGCCGCCCAATCAGAATACGGTGTTATGCAAAGCCCAGGACGCAGCGCATGCAAGTTATTTGCGCCAGATTCCCCAGCCGGTTGAATATCTTGCCGCGTCGGCGAAGTTAGAGCGCTTCGCCCCGCAACAGCTTCGGCAGGTCGCCCACCGCGCCACCGGCCTCGCTCATGAAGAAGCGGCGCGCCGGGCCGATGCGGTTCACGACCGCCATGCCGACGCCCCGGCCCAGGCGCAGCAGCGGGTTGTCGTTGGAGAACAGCCGCACGAAGGCGTCGGCGCCGGCCGAGATCGCCACCGTGTCGAAGCGCCGCCAGGCCGCATAGCGCTCCAGCACCACTTCCGAGCCGATGTCCTCGCCCAGCCGCGAGGCCTCCACCAGGGTCTCGGCCAGGGCTGCGGCGCTCTTCAGCCCCAGGTTCAGCCCCTGGCCGGCCACCGGATGGATGCCGTGAGCGGCGTCGCCCAGCAGGGCCGCGCGCGGCGCCACCAGCCGCTCGGAGAGCTGCAGGCTGAGCGGATAGGTGAACACCGGGCCCTCGACTGTGGCCTCGCCGATGAAGTCGCCGAACCGGCGCTGCAGGTGGGCGTGGAACACCTCGGGCCGGGCGGCCTTCAGCGCCGCGGCGCGCGACGGGCTCTCGGTCCAGACCAGGCTCGCCCGGTCGTCGGTGAGCGGCAGGATGGCGAACGGGCCGCCGGGCAGGAAATGCTCATAGGCCACGCCCTCGTGGCCGCGCTCCAACCGCACGGTCGCCACCACGCCGGTCTGCGGATAGTCCCAGCCCACCGCGCCGATCCCGGCCTCGCGGCGGATGATCGAGCCGCGCCCCTCGGCGCCCACCGCCACCGGCGCGGTCAGCCGGCGGCCGTCGGCCAGCGTCACCACCGCCTCGCGAGGCTCGAAGGCTGCGCTGGCCACCCGCGCCGGCGCCAGCACCTTGATGCCGGCGGCGATCACCGCCTTGGCGAGCGCCGCGCGGATGTGGCGGTTCTCGATCAGGTAGCCCAGCGGCTCGCCGTCGGAGCTGTCGGCGATCTCGGCCGAGTCGAAGCGCAGGAAGAACGGGCCGGGCCCCGCGGCCGAGGCGCCCGGCGCCTTGCCGTCGGTGACCAGGATCTGCTCGATCCGCTGCGCGCACGGCTCCAGGTCCGCGGCCAGGCCCAGCGCCTTCCACTGCCGGAAGGCGGCGTAGGCGATGGCCGAGGCGCGTCCGTCGAAGGTCGGCGCCACCTGGGCGTCGAACACCACCGGATCGATCAGCACCGGCGTCAGGCCGGCCTGGTGCAGCGCCAGGGCGAGCGTCGCGCCCGCGATGCCGGCGCCGGCGATGATCACGTCTGCTGAGGTCTCGCTCATCGGGCGCGATACGCCCACGAAGCGGCCCGCGCGTCCAGAGCCCAGCGCCGGCCCAAAGGTTTTCTGGACGGCCCGGTCCAAGATTCACTTGTCGGATACCGTTGTCGTGTGATGCACTGGACTGGAGAGTCCAAGTTTAAGGATCGCAACCATGGCGGGGCTGCCGAAACGACTGGTTCCGATGCTGGCGGGCGGCGTCGCCGTCGTGGCGGTGGGGGCCGGCGGCTTGCTCTGGTGGACCGACCGCCAGCACTACGAAAAGACCGACAACGCCTTCGTCGCCGCCGACAAGGTCTCCGTGGCCCCGCTGGTGGACGGCACGGTGGTCGAGGTGGCGGTGGCCGACAACCAGACGGTCAAGCCCGGCGACCTGCTGGTCCGCATCGACGCGTCCTCGATCCAGGCGCGCCTGGCCCAGGCCCAGGCCAACGCCGAGGCTCTGGAGGCGGGCGTCCGCCAGGTGGACGACAAGGCCAAGCTGGAACAGGCGATGATCGCCCAGAAGGCCGCCGGCGTGGCCAGCGCCAAGGCCCAGGCCGAATGGACCGCCGCCGAGCTCAACCGCTACGGCGCCCTGCAGAAGGCCGGCTATTCCTCGACCCAGCGCATGCAGACCGCCAGCGCCGCCCAGGCCCAGGCCGCCGCCGCGGTCGATCAAGCCCAGGCGACGCTGGCCGCCGAGCGCCAGGCGGCCGCCTCCCTGGGCTCCGCCCGCGACCAGACCCAGGCCCAGGCC
>JACXTT010005555.1_pt1 | contig 18284 bp, 17 predicted proteins | sample 9270951 | NCBI WGS metagenome assembly JACXTT01 (sample SAMN15532306, study PRJNA645909) | rock metagenome | isolation source: weathered quartz diorite | place: Puerto Rico | collected 2017-06-21 | reverse complement strand
GTGTTTGATCCCCTGCCAACGCTGGTCGTGAGTTCCGACAGTGATAAGGGGACGAGGCTTGCTGAGCAACTGCAGCGTTCGGGTTTCCCGGCGGACACCGCAACCAGCTGTTGGGCGGCCCACCAAGCTCTGCTCGCTCGATTCTACGGGTCACTGGTTTGCTTCGTGAACCCAGGCTGCGCATTTGATCTGGAGTGCGTCTCAACGCTCCGCCGACGTTCACTCCGCAGCTGGATCATTCTCGTCAGTTCAACTGCTCCTACGGACGCGCGCGCTTTGACGATTCATTGCGGTGCGGAGGCCATGCTGGCTACGCCGTTCTCGGTCGAGGACTTGATCGCGCGATTGGCGGCCTTCGCTCGACGGTCGCGCCCACCGGAGGGATATTAGGAAGTGAGCTTCTCGCAATGTTCGATGATCGCGCTCGTGTTACTCGAACGCAATTTCGGGAGATGCTTCCTTCTCGATTTTTTGCGCTCCGCGCCGAGCCGTGCCCGTACCTGATCCGGCGTGCGCGCCCGCGATGGCCTCTTTCTGAGCGCGTCGCAGGCCGCGACTCGACCCCTTAGCCAACTCTCGATGGCTCGATCGCGCCATCAGTGTACGCAGGCCGTCTCGAATGACCTCGCTCTCGGTCGCGTACTCCCCGGTTGCTACATTGGCTTTGACCGCCTCCGCTAGCTCGTTCGGTAGCGTAAAGCTCAATTGCCGGGTTCTTCGCACTGGGGTCTCCGGATGCCGTAGTAGGATCAAATCCGTTTCCATCGTGCATCGATCGTCCGTCATCGGTCCGCGGCAAGCGCTCTTAAGTGCAACCGAGGGCATCCTATGTCACTTTCGAAGCGCGGATCGGTGTGGTGGGTAGATTTCGTTGACCCAAGCGGTCACCGGGTGCGGCGATCAGCCGACACTTGCCACAGAGCTCAAGCACAAGAGTTGCACGATCAGCTGAGGAGCGAAGCCTGGCGTGTCCATAGGCTTGGAAATCGGCCGAAGCGTATATGGCAGGACGCTGCCGAGAGGTGGCTGCGCGAGCAGGTTCACAAAGCTACCCACGAGGAAGACAAGAGAAAACTTCGTTGGCTCCACCCCTATCTAGCGGGCCGGGAGCTTGAGGATATCGACCGCGCCTTGATCGACACCATAACCGAAGCTCGACAAGCCGAGCGCTGCGCCAATGCCACGGTCAATCGCACGCTCGCATTGTTGCGAGCGATCTTGCGCAGATGCGCACGCGACTGGGAATGGCTGGATCGAGCACCAACCGTGCGGCTGCTCCGAGAACCCACGCGGCGAATTCGGTTTCTCACTCGAGAGCAAGCGCAGCGGCTGCTGCGCGAATTGCCCCCGCACCTGGAAGCCATGGCGTCATTCACGCTGGCAACCGGATTGCGAGCCGCAAACGTCACGGGCCTGAGCTGGGAACAAGTGGATCTGGAACGGCGCCTTGCATGGATCCATCCCGACCAGGCGAAAGCCAGGAGGGCGATCGCCGTGCCTCTGAACGGCACCGCCATGCGAGTCGTGCGTGCGCAGTACGCGCGGCATCCGGTGTCTGTATTTACCTTCAAGGGCAGACCGGTCAACCAGGTCAGCACGAGGGCTTGGTACAAGGCGCTCGCTCGCGCTGGCATCGAGAACTTCCGCTGGCACGATCTGCGCCACACCTGGGCAAGTTGGCACGTGCAGAGCGGGACGCCGCTCTTCGCGCTTCAGGAACTCGCTGGTTGGGAGACCGAGAAGATGGCGCGCCGCTACGCGCACTTCGCCGCGAATCACCTCGCCGTGTACGCGGACAACTTAGAAATCTCTGGCACAAACGCGGGATGAACCGAATATCGGTTCGAATCACCTCTGCGACGCAACTCGGGTTCCATTCCCGGCCATGCGCGACGACTTTTGACGCGACATCATTGAGCAACGGCGCCAATGAATGGGAGGCGGTTTCGCTGAAAATTCAGCGAAACTGCCGGAAGTCAAGAAGTCAGAAACCGACGTATCCACGATACCTTCGGTCACTAGGTGGCCATTGGGTTTGCTGCTCTGATTGTGTACCGCGAGTCACACACATGAGGCGCAGCGCTATGAGCACCAACAAGTCGCAGTTCAAGGTGAGCAGGGTCACTCCGGCTTATTGGCGGCTGACCTTCGACAATCCTCCCATCAACATGCTCGATCCGCAGACCATACTGGAATTGCAGGACCTGGTCGGCCGGTTCGAAACCGATCCGGAGCTGAAGGTGGTGGTCTTCGACAGCGCAGACCCCGATTTCTTCGTGGCTCATTTCGATGCCTCCCGCGCCGCCGAAACGCCGACGGCTCCCGGTCCGTCGGGGTATTCGCCTTGGATCGACTTTACTGTTCGTCTGACCCGTGTTCCGGTCATCAGCATCGCGGCGGTCCGTGGGCGTGCCCGCGGCGTAGGCAGCGAATTTGCGCTGGCCTGCGATATGCGCTTTGCCAGCCTTGAAAAAGCGGCGTTCGGCCAAGTCGAAGTGGGAGTGGGTGTCATTCCGGGCGGCGGCGCACTTGAACGGCTTCCGCTACTGACCGGCCGGGCACGTGCGCTCGAAATCCTAGTGAGTGCCGCCGATTTTGACGCGACAACCGCGGAGCGGTACGGATGGATCAACCGCGCGATTCCGGACGCGCAATTCGAGGCCTGGGTGGATGCCTTTGCGCGGCGTGTCGCCTCCTTCGACCGGCAGGCTTTGGCCGCGGCCAAGGAGCAGGTGAACCGCCACACCGTACCTGATCCTAAGGATCAGCAGGACTCGCAGGGCATCTTCTTCTCCGCGCTTAACTGGCGCGGCTACCGCGAGCGCGCGCCGAAGCTCCGTGTCAATGGGATCGGAGAGCGTGGCGACTTTGAGCTGAGGTTCGGGGAGTACCTAGGCAAGCTTTGATTCGACCCAGAGCCGCAGCAACGGGTTTCAAACTTGAGTGTCAGCAGCAGGTCTAGAGCTCGAGAAATCCACGCTTCATTGCGACCGTAACCGCATGAGTGCGATCGCTGGCATGGAGCTTGGAAAGGATATTGCGAACATGGCCCTTCACCGTGTCTTCGCTAATTCCCAGACGGTCCGCAACAACCTTGTTCGAGCACCCCGCAGCTACCAGCTTGAGTACTTCAATTTCCCGTTCTGTTAGTGCATCGTCCATCGCATGTTGTGCAAGCTCGGACGCAACCTCCGGTGGAATCTTGCGGTGACCGCTGTGAACTGCACGGATCGTATCCAGAAGATCACGTCGCAGTGTCGCCTTCATTAAGTATCCCATTGCGCCGGCTTGCAAGGCCCGCAACACCTGAACGTCTCCGAGATACGTTGTCAGGACTATGATGCGGGCGTTCGGATATTCCGCACGAATGGCTTTTATTGCATCGATGCCATTCATGTCCGCCAGGCGCAGGTCCATCAGTGTGATATCGGGACGATGCTCGCGAAACAAGTCGATCGCGAGCCTTCCCGAATCGGCTTCGGCGACCAGTACCATATCGGGCTGGCTCCCGACCATGGCCGCAAGTCCCTCGCGCAACGTCGGATGGTCATCGACAGCGAGGATACGTATGCGTTTTGCTTGTTCCTCCGGCATTTTCGCGCAGTCTCTCCGCTCCCACGAACGACCCCGGCAGGATTCACGTGGAGCCGCGGGGGATGTTCTCATTCCTTCCCGAGCAACGCACCCCCCTTTCGAGCTATGAAAACCGCAGTCCGATAACCTAGGCTTATCTGCGAAAGCGGGGGCACCAGGCGCAAGGGCTGCAAGGCGGTTTGCGGCGCGCTTGAATCAAGATTCCTCATGGCCAAGAAACCCAGATGGTCTGGCCTCAGGTCGAACGGCAAGGCGGTGGCGGCGGCCGCTCTATTGGGTGCCGCCTCTCCGGCATGGCCTGGCTCCGCTGAGGAGCAAGCCTTGGTGCAGATGGACCACGCAATGTGGACGGCACGGGATGGGGCACCGCAAAACATCCGCGCATTGACACAGGCAGCGGACGGCACCCTGTGGATCGGGTCCGACGCTGGTCTATTTACCTTCGACGGACGGACATTCACCGCGGTGAAGTCCGGAGGCGAGCCACGGATACCCGAAGAGACCGTCTATTCAATCTGCATTTCGAAAGACGGCACGGTGTGGGTTGGATTCTTGTACGCAGGTGTGGCTCACCTGTCGCACGGGCGGGTCGAGCTGTACCCCAAGGTGGATAAAGAACGCCTCATCCTGGTTGATAGCTTGAGGCAGTCGGCTGACGGCAGCATTTGGGGAGTTGCCTCAAAGTCCGTGCTGATGCGGTTTGGTGCTGATCTCGCATGGCATGCTGAGCCGACGCCTGTGCCAGGTGCACGTCTGTCCTATTTTATTGATTCTTCCAACACACTCTGGTTGGCACAGGGCGGCCACCTCTACAGACGATCACTACCTCAGTCCACGTACACAGCAACAGATGTTCAGGCGGGATACGTTTTTGGATTCGCGGAAACGCCCGACGGCAGCGTATGGATGACGGACGTGATTCCCGACGTTGATCGCGGACGAACGCAACACATCGATCATTTCGGTCACCTAGTGAGCATCCTTCCAGATTCCTCGGAAGCTTTTGACATCGGCTACCTGCCCGACGGCTCCCTCCTCCTGGCGACACAAGGCGGCCTTGGGCTGCACCGATTCCTCGAGAAGGACCTGACGGCTTTTGAGGCGTCGAGTCGAAGATTCACCGCAGATGTGTACACCGCGACGGATGGTCTCTCCTCCAATCAGGTGCTTACTCTGTCAGTGGATGCTGATGGCAACGCATGGGCAGGAGGGCGACGGGGACTCGATCGGTTTCGAAAAGCGCAACTGGTGCGTTTTCTTCCACGTAACCCCGACGGCGATTGGAGGCTCTGCGCCGACAGCCAGGGCGCACTTTGGATCAGCAGCACCACCAATCAGCTTTACAGACTTTCCGGCAGCAGTACCGTCTCATTTCCGAATGCTGGCGACATCTATGGGCTTTTTTGCGCTGTAGATGGCGATGTGTGGCTCGTGGATCACGCGGGGATCTGGCACGTGCGCGCTGATCACCTCGAGACTTTTCCATACATCCCCGGTGCAGTCCCTTACCAGGTGACGCAAGTAGTGTCGGCGCCCGACCACATGCTGTATGCGATTGTCAGCGGCGGCAGCAGCGCCAAAGGAATTTGGCAGCACAAGAGTGACGGATGGAGCAAGCTAGTGCTCAAGGACATGCCGCCAAGAATTGGGCTCGTGTATGTCGACTCACACGCTCGATTGTGGATGGGCGACCGTGACGGCGGAATAACCCTTCCGCTCGAAGATCGACGGCTGTCGCAGGGCGAGTCCGGGCTGGGCGCGGTGAGAGCCTTCCTCGAGACTTCCCATGGCGTGTTCGCAGCGGGCGCAAACGGAGTTGCAGCGCTGCGCGACGAGCGCATTGAGTTGCTTGCCTTCGCCGATGAGGCGCCTCCACGTGGGGTTACAGGCATGGTCGAGTCTGGAAATGGCGACCTTTGGCTGAACGCTTCTCGCGGCATCGTTCACATCGGTGCAAGCGAGGTGGCGATCGCGCTGAGCCGGCCCGGTTATCGGATGAAGAGTGATCTGGTGACGGAGGGAGACTTCGTCGGCGCGTCGCAGGATTTCCGCCGGACATCAACCGCGGCTCGGGGCGCGGATGGAAATCTGTGGTTCGTCACGCTGAACGGCGTGGTCCGCGTCAATCCCGAGCACTGGCGCCCGGAAAGTCGACCCCCGATCGTCTCGATCAAGTCTATCGCTGCAGATCATGTGCCGCTTGATGAGAGAAGAAAATTTAGGCCCAGACCTCAGGCATTGGAGATTCGCTATTTTGGCGTACAGTTGGCGGCGCCGGATCAGGTCATCTACAGATACCGACTCGATGGATTCGACAACGCCTGGCAGGATGTCGGGCATCGCACCGAGGCGATCTACACACGCGTTCCTGCCGGGACTTACACCTTTCGAGTGATGGCATCGAACGGCGACGGCGCATGGACATCGCCGGTCTCATCAACAGCGTTTACCGTGTTACCAAGTTTTTATCAGACGCCGGTATTCGTGGCGATTTGCATCTGCGCAGGGCTGGGCATTTTATGGCTGGTCTACGAGTCCCGCGTACGGGCCATTACGCGTGAGGCACGCGCTCGCGCGGAAGAACGTGCCGACGAGCGCATTCGAATCGCGAGAGAACTGCACGATACGTTGCTTCAGGGTATTCAGGGGTTGCTGCTGACTTTCCATGTGGCCGCCGAGAAGGTCCCACCGGATGACGAGTCCAAGGCCATCCTCGAAAGGGCGTTGGCAACGGCAGATCGGATCATACTCGAGGGGCGCAATCGAGTCAGTCGTCTCCGAACGGAGCATCTCAGCGATTCTGAGCTGATTGCTTCGTTGGAGAATCTGTGCAATGACCTAAACAGTAAAGGCGATATGCAATGCCGAGTGAATAGACGCGGCACAGCGGCGGCGCTGAACGCGCACGTCGCGGACGAAATGTTTTGCGTGGCGCGCGAAGCGCTGACAAATTCCTTTCGGCACTCACACGCCTCGCAGGTAACCGTTGATCTCTCGTACGGCAATCGTTTCTTCTCAATGGTGTGCAAGGACGATGGCCGCGGCTTTGAGCCACGAGCAGAAGGGAAGCGCGGACATTGGGGTGTCAAGGGGATGGAAGAGCGCGTGCAAGAGGTCGGCGGTCAACTGAGCCGCCGAAGCTCGCCTCAGGGCGGAGCCGAAATTCGGGTCGCGATTCCTTCCTATCGAGCCTATCCAAACCGGTCTCGCGTAATGTTTTACCTTAGTGCATTGATCTTCTCCGAAAAGAATCCTTTGAACGCATAGAGCCTCTGCAGGCTCTCGGGGCCCGTCCGGGCCCCGCTCCGGACTGATCCGAGATCCTCGCCCCCCTTTATGACTGGATGTGGCGCACTCGAACGCGCGATGCGCCGCGACGCCCATTCTGATGTGATTCGATTCAGGTTGTAAGTGATTGGGAGCACACCGGATCGGACCAAGGTTGCTGAGGCGTTCGATCCAGAGGGCAGTCAACATGGGTCTCGAACTGCAGCGCTCAGGCGGCGTATCAGGGACAACAACCTCGCCGACGGTCTTCGTCGTCGACGCTGATCCGTCGACTCGCGAAATGCTCAGTGATCTCATTTACAGCGCCGGCTGGCAGCCGAAGACGTTTGCCTCGGCTGAGGAATTCCTCAGGGAGAACTTCTTTCAAGGCCCCGGCTGCCTGGTGCTGGATGTAAGCCTCCCTGGATTGAGCGGCCTTGAGTTGCAGCAACTGCTGGGTGAACGCCAGGAGATGCCTCTGATTTTTGTAACTCGCGACGTCAGTGTCGCGACAACCGTTCGGGCCATGAAGGCGGGTGCGGTGGAATTCCTGACAAAACCGTTCCCACCGGAGACCATCTTGGGCGCGATGCGGAGTGCTCTGGCACGTAGCCGCACCGTCATCGATCAGGAAGCCAAGCGGAAAATCGTCCGCCATCGATATGAGACCTTGAGCGCTCGCGAACGGCAGGTGATGGCGCTGGTCGTGGGGGGGCTGCTCAACAAGCAGGTCGGCGGGCAGTTGGGCATCGCCGAGATCACGGTAAAGCGACACCGCGGGCGTGTGATGCGCAAGATGGCGGCGACCTCGTTCGCGCACCTAGTGAACGTGGCAGTGATGTTGCAGTTGACCGCGATGCCGTAGCGACGAGCGTCCAACAACTCAAAGAGGTTCGCCTTTCCGCAGAACTGTCACCACGTTCACGCAAGACCCCCTTGGCTTTTCAGATTGCGGTCTTGGTGATCGCGGACGCGAGAGTGCCTGGCGCTCGAAGTCGAAACCTCGCGAGTGCAGCGCCTGCGGAGATCTCTTGAGGAGGATGTACGGCTGGTTGTCGGCGGCCGCCGCTGACTGCGGGTCATTACAAGGTCTCTGATCCCGACGTATCACCAACACCATGGTGCACTCCCGCGAGGCTCAATCACATGGTCCACTCACCTCGTCAACACTGTGCGCACGTTCGAGCGATGAAATACCGGGTGAGGAAAGTATGCGAAGTCTGCCAGCCGCGCCGCGGACTGCGCCTCGGCGATCAGGCGCTTGATCCGCGGCGGGAGCCGGCTCTCGGTGCGCACGTGATGACCCCCCGCCACGGATATATGCATCACGCCATCTACGTGGGTCGAGGTCACGTCGTGCAGTACAGTGGGTCCGCGTGGGGCTTAAGTCGAGGTCCGGTGGAGGAGGTTCCGCTGTGGCGATTCTCTCGTGGACGTCCGATTTGGGTCCGCGTCACAGAGTCCGGCTGGAACGATCGACCCGAGGTAGCTTGTCGAGCCCGTTCGCGTCTTGGAGAAGACCGATATCGCCTGCTGACAAACAACTGCGAACACTTCTGCGAATGGTGCGTGCACGGTCAACATCGCAGCTATCAGGTGGAAGCACTACTAAACCCCTGCAGGCACGCATGGCGCCGAACTGTTGAATCGCTCCCGCGGATAGCTGGGCGAGCCGGTGTGGTGGGGATCAACGGATCGGAAACCCCTGATGCGGTCAGCCCGTGAAGAAACTCGGGCTCGTTGCATGACCACAGAGTATAGGAACGGTCATCTAGTGCGCCTCGGAATCGCGACCCGGTCGGTTCCTGCAAGGCGGATCCGAAGGAGACCTCGCTACTGCGAGGCATCACGTCTTGGTTGCCGGGCCGCTTGGCCCACAACGGAGCGCACGTCTGACCCCCCCACGTCTCGCTCCGTACCTCGGCCGGCGGGTCGACTTTCGACCCGCCGGTCTCTTGCTCTACACGGAGACTCGAGAATGGGACGTCAGCCGCGACAGCTGCCGCTTTGGTCCGTCGTGCAGCCCGCCGGTTGCATTCCTCCGGCCTATCGGGCGTCTCAGGGAGCCGCCCACCGACCGTAGAGCATTGTCAGCGGGGGAGGAACGGGGCTCGAGCAGGTTCGAACGCATGCATGTGTCATATAGAGCACTGTCATTCGCACTCGCGAACACCGCAGCCGTGCTCGCGGCCCTGTATATCGCGTTCGCAAGTGACTTGGAGCGTCCTTACTGGGCAATGTTCACAGTGTTCGTAGTCGCAAATCCGATTGCCGGCGCGGTCCGATCCAAAGCGGCCTATCGATTCCTCGGCACGTTTGCAGGCGCCGTGGTCTCACTGCTCCTGGTTCCACCCCTGGTAGACGAGCCGGTTCTATTGTGCGTGGCAACGAGTCTCTGGGTGGGCGCCTGCCTTTATTTGTCTCTGTTGGATCGAACGCCGCGCAGCTACGCGTTCCTGCTCGCCGGCTACACGGCCACTATCGTTGCCCTGGCCGTGGTCGACACGCCCCAACAGATTTTCGACACGACCGTCTCGCGAGTCGAGGAGATCTCGGTTGGCATCATATGCGCCGCGATCGCCCATTCGGTCATCTTCCCGCGGAGCATAGCTACGGAGCTGAACGGAAAGATTCGAGCCGCCCTGAAAGCCTCAAGCGACTGGCTCTCCGAGGCGCTGATGCGTCCGGACGAGCCGGCAGATCTGCGCGCGCAGCAACAGCTCGCGACCTTCGTTACCAATCTGCACGTGTTGTACACCTACGTTGCGTTTGAGACCTCCGACGTTCCACGAGCTGCAGGTGTGATGCGAGCTCTCCAGGACCGACTGGCCCTTCTCCTACCTCGCGTTTCGGGCGTGCAGAAGGCGGTCAAGGCCCTGGTGACCAGCGGCGCAGTGCCACCCGCACTTATGGAGATGCTCGCAGCCACATCGCGCTGGCTGCGGTCGGCGGAATCGACGGAGGCACTTTGCCCATGTGCGAGCCCAAGACTCATCCCGGTCGATCTCGTGGCTGCCACCGCAGACGGCCTGAGAACTCCACTTCATTGGCGCGCGCTTCTCGAACAAAGCGCAATCGTTAACCTGCGGGAGCTGACAGCCGCATTCGCAGACAGCAGGTTGCTGGCCAGCGCGCTGGCGAATGATGGCACCAAGCTCCCTGCATACCTCGAGCGCGAGGCGATGGCGCGTGGCCGACGAAGCTTGCATCGGGATCGAGGGCTTGCGTTGCTTTCGGCGTTCGCTGCCGCCGGCGCAACCTTGGTGGCGTGCGTATTGTGGATTGAGGGATCCTGGCCGGAAGGGGCAGTAGCGGCCCAGTTTGCGGCCATCGGGTGTTCGGTATCCGCAACCCTCGACAATCCCGCCAACCTGATTCGGGCCGCCGTCGTCGCCATTCTGGTCGCGCTGCCCTTTGCGGCGCTCTACGAGTTCGCAATCCTGCCGCACATCGACGGATTCGTCTCCCTCGCAATAGTGCTAGCACCTGCCGTTCTGCTGTTCAGCCTGATGCAAGCGTCCCCATCCGGACGCCTCCAGGGCGCAGGGTTGGTCCTGGCGGTCGCGTTTTCCGGAGGGCTCGCGCTGCAGAGCACCTATCGGGCGGACTTTGCCGCATTCGTCAATTCCAACTCCGCGGAGATTATGGGGCTCCTTGTGGCAATCGCTATGAATCTCGTATTTCGCACCATCGATCCAACGTGGAACGCACTGCGCATCTCCAGGGCGGGCTGGAAATCCGTGAGCCGACTCGCGACGAGTCGAAAGTTCGGATTGCGCGACTGGACCACTCAGATGTTCGACTCGCTGGGACTTGTGACCTCTCGAATGAGCGCCGCAGACGGAACTGGCGTGGCGCGCACGGATATCGATGGACTCCGAGACCTGCGTGTGGGCCTCAACATTGGGACTCTACGAGGCGTGGAAGAACAACTCGGGTTGGGAACCCGCTCGGCACTTTACGGTGTACTGGAGACAGTTTCCGGCGCCTACGCGTCTGGCCTTGGGAGTCGCTCCGTGCAGGCTGCCATCGAGCGCGCGATCGATCATGGAATCGCATCCCTCCGGGCGGAAGCGCCGTCGCGACCAACGTTAGACAGCTTGGCGGCACTGACCGGCCTTCGCCTTGATCTCGGGCGGGCGGCCGGCCAGTTCTGTGGTTCCCCGTACTCCCCGTGATCGGTGAACTCAACATCGGCGGTGTGTTCGTCCCCTCCTTGCTGATCGCAGGCGTGGTCGCCTTTTGCCTAACATCCGTTGCTCGCTGGAGCCTCACGCGTTTCCATCTCTACCGCTTCGTCTGGCACGCGGGACTCTTCGACGTCGCGTTATTCATCGTCGTGCTGTGGCTCACGGCTTTAGCGGGCGCCGCCTTGACGCCGCACATCACTGGAGTGAAATAACGTGTCAGGCAGGTTGATATGGCTAGGTCGAATCCTGGCAACCGCAGTCCTGGTGACGCTCGCACTATACGGCGGCCGCTGGCTCTGGGATTACTACAACGTCGATCCTTGGACACGCGATGGGAAGATCCGTGGCGACGTCGTTCAGATCAGTCCTGACGTCAGCGGTCTTGTAACCGAGGTCCTGGTCAAGAACGACCAGATTGTCCACGCGGGACAGGTGCTGTTCGTCATCGATCGGCCCCGTTATGAGCTGGGGGAGCGCGAGACCGCGGCCGCCCTCCAGGCGGCCCAGGCTTCGCTGGCTCAGGCGAGACGCGCGAATCTCCGTAACCAGGCGCTGAGCACTCTGGTTACCACTGAGCAGCTTGAGGAAGGCGATGCCAAGGTCCGCCAGCTCGCCGCGCAGGTAGCCAGCGCGATCGCCCAGCGAGACGTCGCTCGTCTGAATCTCGAGAGAACGACCGTCCGAGCGACCGTCACCGGAGTTGTCACCAACGTCGAGCTGCGTCCGGGAGACTACGCGGCCGCCGGACACCAGGTGCTCGCGCTCCTTGATGAGGATTCGATTCACGTGGACGGGTACTTTGAGGAGACCAAGCTGCCGCAGATCCAGGTGGGCGACCGCGCAATCGTCCACATCATGGGGCTGACGACAGTCTTGCGGGGCACGGTCGAAAGCATCGCAGCGGGCATCGAAGACCGCGAAAGGAGCGCGAGCAGCACCAACCTCGCGAATGTGAATCCGACCTTCAGTTGGGTTCGGCTAGCTCAGAGGGTCCCTGTTCGCGTCAAGCTCGATCCTCCGCCCGGCACCGTCCGCCTAATCGTCGGACGCACCGCCACCGTGTCGATTCTCGCCCCACCGGGTCGAAAGTCTGAGGGCGAGCAATGACTGTCAGCCCTTGTCAGCGGTTATTGGCCGTGGGTACGGGAGCCGCGTTGCTCAACGGCTGCGTGGTAGGGCCGAGCTACCATGTTCCCGCCAACGCCCTTCGGAACGCGCCCGAGGCCAATGGCGCATTTCTCGAAGCCGGGGACCCGGCGCTCTCCGACACACCACTGCCCCCGCATTGGTGGCGGCTCTACGATGACCCCAAACTCGATGAACTTATTGCGGAGGCCTTGAGCTCGAATGTCGATCTTCGCAAGGCGAGTGCCAACCTGGAGCGCAGCCGCGCGTCGTTACACGAGATTCAGGCACTTCGACAACCCAGTGTCACTATTCAGGCGGGCGTCGAATACGCGCAGCTCGCCGGCGAGCAGTACCTCCAGCCGATCACGGTTCCGCGTAATACTTACTACGATACGGGCCTGACCGTAGCCTACGATCTTGATCTCTTCGGGGGGATTCGTCGGGGCATCGAAGCAGCGAAGGCTGGTGATGAGGCAGTGGAGGCTGCGCGCGACGTGGTGCGTGTAAACGTCGCCGCCGAGACCGCCCGAGCCTATGCCGATGCGTGTGGGGCCGGCCTGCAGATGGTTGCCGCAAACCGCTCTCTGCTCCTGCAGCAGCAGAGTCTTGACCTCACGGACCAGCTCCGGCTCGGTGGCCGAGCGACGGACCTCGACACAGCCAGGTCCCGCCAGTTGCTCGACCAGCTCAGCGCTGCTATACCAACTTTGGCAGGCGCTCGTCGGAACGCCCTCTACCGTCTGGCGACCCTCACCGGCAAATTTCCCGCGCAGTTCGATAGTCAGCTGGAGCAGTGCCAGACACCACCACGACTGGCACAGCCACTGCCAATCGGCGACGGAGCCGCGTTGCTGAAGCGTCGGCCCGATGTCCGCGAGGCCGAAAGGCGGCTCGCATCTGCAACCGCCGAGATTGGAGTGGCGACGGCCCAGCTCTATCCCGACATCCAACTCGGACTGCCAGCGGGCTCACAGGGCGGGACGCGTGACGCCTTCACCTCGCCGACGAACTACTTCGGGGTGGGCGTGGTGCTAAGCTGGCAAGCGAACCAAAGTGCTGCACGCGCCAAGATTGCTGAGGCAACAGCGTCGGCCAAACTCGCTCTCGCAAACTTCGATGGCGTGGTGCTTGTCGCTTTTCGAGACACCGAAACAGCACTCAACACTTACGTACACGACCTTCAGCGTGAGTCGAGCACTCGGATGGCCCGCGATGATGCGGCACGGGTCGCTGAACAAGAGCAGTGGCTCCTTGCCGGGGGACGTGCGACCTCTCTCGAAGTCGTCGATGCGCAGCGCACGCTGGCGACGGCAGAGCAGTCGCTGGCGCAGCTCGAGGCCGCTATTTCGGGAGATCAGCTCGCCGTGTTCCTGGCGCTCGGCGGCGGCTGGGAGCCGGCACGAGCGGTGACGGAGTGAAGCGCTCGGAGCGCTCCGGCGCTCAGGAGAACGAAAAGCCCGGCCAACAGGAATGATGTACCCTCGGCGCCGAGTGAACGGCGCAAACTCAACCACGTACCCAACAGGGCGAGGAACCCTCCGAGGAGTCCAAGTAGCGCGGCGGTGGCGCCCAAGAAGAGAATGAGTGTGACTCGTCGAAGCTCCTTGCCCAGTTCCTCGACGACACGGATTCGCACGTTTTCGAGTTGCCGTTCACCTGCCACGAGGCGGTCTTTGACCGCAGCTCGAAGTTCCTGCTTCAGGCGGTCCCCTACGGAGGAAAGTTCCCTCCGCACTGCTGCGACGGGCCTCTCCGCGGCGATCTTGAGGCCTTCTGCCACTCGCGTTTCGAGCCCGGCAAGTCGCTGTTCGATCATGTGGTCCTCAACGAGCCGGGTGGGGTGACGAAGAAACGACCACGCCGCAAAGAGGAGACTTCGCTTGTCGCCGTCGTTCATCTCGGCAAACCGCTCAACCCACGACGAGAACACAACGTTCGGCGGAATGGAATTTCGTGTCTGTCAGATGAAATTCTCGGATACCATTTCGTAGAGCTCTCCGGCCTTCCCATGGAGTATGGCCTTTACCGAGTACATGGCCATTCCATAAGCCGGCTTGAGCGCGGTAAATGGCGGCACGATCAGCTCCATCGGTTCTACTTTCACGTTGAGCAGCGCCGGCCCGGGCTGCGCCAACCAATCCTTTACGCCTTCCTCCAGTTCGCTGGCCTTGGAAATCGTTCTGCCCCAGAGGCCCATGGCCTCAGCGACCTTGCCGAAGTCGGGGTTCTTCATGTCCGTGTACACGGGGAGCATGCCTTCGGTCTTTTGCTCGATTTCAACAAAACCCAGCTTGGCATTGTCGTAGACGGCGATCTTGATAGGCAGGTCTTCCTGTATCGTGGTGAGTGTGTCTCCCATCATCATCGTGAATCCACCGTCGCCGGAGAGCGCGATCACCTGCCGCCCGGGCTGACACCTCTGCAAGCCCAGCGCCGTCGCCACCGCCGCGCCCATCGTTCCGTGGAGCAGGCTGGCGAATATCTTCCGCTTGCCGTTGGTCCGGACGTAGCGGTGTAGCCAGACCGTCGGGGTGCCGTCGTCGGAAGTAAACAGCGCGTCATCGTCTGCGAGGCGATCGATGATCTGGGTGAGATAGGTACCGGGGATCTTGTCATGGTGCCCCGGTTGCGCCTTCGCAGCCCAGCCCTTGAGAGCCTTTGTGTGCCGATGCACGTACGTGTCTCGGAAAGCCGAGTCTTTCTTTTCCTCAATCCGGGGCAGAAGCGCCTGCAGTGTGTCCTTGATGTCACCCCGGACCCCCAGCGTCACCGGATGGCGGCGCCCGAGGTGTGACGGCTCTATATCAACCTGCACGATGGTCGCGTGGTCCGGATAGAACTGACGCCATGCGAAATCCACTCCCAGGCACAGCAAAGTGTCGCAGTTCAGGAGGCATTGGTACCCGGACTCAATTCCCCCGATTCCGGTCATCCCGACATTGTGCGGATTGTCGTACTCGATGGCGTCCTTGCCGCGGCTGGTGTGGGCAACCGGCGCCTTGAGACGCTCCGCCAATTTGATGATCTCGTCGTGGGCGTGGCGACACCCGTTGCCCGCGTAGATGGCAACGTTGCTTCCTTCCTGGAGGATTCTTGATATCTCATCGAGATCCTCATCCGCCGGCCGCGTCACCGGCCGGTGAGCGTGGACTGAGTACGGCGGCTCCTCAACCGAATCGGCTTCGGCGATGTCGACCGGCACGATGAGCACTGCGACGCCCGACTTTGCGAGAGCGTTCTGGCAGGCGATCACAGTCTTGCGACGAGCCTGCTCGGGCGTGAGGATCATGTCGCAGTAGACGCTACAGCCCGCGTAGACTTGTTTGAAGTCGACTTCCTGGATGAAGTCAAAACCAAGCTCGCTTCGCACCACCGTGCTCGCAATCAGGATGACCGGTGCGCGGTTGCGATTTGCTTCGTACAGGCCGTTCAGAAAATGCAGGCTTCCTGGCCCGCAGCTGCCGGCTACGGCCGTTAGCCGTTCGGTCAGTATCGCCTCTCCCTGCGCGGCAAACGCCCCCGCTTCTTCGTGGCGCATATGCACCCACTTGATCTCGCTGCGACTCAGGCTCTCTGCAAACTTGTTCAAGGTGTCGCCGACGATGCCATAGCAGTGCTTGACGCCCGCCGACTCGAGAACCTCGACGATGACTTGCGCGACATTCTTAGCCATGCGACCTCCTAGTTCAGCCTCGTGGCGACGGGCCGCGTACCCGAGCGCGCCGTGACACTTGGTTCGAGTTCCTGCCGGAAGGCGAGATAAGCACCCAGCACCTGCTCGGGGACGTGAATGTGTGGGTAGTGACCACCCTGGTCGAGCTCGGTCACGTTCGCGTTCGGGATCAGCTCCCGGTAACGCGATACCATGCGTGCGCCCGATACGGGGTCGAGCATCCCGGCAATCAGCTTGATCGGCACGGACGTCCTCTGAACTGCGCTCACCCAGCGCTCTCGGTGTTCGATGCGGTCCGGGATGTAATGGATGAGCCTGTACAGGATGCGAGCCCCGTGGTTGTTCTTTATGAGCGCCCACATTCCATCAAGAGTCTCCCCATCGGGCGGAAAGCACTTGCCGAAGAGAGTGCGCATGCTGGCTGCCAGTCCCGACTTTGTCGTCAGCAGGGAAACGATTGGCCCCAGGCGCGAGAGGAGAAGCGACTGCAAGAACACCAGGCGGTAGGTCTCAGGGAAAAGCGTGCCATTGACCAGGCATGCGCTAAGCAGCTGGGGGCGTGCGGTGTCCTCCGCACCGCGCGCGATCAGCTCAGCCGCGACGGAAACGCCAATGTCATGCGCAAGCGCGTGGTACTGCTTCACCGCACGCAGTCGCAGGAAAGCGTCATAGATGTCGGCTTGGTCCATGATTCGGTAGTCGTAGGAATAGGGCTTGTCGGAAAACCCGAAACCGATCATGTCCAGCGCGATCACGTGGTAGCGCTCAGTTAGCTGCGGCCAGAGCTTGTGCCAGTCCCAGGACGCCGTCGGATAGCCGTGCATCAGAAGCAGAGTCGGCGCGCCGGGATCACCACCCTCGTGCCAGAAAATCCGGTGATCCTTGTATTCGAAGAACGCGCCGCCGGCGCGCCACTCCGCGGTTGAACTCATGACTGCTCTCGAGTGACGGACCTCTCAACGCCCGATGGGACAAAAGTTAGATCAGCGTGTCCTCATTGCCGAGTGCACGTTGGTATCTCTCGATGTTGAGGTTGTCGGACTGAGGTCACCGCCGCGCGAGGAGGTCGCATCTCCGCCAGGTGTGACACCAACGTGCACTCGACTTCGCCTTCTCGACCCTGATGTGATCGCTTAAGAGGGGACGTCGAATCGCCAGACAGACTGAGGAGTACTCCGTGAACAACGCCATGCGGGTCATCATCTTAGGAATGTGCGCTTTCCTCGCCGCAGGTGTGGTCGGCGCAACCCTGCTCTCGATCTGGAGCACCCGTCGTAGCCCCGACCGCGTACCCGACTTCTGCCAGGGCATCATGGCGGAGCTCGTCTGGGCTGCGATTCCCTGCTTAATGGTCGTTGCGGCAGCCATCCCGGCGTCCATTGCAATTCTTGGGTCACGTTAGGTCGGGCGTCTGATCGGCCGCTGCAGGTTGGATTTCCGAGCCGTCTTGCATGGCATCTTCCGGCGCTCTGAGGGCGCGTAATGCCGACATACGCCCCACAGGAGATTGATGAAATGAAAGAACATGTGATCGTCGATTCGAGCTTCTCGGCCAGTATCAATGCACCGTTGGAGAGAATAGATCTGCCAGCGTGGTGCTTCAGTCTGCCCGACGAGGAGTATCAGGGCTGCTCGCCGGCTCACGTGGCAACAGGTGCGACCACGGCGCGTGATGGCCGGCGCATGGCGGTCAATGTCGAAGTGATCGGCGGGGTGCCGATGGTGCAGCATTTCGTCGAGATGGTCGCCGAGAAGTCCCATCTTGTTCTCCAATCCGTTTCCGACTTCTTCACCCCGGCCGGTCGCACAAAGATTTGCGTGATGTGGGAGCTCAGCGTCAAATCGCTTGGCACTGGGCGATGCGAGTTCACGAATCATGTGCGCAGCTGGGCGACCCCTGAGTTCAGGGATTTTCTAGCCCGGCAGGGTATCCCGTTCGATGTATTCATCGCTCAACGCGCGCCCATGAGTATTGCGCATAACAAGCAGGAGACACCGTTTTTTGCGGCAAGCATCGAACGTCTCGCGCTTCGCAAAGCCGCGGCGGCGTAAGCCTGCGCAGTTGGATGTCGATGTGTGAGTAGGCAACGGGCGACGGGGTGTCGGTTAGCCGTGTGTCAAGAGAATCGCGGAACCATGCCGATGGTCTGACGACGTTCATCGGAGCTACGACGTGCTGTGCCGCCGTCAGTGGCCGGCGCCGATGGTTGTGACACCCGGTCGCGGATTTCGCTAATCCAAAGCGGGCGCCCCGCCCAGGCGGTCCGGAGCGGTAGCAGCGGATGATACGCAAGTACCCAGAATACGATCGGTCACTAGGTGGCCCGTAAGTTTCCTGTTCTGATCAGTTTGTACAGTGAGCGACGCACCTCAGTGCCGCCACGGTCATTGCGGGATCACGGTGGCCTCCGCCGTAGGCCGACCGCAACAAG
>JACXTT010005554.1_pt1 | contig 18287 bp, 18 predicted proteins | sample 9270951 | NCBI WGS metagenome assembly JACXTT01 (sample SAMN15532306, study PRJNA645909) | rock metagenome | isolation source: weathered quartz diorite | place: Puerto Rico | collected 2017-06-21 | reverse complement strand
TCCGGGTTGAAGAGGTCGTCGCCTTGTTGTTCGAAAAATAAGTGGACTGTTGCAGGGAGGATGTCCCCGGGGTCACGCACTTCGTACTGAGGTGAGTCGCTCTCGACCTTGAACGTCACGGTCACGCTGTGCAGCGTCGTCGTTGCGTTAAACGGTGTCTGTACGTACCCGACATGCCCGTTGCCTGCCGAGTTGGGGATTTCGAAGGACCACGCTTCTGGTGAATCGGGAGACGGCTGAGGCGGCAATCCGTCGCTATAGAAGATGTACCACCATTGCGGATCGAGCGAAACCACATTCGGCACTGGGGCAGGAATGTTCGGAGGCGGCGCGACCGACGAGCATCCTCCCGAAACACTCACCAACACCAGAGCGATAGCGTATGTCTTCGCCATTGATCCATCAACTCAGGTTTCAACCATCGCCCGAGCAAGTTTTGAACCATTCGCCTGGTGTATGGGAGGAAGACAGAACGGCAGGGCTGACTTACTGATTGCGTCGTTGTACCTGCTTTGAATCTCGACGGGTTAGGGTGTCTAAGCTGTCACCGTCAGTGACTGCCATTGCACTCCCACTGCGGCTTGTCAGTACTCCAACCATGAACGAGACCATCGTTCGTCCCAGAACGGAGCATTTTCACTTTCAAAACGGGAAAGGCCCCTTTGTGACAGCATCGCGCTTCGTTCTCAAACCTCATTAAGCCCCGCAGCTTCAGTGCCCGGAAATTTGGCAACAAATCTGCATCGCAAACGCAGCCAACGCGTTGCGCCATGAACTTGATGAAACACAGGAAGGTTCAAACATGAAACGAGCAATTGCACGTCTTCTCTACCTTCTGTGCGTGCACCTTGTCGCCTTGGCTGTGCTCACACCTGCCGCCCCACGGCATTGGTATTCCGACAAGCTGTGGTGGGCTGGCACCGCTGTAATCGGTCTGTCCACTGCCTTGGATGCCCACTCAACCTGTCTTGGAATCGCGCATGGCGGCTACGAGACCAATTTTTTCATCGCAGGAACCCGTTCCTGCGCGACGGTGGGCGGTTTTGAGGCCGGTGCCTTTGTCTACTGGACCGGATTTCACGCGCTGGAATGGCACCTGACGCACGATTCCGGGAAATTTCCCCGCGTGTTCGGACTCGTCGTCATTCCAACGGCGGCAGCAGCGAGCCATGGTTCAGCAGCGATTCACAACTACGGGCTTGATCGAAGCTATGAATCGCCGGGGATTCCTGCCGCTTTGAGAGAAAGGCTAGTGAGGCCGTGAGTCTCGCAGCGCGAGAAAGACCTTGCTTCGGCGGGTTCGCTACTGTGTTTGCTGTTGGGGTGTTGCTATTTGCTCCTCGTGCCCTTGGACAGGAGCCTCTGTTCGATCCCGACAGAACGGTCATCCCTATCAGCAACCTCAAGGTCGGCGTTGGTATGGGCGTCAATCTGACAGCCCAGCTCGGCACCGGATTCTGCCTCAACCTTACCTGTAGCTTTGTGGTGACCAATTATCATGTCGCGGCGTTGATGGGTTCATCGCCAAGAATCCGAGGCGAGAAAGTAATCGAGAGATATTCGGCTACGAGTCCTGGTGACGCGGGGAGCACGTTGAACGAAGACATGGACTTTGCGGTCGCTCCCATGCAATACAACCGTGCTCGGGACCTTGCGATATTCAGATTGAAGCACCCGCTGGCAAGCAAAGGTATGAGCGGCGTGACGTTCAGCTTGGATGCGCTTGAAATGAACCAGGAGGTGGACCTATACGCCTATCCTTTGACTAATCGATTCGCGGTGAAGCGAACCCTGACGAGGTTCCCCGGGAAGTTTGCTGGCACGACCTCAGACGGCGTCCTGGTATTCAACTACGAACCCTCCGAAGGCAGACAGTCAATGAAGCCTGGAATGAGCGGAGGGCTCGTCGTTGATCGCAAAACTCGGGAGGCTGTGGGGGTTCTAACGGGAACGACAAAAGGGGCCAACTTCGCAGGTGCCGTCTCGGTTCAGTCGCTGGCTGAATTCATTAAGAAGGTTAAGCCTGATCTTTACACCGAACTGTTTCCGGTCGAGGTTCGCGCCACAGTGAGAACGCCGACCCATTGGGATTGGGACATCTACGGTAGGTACGTGCCAACTAGAAAATCGCCGGGAGACACTGAACATCGGCAGGAAGAGCCTCCAGAAATTAAGCGTCTTCGCACGAATGCCCAAACGCTCGCGGTTAATATGAAGGATTTCATCGCCGTTCAGACGATGGGTTATGGCGGGATGAGCAAGCCGCTGGCACCTTCGCAGTATGAGATTCGCGTGATTGACGGCCAGCAAAGCTACAGAGAATATCCAGACGGCAAGAAGGAAATGCTGAGTATTCCTCTGCCCAAGTCTCTGTCCAAGTCTCTTGAGTGGACAATTATAAGTCCAGGTTCCGAGTGGTCTACGGCGGTAAAGCTAGTCGGAACTGAATTGAACTTGAAGATTGTTCAAGCCCCAGACAATTTCGTAGACGGACAAAAAGTCAAGGTCTTTCAGTATTACGGCGACAAGGAGGATAGAGTCTGTCGCTTCCGAGCCATCACGGATTTCATTTTGTTTCAGAACGTCCGGGAAACTGCCGTCTCGTGCAGCGGTGAGGTTTGGACCGATGAAGATTTCAACATCATCCGAATTTCCGAGAACTATGACTTACCACCGGAGCTGGGTTGGAGAGACTTTCGAGCAGCCGTCACCTATGGGTGGCTGAGCAAGCCCGGCGAACCCGAGAGGCTTATCCCCCTGAGGATTGCCGGGCAAGCCGTGTATCTGGGTGACGGCAACCTCTATTGGTTTCGCTCGCGATTTACCAACTATCGTGTGTTTAGTGCGAGGGCGAGACTACTCGAATGAGACAATCCTGGCCGCGTGTCACAGGATTCAAAAATCGCCGTGCGCATACTGAGCTGCATCTCTTTCAGTTGAGTTGTTCGTGACCGCGCTCCGCTGGGGCAGGTCGCAAGAACACCCAATTCAACCGTAATCTTAGAGTTCGAGCCCTGCCGATTGGTTTGGCTCTCCCCTTAGTCCTACTAGTCCCTCAATGGCCATTCCTAAAGCATGACCGTTTCCTCCTTCATGAACAAAGTGAAGATCGTGCTGTACGGTTTTCTTCTGTCACAGTCTGTGACTCACCAGCTATCGCCGTAAGAGAAGGATTAGTGAGGCCACAAACATATTCCGGTAATTACCACATTGGGCAGTTTCCTTTGCTCGTAGTCCCACTATGACCCTCAAGTTTAGCCGCATGAATTATCCTTCGAGATTAACTGTCTCTAATTCATTGCACTCCTCCCTCCATTTCCGTTGGCCCCTTATTTGCACACTGAGCTTTCGACGGACGGAGCTTCTCATGTCAACTCCGCTCGGGGACGTTCTGTTGCAAAAGAGGAGGACGTAGAAATGAGAGCTTTAGCGGCCATAGGTGCGTTGTTGGTTTCAGTCACAGTCAACGCACAAGACCTGCCCGACAAGCCCCAGCCGAACTTCGGCACGGTACAGGTTGATGTCACCTTCCCAACCTCGGCGCGCCCGAAAGTTGTCGAGCGCTTGACGCTGCCAGTGCCGCACAAAACGGAGGACAGGGCTTGGTGGACTTGGCAAGCGTCGAGCGTTCTCGTGACGGGCGCTGACCTTGGGTTCGCGCTTACGCACTTGCAGCAAGAGTCGAACCCACTGATTCGCAAGCATCCTGCGGTAGCGGCGGGCGTGGCGGCAGCTACAACCGTTGCCGTAATTTACGTATCGCGGAGATGGAAGCGGCAGGACGACGCGATCCGCTCGTCCTATGGCGGCGAGAAGGGTGTCAAGTGGTGGGTGCCGAATGCCCTGGAGACAGCTTTTCACGGGGTTGGGCTGGCATTGAGTGTGGCGTCAGTACGATGATCCGATTGAGCGGGCCAGAACGAGTTCTGTTAGGCAGCGGAAATTTTGATTGCAGGTTTCGACGAATATGCTCCGATCTCTATTGGTACTAGCTCTCTGCTTTGCGACGGTAACGAGCGCAGGAGGGAATGCTTTTTGCATAGCTCGTTTTGGTAGGGGAAACCTTTTCACCAAGCACAGGAATGCAGAAGAGCCCGCGACGATTTCTCTGAAGTCTAAGCCTATTAGTGTTGCAATCTATGCTGACGGCGAATTTGCCGGAACCACTCCTGCGACCTTGAAGGTCAGGGCCGGGAACCACACGATTCGACTGACGCGGGAGGGGTACAAAGATTGGTCGCAGGAATTGATCGTGGAGGCCGGTTCGGATGTGCAGATCACTGTGAGCCTTGTGAAATAGAACTAGTCTCAAGCTTTGTGGCGCACCTTGAAGCCCAAGAGGACGAGATGCAAGTGCGGCTTTAGCGTCGGGGCCAGCTTGCTCCGACGGCAACGGTTGCTCCAACATCGCCGCGCCCTACCGTTTGACGCTCGTTCTTGTACGAATAAAATCTCTTCAATTCATCTGCCTTCAAGTCCTGAAAAGCACAAAGCCTCACGGCTACGCTGTACTTCGCACCGAAGAAACGTCCTACGCGAACCACCGTTCCTGTGTACAAAAAGGGATTTGCAGGCCTGTCCGTCAATTCCTCAGGCATGAGAAAGATCAACTTGATCGCAGCCCCAACCAGGGGCTGCAGATTAGTGATGACAAGGATCCCTCCGGTCGAAATGTTTTCCGACATGCATACTTCCGTCTCAAGGTTTGACGTTTCCGCCAAGCGAACCTCCACCGGCACACAGGCGCTCATTCGGGGCAGTTGGCGGCGCGGGCGCATAATCATTCTGTTTGCCTCCTCGTTCGAATCGTGCGGAGGACACGGTGCGCCCAAATTGGGGTCAGATCAATACGGGTGTTATCTGACGGGAGCTTCCCTACAACTGTAAGGACATTTCCTACAATCACGTGCGGAGGTCAACGACACCATGAGCTATTGCATAGTGAATTAGGTGGGCCAAGGAAGTTACCCCCAGTTTGGACGTCATGCGCGATCGATACGATTCGACTGTTTTCACGCTGATTCCAAGAATGGCTGAAATTTCCTTGTTACATTCGCCGGTCGCGAGCAGTCTTAGTACCTCTCGCTCTCGCACGGAAAGAGCCACGCTGGCTTGATAAGGTTTGACGAACTCGCTGCATGGACTGTCGCTCCGCAAAGTCGTTGGTGTAGGGCTATAGAGTTGTTGCCCCGCTGGACTCGGTTCCACTTCCCGCACGAATGCGCCAGTCTCCAACACGCGCCCGCTTGATGAACACAGTAAGGGAAAATAGCATTGAATCCATTGCCCTGGCGCGACCCGCATCGGAAGCTTTCCTGATATTTTGACATTTCGCAACGGCTCTCCCGTGGAGAAAACATGCTCAAGAGCCGACCCCACTTGCGTGCTCAGGGCACCAAGCACCGCGTGGAGTGACTTACCAACGTGATCGTCAGGCGCAAGGCCGTTCATTTTCGCCAGGGCGGGATTCACTGCTCTAAAACGCAAATGTCTGTCGAGCACGGCCATCCCTATTTTGAAGCTGTCCAAAGCAAAAAACAGATGGTCTACGGGAAAACCACTTGAATTGAAATTGCTTGGTTCGAGCGACAGCGTCGAACAACGAGCAGACTTAGGGCTACGGTAGATTGCGTAAGGCGACATGGGTGACCTTCGCAATAGTCACGAACGGTGACAAAGATACAGAGTAAGTCATTTAATTGTCAACTTCCATTAACATTGCTGTGGAAATATGGGGGGCTGGGAACGATTGAACAACAGATCGCCATTCCTGCGGATTACGCCCGTTCAGCCCGAATTTTCCCGATATGACTTGCTTTGGCTGTTTCGTTTTGGGCAAGCCACCTATTCGAAAGTCTCTAAGTCCTTTGTGTTGAGCAGCTCAATGGGTTGGAGAACACTAGACCCTGAATTCTGTGACGGACGCGCGTTGAGAAGTTGCCCCAGTTGGCTCCAAGTGACACTCCGACGAAAAGATAGTCGCTTGGAACTGTCCTGGAGGTTGGTGCCCAGGAACTTTTTTAACACCCCCTGCCATTACGATACATCCTGCCAATCAAGCCGCTAGTAGCACGCCGATGGCACGATTTACTCTGGTCTCGCGCTTTTAGTTTCCTTGTACGCTATATGAGCCAAATCGGAACTGAGGTCTGATTAGATAGAAGTCATAGTTCGTGACACATGCCCAGGGTTGTCGTAACCGAAGAAAAGTACGGGTTGGACGGACGTGCAAGACTTTGTGCGAAGCCCTGAGTAACTAGCGCAATTAAGGCGTTAGGCTCTCAAGTGATGAAGACGGCAGCGATAGAAAAAAACTGGGTCACGGATAGGTGCTTAATCGCGGTAGTAACTGCTTTGAAGTTTGGTGAAGCGATTGCACGGGGAATCAAGGTAAGCGGGCCACAGCCTACGGAACCAGGTTGATCTGCGGGGCGGCTTCACGTGAAAACCAACATGCAATACAAACATGACCTCGGCGCTCGGGACCAAGCAGTAGACCATCAGGCGAAGGCATTTTCGACTGTGAATGTGCTGGATGTCCCCAACGTGCCAGACAAGAAGGGGTCTCGCACGATCATTACGCTCCTTCGCACCACGCTTGTCCTGACAGCGACGGTCACTTGAATTTTCGCGAGCGAGCTTTGGCAGAAGATGGATGCGGAGGACCCCAGAAAACTTTTGGCGCAGGAAGTGTTCGCTACTAGTAAGTAAGCGGCAACGTCGTTCGTCAGTCAGGATAAGAAGTAACGGAACCCAAGGCGCTCCCTCATGCGGAAGGGTTAGTCTGCTTAGATCATCAGAACACTGTATGGGTCTAACCACACCCATTGTTGTAATGATTCTTTTCCTCGCCGCAGGCTGTTCGACGGCGTCGAGTTCCACTAAAACTGTCCCCACTAATGGCACCGTCTATTCAGATGGATCGATCACCGCAGCACTAGCTGCGTGTAATTCCTCGGCCTGCAACATCAAAATTCCACCGGGATATTTTTCCTTTTCATCGCAATTTGCGCCTGCGGCAATGGCCGTTTTGGAAGGGGCTGGGGCTACGTATGTAAACGCGCAGCGGGAATGCGTCACCACTCTTACCTGGACAGGCGGAGCGTCCGCGCCGTTTTTGTTCTCCGGAACCGCACTGCAAGGCTCGATACTTCGCGGGTTTTGTCTGAACGCTACGGGCACCGCACCGCCTGTTTTTATCGACGTGGATGGTGCAGCGGGGGACATCGACCTTCGGAATGTGATCATCGACACTCCAACTGTGGCGGCAACCGTCGCGGCCATTCGGTGGGGCAATACCGGGTTCGTCAATCAGGCAGAGTGCCACGATGTTTTTGTTCGGGATGCCGGGCCGATCCAGTTCCTCTTGCTGAATATCGACGCTGAATTCAAAGGGTACAACTGTCGCGCGGTCACGACATGGGCAGGCGAAAATACCTGGAAGCTTGGCGACATTGCTAGCGCTAAGAGGACAACGGTGCTTTCATGCTATAGTTGCGCGTCGGCGGCGCAGTATTCCAACTCGACCGGGATCATCATTGACGATGCCGAAGCTGTGCGCTGGTATGATCTATACAGCGAGCAAAACGGTTCGTCCTCATTGGCGATCAGCTTCCCAAGCCCCTCGTCGCACGCTCAGGACATTCAGTTTTTTGGCGCGCGGTTCGCGGGGGTGGTAAGCGCCGCGACCACAGCGATTGACACGGAGGCCACCGATGCCTCGATTCAACTGCACTCGCCGACGATGGTCGGCTGGTGGACGAATCCTTCTTACCTGATCACACCTGGCAACTGCCAGCAAATCAGCGTATTCGGCGCTGATCTGAACCCGTCCGGGGTGGCGTTTCTGAACGGCTCCCCGCCGTCGAGTTGCAAATTCTCAGATTTTGGCAGCATGTTCGGAAGAACCGTGCAGCCGGTGACGCTCCCGCAAGGCGCTCTAGCCGGTGGCGCAACGCCGGCACTCTCCGGCACGGGTGCTTGCTCAACGATCACAACACCAGTCGGCGGCTCGTGGTCAGGCGCGTTCAGATGCATGGGTCCGACGGGAGCGAGTACAGTAACGATCACGCCAGGTCTGACGGCGCGGAACGGCTGGTCGTGCTCAGGCTCCGATACGGCGGATGGCGTCGTCGGTGGGCAGTCCGCATTTACCACGACCACTTGCGAAATTAAGTTTGCTAACGTCACACAGAATGACGTGCTCACATTCACGGCGAACCTTTTTTGATGACCGAATCTGGCTGGACACATCTCGGCCCGGGGTGGCCGTCGATAAGAACGAAGGCGTTGTCAAGGCGCAAAATCCCCCAGCAGTGTTTTCTGCACCGCGTAGTCGCCAGAGGAGGTGGAGGACCAAGGCTCTGGAAGTCTCACGGTGAATCACTTCTCGGGGAACGAATCGTTCCGCCACCCATCGATACGGCCGAAACCTCGACCATGATTCTTTGATCCGAATCCCGGTCCGTAGATCGGGACGAGAGCGCCCAATCAAACCTTCGGACTAGCTTTCGCCGTCCACGGCCACCCGCGAGCTGCCCTCGACATGGACGATCTGTGGGTACGGCGTTTGCGTGCGCAGCATCCAGTAAAGCCGTACCGCCAACTTTCGCGCCGCCGCCACTTTGGCCACCGCTTTCGGCTTGTCCTGGTGGCAGCGCTGTAAGATTCCCGCCGGAACTGGGAATCACAGCGCACGGCGACTTGCGCGGCTTCGACCAACAGCATTCTCATAAACCGGTTGCCTTGCTTGCTGATCGGTCCTAGGCGCTGCTGCCCGCCCGAGCTGTACTCGCGCGGAATCAGTCCCAGATAACTGGCCACCTGCTTGCCTCGAGGAAAGCGCGAGACATCACCGATCGTGAGCACGAAGGCCAGCGAGGTCACCGGCCCCACGCCGGGCTGCGTCATCAGCAGTCGGGCACTGGGGTTCTCTTCGGCTGCATTCTTCACGGCCAAGTCGAGCGACTCAATCTGGCGGTCGAGCATTTCCAGAATGCGGAAGAGGTCCTCTCGCCGGCGGCCAGCCCAAGGCCCGAGCGCGAGCCCGCGCAGCGCCTCTTGCCCTGCTTTACTCCACAGCCGTCTTTTCTTCTGTATCCCTTGATTCATCGCCAGGTGCTGCAACCCATTCTTGGTCTGCGCCCGCAGTCTCACCAGCTTGTGCCGATGGATCAGCAATTGCCGCAGATCCTTCTCCGCGCTCGAAGGCGTCCAGATCCGCGGAAATCGATCCTCTCGGAGCAGTCGCAACAGCAGTGCCGCATCGCGCCGGTCGTGCTTGTTAAGCTCCTAGGCCCCTCGGCCCAGACTGTGACTGTGCCGGATGGGCAGGCCTTCGGCGCGCGTGTCGCCGTTGGGGATTACTACGGCAAGAACGATACTGAGGACCTTTTTCAAAAGGCGGGACCTGTCAAAGTTATCGAGGACAACGGGCATCACTTCGTAGGTCGTGTCACCCTGCAACATCCTGCAGCGGACGATCCGAAGGCGCGGGAAGAGTTTTACAAAGGGCAGTGAATCGTTGCGAATGACAGTCCCTGCTCGGGGACATGTAACTTGCGTGCCCGAAATTTACGCAATGACTCCGCTCTTGGGCGATGTTGCGCGGGGATACTAGAAAACGATCTTTGGGTCGCGAACTGTTTTGGAACAGTCTGGCGGCCGCGGGTAAACGGTGAGGCTCTGACACTGACTCTCGTGCTGCAGACAACAGCGTCAAGCTTACCTTCGTTCAGCAGCATGGTTTTCGACCGAATTTAGCTAAGCAAGTCGCTGGCATCGAAGGGAAGTGTAGCCGCCTGATGCGTCTCCACGACGTTCTTCAATGCCTCGATCTTGATGAGTGTTTCAGGCTTGCTCCGAAGCAATACGCGGCGGTTCTTCTTGCCCAGCCTTAGCTCCGAGCATAATGTGCTTTGAGTCTTTGAGAGCGTGGCCAAGGGTTTCGTTAGCTTGACCGCGACTACACCAATCGCAGGGTTTATCTCAATATATTCGTTATCTATCGTAATTTCCTCCATTGGCTTTCGGAGGCCATCTAGGAGCAAGTCGTCAGCAGTTTTGAGCGCAAGGTTATCCAAGACAAGTGCTTTCGTTTGCTTTTCGTTGAGTCCCTTTTGAATAGCAGTATCGCGTACTTCTGAAGCGATATCGGTCAGCGGTTGCTGGAGTTGCCGTTTTGCTCGCACGTGAATCTACGGCAAGTGAGCCGCTGGTTGCAAGCGTTCGGAATGTGGAACCTCAGGTATACTTACTGCTTCAGAACGAGGCAGAATTAAGATGCAGCACGACCGACCAGATTTCCCGACCATGGAGCAAGTCGAAAAGGCCAATCACGAGCAGCTTGCCCGCTGGTATCGCTTCCTGCCTTCCGGCGATACCAAGGAACAGCAGAAGATCATGGACAGGATTGCGGACCGATTCAAAAAGTTAGGCGGCATGACCCCGGCCCTGGAGAAAAAGATCGGTTTCTGAGCCTAATTTTTGCTACCGTCTTGCTACCACTTTTGTGTATTTTCTGGATTTCGGGGTTGCAGCAAACGCTTTGCTGATGAGGGCTTGAGAGGGTTCAAAATAAATCCTTGGGATGCAACAGGTTGCGGTATCGAAAAAACGCATCCCAACGCGTCCCAACAACAAATTGCGCTGGGTATAATCCCACCCTCTCCGCCATCCCTTGATTCCTTTGGGGATACGCAACGCCCGCGCCAACGGCAAACAACTGGGCCGTCCGAAGAGAACGGTAGACCGCGAAGAAATTCCTAAGCTGAAGTCCCAAGGCCACAGCCTGCGCCATATCGCTACACGCTGGGTATCGGCTATGGGACGGTCCGCACGCGGCTGGCGAACCAGGCGGGCCAAAAATGGTGTTGAGAACCGTCCATGAGAACGGACCGAATAGGACACCTAGCGGGGACGCTTTGTACGGGCCGGAATCTCCTGATTTTCGCGCACGAGCGTCGATGATTGTTCTCAAGATTCATCTTCAATTCAGGGGGCTGGCTGTAGGCCAAAGGCCGGCGACCTCGGACAATAGCTGGTCCCTGACGGCGTTGCTCTTCCTATCGATGACAGTTGCCTTGCTGCCCAAACTGTTGATCGATGATCCTAGCTGATAGCAGACGGCACCGTCCAAGACGACAAAGCGATCGTGAAAATGGGACGCAGTCCGGGTCTCCATATTCCCTCTCTGCTGAAGAAGTTTGCGGTAAGCGGGAATGAAAATCCCTTTGACGTGCTCTGTGACCAACCGGACTTTGATACGTGAGTCCAAAGCGGCTATGTGGTCCAATACCTGTTCGTCAACGTATGGATCAATGATGAGGATTTCGGATCGAGCCTGCTGAAAAATTCTCCGCAAAGTGCGGAATGCGGTGTAGACCTCCCCTCTGGAGATAAAAGCTTCAACTTCTGTGTATTCACTGAAACTTTTCCCCTCTACCGCCGCCCCGCGCTCTGTCAACTTGACCCAATTGTCCGGCTGAACAAGGTCTGTCCCCGTAGGAGCAATTAGCCGCAGCCGCACCAGCTCGTCCCACGTCCAGATTAGAGAGTCCTTCTCTTCGGTAGTGAGTTCGCTTCGTAGCCATCGCTCAAAGTCTCCCTGAGCGCCCTTCCCGATGGTGTTCCATTTGTTTATGGGCCGACCGTTCTTTTGTTCCCCGGATACGAATTTGAGCAACAAGAATTTTAGAGACTCTTCACCAAATGAAATAAGTCCAGAGACTTCGATTGCTTCCAAGAGCTTGGCGTCAACCTTTGCCGTAAGCTCAAGGGTGTACTTGCCGCTTGGGCTTGATGGGTTGTCTCTTAAGTCGTCGAGCAGCTCCCGAGAAAAATGTACATCTGCTTGTCTGCCGTTCGGTGCGGTAAGGCGAAAGGAGTAAAGTTCGCGGTCAAGATCGAACCCTGTCTCCGAAATAGAAATTTCAGGGCTGATTGATTTTGTGCGCGCCTGTACGACGGCAAACGCTGGTACCTCTGATGGTCGAATTGCTCGGAAGCTCATCAGAACTCTCGGTTCGGTATCCCGAGGAACAGAATAGCCCGGAATCGCCGAGAAGTCCGCCGATTTGAGGCCTGGTTCAATTGTTTGTTGGCGGGGCCGGCCTCTTCGGCTTGCTCGGGGGTACCGCGATATCCTCGCCGAAATTGCCCAATCAGATACTTACCTGGTGTGGATCATTCACCTGAATTTGTCCCGCATAATTGGGCGAGGCACGTAATATGGTTCACAACAAAGCTTAATGGCGTCGTGCGGAGGTTGCCGTTCATGTGGCGCGTTCTCACCCTGCTCGCTCTCCTAGTTCCGACCACGGTTGCCGCAAAGTCTCACTCGCTTACCATCGGCAACCTCGAATTCAACCATCTATCGTTGGGCGTCAATACATTTGCCGTGAACAACTTCACTGGGAGCAACAACCTTGGCGTTTTTCCCGTAAAAAAAGACATCACCTTTAGCGACGCGGTCCTAACCTTGACAAAGAGTGATGGCACCCTTTTGCGCTTCGACATTGGCAGTATCGGGCCCGGAACGGACACGTCGGTTCAGATTTCGGATAGTTTGCTCCTCACAAGCGCCACGTTCACAGCAAGGCTACGGCCGACGAAATTCGGACGGGACGACGATGACTCAAGCAAATTTGTCGTCGACCAAGAAGTCCACTTCACGCTCCGCCCGACTGTTGGCAACTACCTGATCGCGGGTCTCGACCTTGGAACGATAGAGGCTTCGGAGCGGTTAGAGGGATGCCGGGACCGTGACCGTAAGGCCGGAGAGGATTTCCGAGATGGTGCCGAAGGAGAATCAGGCTGCGATTCTGAAAGAAGTGACCGACGCACCGGAAATGACGCAGCGCGTCAATCGCACAAGTGAGACCGAGGTTTCAGGCCGAATGAAGTCAGGCGTCGCTAAACGCGCGCCGAACTGAGAGGTAGAGAGTCAATGCGAGCGAGAATGTTTAATTCCGGGGACAACGGCACGTGGAGAGTGCCAACTCAGATTGCGGGCCTTTTGTTGATTTGGATGATGTTATTCATAGCCTCGGCACGCGCATCTGTTGGTGTAGTTCTTAGCTCTTCGACCTCCCCGTCTACAGCGCAGCCAGGTACCACCGTCAATATCACCGGTTCCGGTTTTCCGCAGGAAGGCGTCTCACCCTCTGCTGTCTCCATAACCCTCACTCCCTCGGTGTCAGGCAACCCTAGCGCGACAGCATCCTCCACCGCATTGACGACCGTGAGCGGGACAGTGCGCCGCCTAACTTTTCAGGTTCCGACCGCGCTCGCCGTTACCGCTCCGACCGCTTACAACGTCTCGATCACCGGCACCACTCTTACGGGCGTCGCGTTTTCGAGCAGCAACAACGCGATCCTGACCATCGAGCCTGCCGCAAGTCTCATTGCCGTGACCCCGCAGACGGGGCAACCTGGACAGACAATTTCCGTGACCATCACGGGTGTTGGCACGAATTTTGTCCAAGGGAGTACGCAAGCGACCTTCGGCGAGGGTATATCCGTTGGCGGTGCGTCCCCGGGAACCTTCGGCCCTGTAACGGTCTCAAGCCCAACCACCGCCATAGCAAATTTGGTCATCAGTAGCGGCGCTCCGACTGGGTCTCAAACGGTTGTTGTCTCGACTGCCGACCCGCAGACGGCTCCTTTGCAAAACGGCTTCACAATTCCTTCAAGCCTGAATACGCCTCTATCCATAACGGGCTTAACGAATGTGGTTTCCCTCGCTTCGTTTAGCGCTTCCTCTCAACCTTCCTGCGGCCTCGCGCTGACGGATTGCTTTACAATTCAGCAAAACTTCTTCCTGGTTACCCCCCCCTCTTTTCTCGGCGGCGGCACAGCGACATATTGGGCGCAGAATGCGCTGGAGGTTTATCATATAGGCGGCCTCGCTTTTGCCAAACCGATTGTCAACGTCTACGTCCAACCCGATGGGAGCTCAAGTTGTCTCACCGGTGCGTGGAATCAAGTGGCCGTCCTTTCCGGTAACCCCTTTACTCAAATCTCGCAACAACTGTCTTTTATTTCGACGCTCTCCGCAGGTACATTAACCCTCGCCGTCAACTCGGACCAGAACCAAATATCGTCGGTAGAGCTATCCCCTGCAAACAGTACGTTGGGTCTCACAAACCAGTCGCGCATTGACAATACCGTCTGCTTTCCGCCCGAACTGGTACTAGTCGGCCCGCCAAGTAACACAACAACTACTGGCGCGAGCAGATTCCAGTCGACAACATCGGGCAGCGTCACGTCCAGCGTCGTGCTGGACGGAAGCTATGCTGCTGAAGTGCAAGAGAAGGCGCTCACTCCTGGAATGACTGCAACCGGGGAGACCTCAAACGGACTGGGGTGGTGCGAATTCGCTGGCGGGTCGCTAAGCCTAAGCAGCACATCATGGACATCAGAGGGCTTCGCGGCCTTCGACTCGGCGGAGACTTGTTCAGAGGCTGAGGGGATCAACTTCGAACCGACAAATGGTACCGAGGTTTTGGCGGACAACTTTACTTCGGATTCCGCTCTGAGACCGGGCATATGGACTAGCAACTCTAACTTGCTCTCGCGGATAGCTGCTGCCTTCAGCTCCTCGTTTATTTCGCCCACCCTAAATTTCAGCTCTTCAGGAATGCAGATGTCAGGCGTGAACAGCTATTTTCAATTCGGTGGAATTCAAATGCTGCAAGCACTTACGCCACCTTTCAGCGTGCAGGCGAATGTCACGGGGACGCAGGCGGTAGGCAATCCCTATGTGCTTTATCTCGTTACCGACAGTCCTACTCTTTCTCCATATCTAACGCTCAGCGGCAACCTAAACTCTGCCAACACCGGCTTTTACGGTATTTGGATAGACGCTACAAACATCACATCTTTCGGCCAATCGCTTGGTCAACAGATTCAACCCCCTGCCTTGGCGGCATTGAACACTGAATACACCATAGACATCAAGGTGGATCAGACAGGTTTAGCACTCGTCAGTGTCCAGGATACCAACGGAACACTAGTCGGAACCTCTTCTGTCCAAGTCGGAACCGGGCCGCTTTATCTGGTGCTCGGCCAGCGTGAGGGCCTTCCATCCCTTCCTGCCGGACCGAACGTCGCATATTGGAAGTACGTTAGCGTCACGACTGGGGCCAACTAGCTGTCTCGGATTTGCTGCCTCAGTGAACCGGTGTCCGAGCGGTTTAAGGAGCACGCTTGGAAAGCGTGTGTTGGGGAAACTCAACCGTGGGTTCGAATCCCACCCTCTCCGCCAAAGCTTACTTTCTTCTTTTCAATCGAATAACCAAACGCTTAAGGGGCACTAAGGGGCGCTAGGCCACTTTTCGAAGGCAACACAAGGCGGACGACCTTGCCGTGCTCCGTGTGTTTGCTTTCACCGCTAAAGATTCGACCCGTCGAGCGCCCGTGCTTTGAGTCAAGCTAGCGGCCCGCCGCTTTTGCTGCGGACTGAGTGAGCCAAGTTTCGAAACGCGTTTCGCCAAGTCGGGCGTTATTTCCCGGAACCAGTGTTCTCTCGCTGAGTTTCGCCCCAGAGTAAAGCGCATTTGGGTCGGCGATGACTTCGCGGGAATCTTTGAGAGCGGCCAAGCGCCGCCGGACTAGTTCATCCAAGCGAAACTGTTCCGGCCCCCCTATTTCGACGATGCCATTTACCGGAGGGCCCACCGCGATCCTTCCTGCGGCAGTCGCTACATCGTCGGCAGCCATCGGCTGGAAAAGCACAGGTGGCAAATGCACCTTGTCGCCGTAGAAGGAAATGTCGGCAAGCCCCTTGAGGAATTCGAAGAACTGCGTCGCGCGCACGATGGAGTAGGGGATTGAAGATTCTTGAATCAGTTTCTCCTGAGCGATCTTAGCGCGGAAGTAGCCGCTTTCGGACAGCCGGTCGGTCCCCACAACCGATAACGCAACGTGATGCCCTACCCCTGCGGCCGCTTCATAGGTGAGGAGGTTGCGAGTTGATGTTTCGAAGAACTTCAGCACTGCTGCGTCCTCCCAGGAGGGAGAGTTTGATACGTCAACGACTACCGAGGCACCTTGCAGCACTTCGGCCAGTCCGTCGCCCGTGAGAGTGTTGACCCCCGAATTGGGTGATGCCGCTACCGCCTCGTGCCCGTGCTCGCGCAACTTGGTAACGACTTTTGACCCGATGAGTCCACTGCCGCCGATCACTACGATTTTCATGATTGCACCTTCCTTTCGACCTGGGCTTTTCAAACTGCCCGTCGTACTCGCTAAGACTAGCGACCGCCCCGCAGGAAAACCTGCGTGCGATTCTAACCTCCGACACAAACGCTACTCCACCGGGTCATACCCCACAACCAAGAAAAAAACTGCCTCGCGAAAAATTTCAGCATCACGTGTCACAAATTCCGTTGGTAGTCGGTCTCACTGCGAGCACGACAACGGTTCAAACAACCGTGGCATGCGTACTGGGCGGGGTTGCAAAACCGTGGTGTGGCCTGCAATCTAATCCGCATGCCGGAATTGCCGGACATTGAGGCCTACCTAAAGGCTCTCGAGACACGGGTGATCGGGCAGCCCCTCACGCGAGTGCGCTTGGCGAGCCCGTTTCTGCTTCGGACGGTCGAACCCCCGCTCGGAGATACAGAAGACCGCCATGTGCGTGAGCTCCGGCGAGTCGGCAAGCGAATCGCAATGGGCGTCGATGGCGATCTCTGGTTGGTGCTGCATCTGATGATTGCCGGTCGATTGCACTGGCGGCAGCCCGGAGCAAAGCTTGGGGGACGGCAGAACTTGGCGGCTTTCGATTTTCCTGGCGGCTCTCTTGTGCTGACCGAAGCAGGGTCAAAGCGTCGCGCGTCGTTGCACGTGCTCACGGGTGAGGAGGGTTTGCGTTCCGTCGATCCGGGCGGAGTCGAGATTTTTGAGAGCGATTTAGCTGCGTTTCGCGCGGCGCTCTCGGCGGAGAACCACACGCTTAAGCGGGCGCTCACCGATCCCCATTTAGTCAGCGGCATCGGCAATGCGTACTCGGACGAAATTTTACACGCGGCCCAACTGTCGCCTGTCGCACTGACGCGTAAGCTTGAGAACCAGGAGTGGGAGAAGCTCTTCGCGGCCACGCGTCAGACTCTGAAAACGTGGATCGATCGTCTGTGCGCCGAGGCCGGCTTTCCTGAGAAGGTCACCGCCTTTCGCACAGGTATGGCTGTCCATGGCCGTTTTGGGCAGGCCTGCCCGAGATGTGGAGAGAAGATTCAACGGATTCGCTATGCCGACAACGAAACCAACTATTGTGTAAGGTGCCAGACGGGCGGAAAACTTCTTGCGGATCGCAGTCTCTCCCGATTGTTGCGATCAGACTGGCCGCGCACACTTGAGGAACTCGAGGCGCTGAAGCGCCGCTAAAAGCAAAGCGTTGGCCAGAGGTGTGCCCGATGGGGCGGTGATGTGAGCGACTCCGGTTATAATGTGGCTATGCGGATCCTGATGTTCACGGGCAAGGGCGGCGTAGGGAAGACCAGCCTCGCCGCGGCCACAGGCGTCAGACTTGCCCAGCTAGGCTACCAGACGCTGGTAATGAGCATCGATCCGGCGCATAGCCTGGCGGACTGCTTCGACTTCGAGAACGATCTTTTTGGTAATCAAACTTCCGACCCCCTACCAATCAGCGACCGGCTTTCTATTCTTGAACTGAACATTCAAAAAGAGATCAAGCGCCACTGGCAGGAGATTTCTTCTTACGTCAGCTCCGTGCTGCGCACCACGGGGATCAGCGGCGTGGAAGCCGAGGAACTCGCCATTCTTCCGGGCATGGAAGAACTAAGCGCCATGATGTACATCAATCAGTACCGGCGCGAGAGGCGGTACGACGTGATTGTGCTCGACGCCGCCCCCACCGCCGAATCGCTCCGTTTTATCAGCATGCCGACGACGCTTGACTGGTACATGAAGCACATTTTTCCTTTTCAGCGCAATTTGCTCAAGGCGGTGCGGCCGATCGCCAACCGCGTGGCGCCTTTCGAGCTGCCAACCGACAGCTACTTCGTCAATATCCGCGATTTGTTCCAAAAGCTCGAGGGCGTCGACGAAATTATGGAGGACCCGCAGATCACCAGCGTGCGGCTGGTTACCAATCCGGAGAAGATGGTGCTGCGCGAGACGCAACGCGCATTCGTGTATTTCTCGCTTCATGGGCTGACGGTCGACTCCATCATCGTCAATCGAGTGCTTCCGGCTGAGGTAATGGACGCGTGGTTCACGGACTGGCACAGCTCGCAGAACGCTGTCCTTCACGAAATTGAGGAATA
>JACXTT010005553.1_pt1 | contig 18288 bp, 14 predicted proteins | sample 9270951 | NCBI WGS metagenome assembly JACXTT01 (sample SAMN15532306, study PRJNA645909) | rock metagenome | isolation source: weathered quartz diorite | place: Puerto Rico | collected 2017-06-21 | reverse complement strand
CCGAAAAAAATCTTGTCGTGGTCAGTTGTTATTTGCTAATGTACAGTAAGAGTTGCAGGAAGCGAAGGGTAGATCACCTTGTTCGCCGCTTGCGGTTTAGCGCTCGCATGGCGCCGTGCGAGCGCTAAACCGCAAGCGGCAAAGATGTACGGCCATGACAACGACCTCCTCCTCCCACTACATGCCGCGTACCCACACGAACATACCTACCCTCGTGTTCCCCACGAGCACGCAGGCAGCTCGGCATGTCGCCTTGATGATCGAGAGCCTGATCCGCCAGAACAACTCGGCAGGCCGGCCGACCATGCTCGGCCTGGCGACCGGCTCGACGCCGGTAGGGCTTTATCGCGAGCTGATTCGGCTCCATAAGGAAGAGGGACTCGATTACGGGCGTGTCGTCACGTTCAATCTCGACGAATACCATCCGATGCAGCCGGAAGATCCGCACAGCTATCGCCGCTGGATGTTCGAGACGCTGTTCAACGAGATCAACATCAACCCGAACAACGTGCACATCCCGGACGGCATGACGCCGACGCACGACATCGACGAATACTGCGCCCGCTACGAGCAGATGATCCGCCGCGCAGGGGGCATCGACCTGCAAATCCTCGGCATTGGCCGTAGCGGGCATATCGGCTTCAACGAGCCGGGCTCGACGCGCCATAGCCGCACGCGCGCGGTCACGCTCGATCCGGTGACGCGGCGCGATGCGGCAGGCGACTTCTTCGGCGAGGAGAACGTGCCCCAGCAAGCGCTGACGATGGGCGTTGGCACGATCATGGAGGCGCGCAAGATCGTCATCATGGCCTTCGGCGAGCACAAGGCGCCGATCGTGCGCCGGGCGGTCGAGGAGGACACGACCGAGACGGTGACGGCCAGCTTTTTGCAAAAGCACAACGACACGACGTTCATCCTCGACCAGGCCGCCGCCGGCCATTTGACGCCGATTCGTTTGCCCTGGGTGATCGGCTCCGTCAACTGGACGCCGAACTTGATCCGCCGAGCGGTGATCTGGCTGAGCCTGCAAGTCAAGAAAGGTTTGCTGAAGCTTTCCGATGACGACTTCCGCGAGCACGAGCTTTACGAGCTTCTGCGCGAGTTCGGTCCCGCCCACAAGCTCGGCCGGCGCGTCTTCGATGAGATGATGGGGACGATCTGCACGCACCCCGCCGGCGAGGAACGGAAGACCTGCCTCGTCTTCAGCCCGCATCCCGACGACGACGTCATCAGCATGGGAGGCACCATCATCCGCCTCGTCGAGCAGGGGCACAAGGTCCACATCGCTTACATGACCAGCGGCAACATCGCCGTCTTCGATCACGATGCCTGGCGCTTCATCGATTACGCCTGCGCGTTCAACGAGCTGTTCGGCATCAACAAGGAAAAGTCCGACGCGGTGAAGGAGGGGGTACGCGCTTTCCTGCGCACGAAGAAACCGGGCGAGTGCGATTCGCCGGACTTGCTCGATATCAAGAAGCTGATTCGCGAGACCGAGGCTCGGGCCGGCGCCCTGGCCGCGGGGGTGCCTCCGGAGCAACTGGCTTTCATGAACTTGCGTTTCTATCGCACCGGCACGATCAAGAAGGAGCCGATCCATCCGGAGGATATCGAGGACATTATTCGGCTCTTCAAGCAGTTGCAGCCGGACCAAATATATGTCGCCGGCGAGCTGTCCGACCCGCACGGCACGCACCGCACCTGCGCGATGGCGATTTATGAGGCGGTCCGGCGGGCGCGGGCCGCGGAGCAGCAGTTCGAGGTTTGGCTCTATCGCGGCGCCTGGGAGGAATGGGAGCCGCACGAGATCGAGCGGGCCGTGCCGTTAAGCCCGTGCGATCTGGAGCGCAAGAAGAACGCGGTGTTCCGCCATCAATCGCAGAAGGACAAGGCGATGTTCCCCGGCGGCGCCGACAAGCGCGAATTTTGGCAGCGCGCCGAGGACCGCAACCGCAACACGGCGAAGACTTACGATCAGCTCGGCTTGCCGGAGTTCTATGCGCTGGAAGGGTTCGTGCAGTGGCGTGAATGAGCCACCTGCGGCAAGGCTTCATTTCATGGGACGCCCCGCCGTTCTTGTCTTCAGTGATCCCATTTCCCTCTCTGAATGAAAGGCCCAGGAACTTAAGTCCCTGGGCGTGGCCTGCCACCGGTCAAGCACGCGAGCGCCGCGGCTTCAACGAACCGCGCGACGCCTTTTTGGGGCTCTTGTTCATCGTCATCACCAGCACGACGCCGCCGACCACGCAGACGCCGAGGACGAGAACGCCGAGCAGAGCGCAGATGAGGATCACCATGCCCACGGTCATCGCGCCGGAGCGGGTGGTTTCGTCCACCGCGAGGGGCGGAGGCGCGGCGCGTTCGGTGACGGGCCCAGCTGGCGGCGTGTTGAAGTTGGGGTTGTTGACGGGCGGCATGACCACCGGGTTATTGATCGGCGGGTTGAAGTTCGGCGGTGGCATGCCGGGCGGATTCGGGTTGCCCATGTTCTGCGGTCCGCCGATGCCGTTGATGATCCGGGCCTGACAGCCTGGGCACTGCGCGGGCGGGAAATCGCCCGTGCCGAGGTTTCGGCCGCAGCGGCCGCAAGTCCAGGTCTTGACGAGCCCGCCGCCCCCGAAGTTGCCGCCCATGCCTGGGTTCGGCATCGGCGGCTGCATGATGGGCGGCTGAGCAATCGGCGGCTGCATGATGGGCGGCTGCATGATGGGCGGCTTGATGATGGGAGGCTGAAACGGAGGCGGGTTAGGGATAGTCGGGCCGCCGCCGACCATGCCGCTGGGAGGCCGAACGCCGCCGCCAACGCCGCCCGGAGGCCGTACCTGGGCGCGCGTGATACTCACGAACACCGCCAGCACGCATACTGAAAGGGTGAGTATTCGGATACCGTTCAAGAACCATCTTTTCCCGTGTTTCATCGGAACGCCCTTCTGGGACAATCGGTAATCAAATTAAGATGGGAAAATTGGACCATATACTCATCCGCCTTGCAAGCCAAAAAAGGCGAAATTTTGGCGCTGGTCGATTGCTCACACAAACAGCGCGTCCACCGCCTGGCCGCGGCCATCCTCCGTGGCGTAGAACGGCCGGCGTTCGATGTCGAACGAGGTCCGCGGCGCGATGCCCATCGCGGTCAGGATGGTGGCGTGCAGATCGCGGATCGGCACCGGATTGCGCGTGACGACCAGCGGGCGCTCCGGGGCGGTCTCGCCGTACAGGAAGCCGCGTTTTACGCCGCCGGTGTGCGTGATGCGCTTGATGACTTCGCTGGCCGCGCTCTTGCCGGGCGCGATCGCCTTTGACTTGAGCAGATCCTCGCGCGTGTCGAAGGAGACGCTGCCCTTGTATTTACCGTTGGTGTGGCATTCGGCGCAGCGTGCCTTGATAATGGGGGCGATGTCGTGGACGAAGTCTAGCTTTTTTGGCTCGCCGGCGCGGGCCGATTGCGCCGGCAAGACCAGCAACGCGAACCAACCGAAGTTACGCCATCTCAACATGACGCACTCCCGTGTTTCGCCGCTTGCGGCTTCGCGCTCCCATGGCGCCATGCGCGCACGAAGCCGCAAGCGGCGAACGCTCATTTCTTCAACACCTCATCCATCATCTTATACGCCTTCGCGCGCATCTCCGGTGAAAACACGTGCGCGCAATCGGGATGATCGATGCGAAGATTCTTGTCGGCATTATAGAGCTTGTAGACCTCCGCGGCGCTGTGCGTCACTTTGGCGGCGCTGGCCCAGCGGAAGTTGTCATCCTTCTTCGGCGCGATGATGAAGACATGCCGCGGGGCAATCGTTCCAATAATCTCCGCGAAATCGAATGGCATCTGGTCGAGCCTGTCCTGATAGTCAAGCAGCTTCGGCATATAGCGGTCGCTGGTCCAGCCCTTGATTTTGCCCCCCATGTAATCGCGATAGGAGTCAAGGCCGCAGCACGAGACGGCGATCTTGATGCGCTCGTCGAAGGCTGCGGTATAGATGGCGTTGTGTCCACCGAGCGAATGGCCGATGGCGGCGTACTGGCCTTTCTTGACGAAAGCGTGCGAATCGAGCACATCCATCGCGCGCATGTTGTCCCAGATCGCTTTCATGGTGCCGCTCTGGTAGCCGAGCTTTTTCAGATCGGGGTTGTAATCGGAAAGTTGCGGATAGGGCGGGGCGAGGACGACATAGCCGTGCTCGGCGAGCTCGACGCCGTATTCGCGGTTCGTGGTGTCGGCGAGGCCGACGGTGACGCGAAAACCCTTGGCGTTGGTCGGATGCAGCGACAGGATGCCAGGCACGGGCGTGCGACCCTTCCTTTCCTTGGAGAGCAGCTCCTTTGGAATCAGCAAATAAGCAGGCGTGCGCATACCCGGCTCGCTTTGATAGGTGATCAATCGCCGCACGTATTTGCCGCAATCGACTTCCTCGACAATCTTGACATCGAGCGGGCAACGCTTGTCCTTGCCGGGCAGCGGGCCCATGATCGATTGCATCGCCTCGAGGATGGATGCGCGGCGCTTCACCCAATCGGCGTTCGACTTGACGGGTTGCACCTTGCCGGCGGCGTCGGTGAAGAACAGCAGCTTGTCGCGATCGAGCTTGTCTTGGGCGCCGGCCCCGGCGCAGATCAAGGGGAGCACGAAGAGTGTGAACAGGATATGGCGCATGGAATCTCCTTTGCGTGGTTGGGACTATTGTGCAAAGGATGCGCGGAGAATTGCAAGCATGAAGTGAAAAATACGGTCTTCGTTTGACGCGCGCATGGCGTCAGGCGGGCGCCAAGCGAAGCCCCAGCTACTCAACCGTCACGCTCTTCGCCAGGTTGCGTGGCTTGTCCACGTCGCAGCCGCGCAGGAGCGCGATGTGATAGGCCAGCAATTGCAGCGGCACCACCGCGACCAGCGGCTGCAAGTAGTCGGGCATCTGGGGTACGAATACCACTTCGTCGGCGCGTGACAGGACGTGCTTGGCCAACTCGTCGTCTCCTTCCGGAGCGATGGCGATGACCGGGCCGCCGCGGGCCTTGATCTCTTCGAGATTGCTCATCACCTTGTCGGCAACGCCGCCCGACGGAATAAGGAAGACCGATGGCGTGTTCTCATCGACCAGCGCGATCGGCCCGTGCTTCATCTCGGCGGCGGGATAGCCCTCGGCGTGAATGTAGCTGATTTCCTTCAGCTTGAGGGCCCCTTCGAGAGCGGCCGGGAACAGGTACTGCCGGCCGAGGTACAGCATGTTGCTGACCTGGTGATACTTCTGTGCGATCTCCTTTACCTGATCGTGACATTGCAGGGTGCGGCGAACGATGTCCGGCAGGGCGCGGATTTCCTTGATCATGCGCGAGCCCTGCAAGCTCGACAGGTTGCGCATGCGGCCCATGTAGAGGGCGAGCATGGTCAGGACGGCAACCTGGTTCGAGAACGCCTTGGTGCTGGCGACGCCGATCTCCGGGCCGGCGTGCAGATAAACGCCGCCATCGGTTTCGCGGGCGATGGTGCTGCTGACGACGTTACACAGGGCGAGCGTGTGATGTCCCTTGCGTTTCGATTCGCGCAACGCGGCGAGCGTGTCGGCCGTCTCGCCGGACTGGGTGATCGCCAGCACGATGGTGTTGCGCTCCATGGGAGGGTTGCGGTAGCGCAGCTCCGAGGCGTATTCGACCTCGACCGGGATGCGGGCAAATTCTTCGAAGAGATACTCGCCGACCAGGGCCGCGTGATAGCTTGTGCCGCAGGCGGTGAAGATGAAGCGTTCGGCCCGGCGCAACGCGCACGCGTCTAGGTTCAGGCCGCCGAAGTGGGCCGAACAGTCCTCGTCGGAGAGCCGGCCGCGCATCGCGTTCTCGAGGGCTTCGGGCTGCTCGTAGATTTCCTTGAGCATATGGTGCTCGAAGTCCCCCTTCTCGGCATCGCCCGGGTCCCAGTCGATGCGGTGGACGGTGGCGTCGATGCGCGCATGATTGGCGTCGAGGATATGCCAGTTGCCGGGGCGCAGGACGCACATTTGATTGTCCTGGAGGTAGACGACGCGCTGGGTGTTGCCCATGAGGGCGGTCGGATCGCTGGCAACGAAGTTCTCCTCCTCGCCGATGCCAACGACGAGCGGGCTGCCTAGTCGGGCGCCGACGAGCAGGTCGGGATGATTGGTGCTGACGACGGCGATGCCGTAGGTTCCCTTGAGCAGGTTGAGGACGGCGCGGACGGCTTCGACGAGATCGCCCTTGTAATGCTGTTCGACGAGATGGGCGATGACTTCGGTGTCGGTTTCGCTATAGAAGACGATCCCCTCGGCTTGCAGTTGGCGTTTGAGCGCGGAGTAATTTTCGATGACGCCGTTATGGACGACGGCGATGGAGCCGTCGGTGCTGAGATGGGGATGGGCGTTGGTGTCATTGGCGGGCCCGTGAGTCGCCCAGCGCGTGTGGCTGATGCCATGATGGCCGGGGGCAGGCTTTTCGCCGAGAAACCTGGCGAGATCGGCACTGCGTCCGGCGCGTTTACGCAAGTGGAGGTGCGGGCCAGTCAACGTGGCGATGCCGGCGCTGTCGTAGCCGCGATATTCGAGGCGGCGCAGGCCTTCGACGAGAATGGGTTCCGCTTCGCGCTTACCGATGTAACCGACGATGCCGCACATGCCTCTTCCTCCTTGAAGACGACTGCCCCGCCCAAGTTATACGTTCTGTCAGAAGTCGAAAACAATCCCATTCCGCGCTCGGATAAGCGGCGTAGTTTGGGTCGAAATTTCGCCGCGAAAAAACGCAAGACACGCAAAATGGAGTGTTGGGCCCCCGCCTGTTCGCGTCCGCGGCGTTTTTTCGTGGCATGGGGAGGACTGAACAAACCATCGGCATTTCGCTAATGAAAGCTGGGTGGAGGATCAAACATGCGCATCGCCGTCATTAGCGACACTCACAACCGGGCCGGCTCCGTGCAAAACGCTCTGCAAACTATGGCCGAGCGCCAGGTCGAACTCATCATTCACTGCGGTGATATCCAGGACGGCGCCACAGTGCGGCTCTTCCCGGCCCACACGCATTTCGTGTTCGGCAACTGCGACTACGACCGCGCTGACATCGAACGCGCCGCCGCAGACATCGGGGCGAGCTTGCACGGCGCCTGGGGTCAGCTCGACCTGGCGGGACAAGCGCTCGCTTTTGTGCATGGCGATGACCGCTCCATGCTGCACGATCTCGAACACGCCGACGCCTTTGATTTTCTCTTCCACGGCCACACGCACATCGCCAAGGAGCATCGCACCGGCAAGACGCGAATCATCAATCCGGGGGCGCTGCAGCGAGTCCCCGTGCGCACTTTCTTGCTGCTCGATTTGCCCAGCGGCGTGGCCGAGAGCGTCGTTGTCGAATGATTGACCGGAGCGGCGAGAGGCGGTTTTTTCGCAGCGATGAAATGGGTAACGAGCCCAGGGGCGAATTGGCCGCCCGTCTTGTCGACCAGGTCTGCGTAAACTGCGTAGACTGTGAGAAATTTTGCGGAAATACGCATTATTCTGTTGTAATTACCCCTTGACTGCGTTCCAATAATGATAGAGGCGTTTGCGTCACTTCCGTCATGACTACAAAAGGTATGACTTGCAGCATCAGCTTGTTTCGAATCGCTGTTCAAGGACGAGGAAACCCGTGAGCCCGCTCGAAAAAGGAGATACCGGCATGGGAAGCGACATGGTAGTGGCTTTGCAAGAAGCCTCCGCGAACGGGACCACCCTGTTCGGCCTGAATCATCACGCCCCGCCAAACCTGCGCCACGCGCTGCACTTGGTCCCCGGCCAATTGTACGATGCTGGGGAGTTCGCGCACGCATCGGCCTTGCATGTGCCTCAGGCTCGCCAAACTTATGCCGTTCTCGGCATGCAGCCAATCGGCCATTGGGGTTACACGCACGGAGTCAACGAACACCGCGTCGCGCTCGGCATCACGGAATGGCAGAGCCGGCTCAAGGGGCCGCAGGGCGGGCTGGACGGCCTGGAGTTGGTCCGTCTGGCCCTCGAACGCGGACGCAGCGCGCATCAAGCCGTCGAGGTTTTGACCGATCTTCTCGAACACCATGGCCCCACGCAACCGGACAGCGCTGGCGATCATATCTTTTTGATCGCCGACGCGCATGAAGCGTATGTTCTGGAAACCGCCGGCCGATTTTGGGCCCTCCTCGAATGCAGCCACACGCGCGTCGTCACCGATGCAGCGATGATTCGCCAAGATTGGCGTCGGCTGGCGCCGGGCCTGAGCGAATTCGTTCTGGAAAAAGGCTGGTGGAATGACGACGGCAGCAAAATCGATTTCGTACGCTGCCTCGGCGAGTCCGCCGAGCAAAGTATCAGAGCCCACAAACGCTGGGGGCACGCCAGCTTGGCCTTGGCCCAACAGCAAGGCGCCATTGATGTCCATTACCTGCGCCGCATGCTCGCCGATCACTTCACCGAAAATCGCGACTTGCTGCCCGGCGCCAGGACCGGCACCCTCGCGTCGAGCTTTCTGATCGAACTGCACCAGAGTGAGGAGCCGGTGCTGGCCTGGGTCGCGTTCGGCACGCCAAAAGCGTCGCTCTACTTTCCGGTGTGTTTACTCGGCGAGTTGCCGGCCGGATTTGCCGAGTCGATCCCGGCGGCGCCGTCGATCCAGCAACGCAGTCTCGACCTGCAAGAGCTCTCGCCAGGCAGAGACCGCGGCAGGCTCGTTGCGGCCCTCGAACGCCTCCAGACCAGGTTTGATCAGGACGCCGACGACTTTCTCGCCAAGGCCCACGATTACACGCAGCACGGCAAGCAGTATCTGGTCCGCCAGGTCGCAACCGAAATGATGTACAGCCACGTCGAGATGTTCAACAAGGAATATCGGCAATTGCTCGGCATCGAAGTGCCGGCGGCGCCAGCAGCGACGATGGCTGAAGAGGTGATGTTCTTTGCGTGAGATCCGTGAGGCTGCCTTCGGTGTTCCGTGGTGCAGACGGCTCGCCTTCGCGTGGCAACAGGCGAGCCGCCTGTTGCCTTGAGAAGGCCGGCCCGCACACGTCGCTTGACTCAAGTCCAAAATTCCGTCTTCCAAAAACCGGAACTTTTGAGTTCCTTCACGGTTTCATTGGTTGCGCCGTGTTCCCGTGCCATGGGTTTCTGCCATGTATTCGCGCATCTTAGCGTCGGTTATCGCCTTCTTCGTCTGCCTTGGGTACGCGCAGGCCGACGAGTTCGCCGCGACGCTGGTCAAGGTCGCGGACGGCAAGATCACCTTCGCGCGCGGCGTCGGCAAGAAGAAAAAAGAGTACACGCTCCCCGCGGATGACAAGTGCCGCATCGTCGCCGCCAAGTATGACGTGAAAGCGAAAAAGATCGAGGCGGGCGACGAGATCGACAAGGGCTTGAAGAACCCGCTCTTCGAGCAGCTCGACAAGGAACCGGTTGAAGCTTGGGTGCGGACCAATGGCGACAATGACCGGATCGTTGAGCTTCGGCTCTATCAGTCCAAGACGAAGAAGAAACCGAAGTAGCGAGTTTGGGAACGAGAAAAACTGAAAATAGTCTTTGCAATATTCGCAAAGGTTCGCCATAATTTACTTGAGTACGCTTTCGTTCGCTGTTAGTCTCTCACCCATGCGAATGACTTGATCTGCCCGCAGATGTTTCGATCCCGCCAGTTGTCTCCTCACGGAGGATTGAGGAATGCTTACCTCTTCCAAGCTCCGTTTCGCGCTGGCCCTCGTGCCGGCCTTCTTCCTGGTCGGCCCGTCGGCCGACGCCTCGGTCGATCTGCCCGGCAACACGAAGCTGGACAAGGTCGATTTCGAAAGGCACATCATGGGCCTATTCGGCCGGACCGGCTGCAATGCCGGCGGCTGCCATGGGTCGTTCCAGGGCAAGGGCGGTTTCCGCTTGTCGCTCTTCGGCTATGAACCCGACAAGGACTTTGTCGCCGTCACGCGCGACACCGTCGGCCGGCGCATCAACTCGGCCGATCCCGACAACAGTCTGCTGTTGCTCAAGGCGACCGGCCAAGTCGAGCACGGCGGCAGCCTCCGCATCGGCAAATCCAGCTGGGAATACAAGGTCATCCGCGAGTGGATCGCCAACGGCGCGCCCGGCTCATACGGCAGCGGCGAAGTCAAGAGCGTCGCCGTCTATCCGTCCGAGTTGGTTTTTACCAAGGCCGGCGAGGCTCGTCCGATCCAGGTGAAGGCCACCTTCGCCGACGGCTCGATTGACGACATCACATGCTTCTGCGATTTCCGCACCAACGACGACGCCGTCGCCGAAGTTTCCAACCTCGGCGAGGTCAAGAGCCTGAAGGCGGGCAGCACGGCCATCGTAGTCTCCTACCGTGGCAATGTCCTCCCGGTCTGCGTCATGATCCCCATGGTGCTACCGGCCGGCTTCCAGTATCCGAAAGTTCCCGAAGTCAATTACGTCGATCGCGAAGTCTTCTCACGCTTGAAAAAGCTGAACATGGCCCCTTCGGAGCTTTCCTCCGATGAGGAGTTCCTGCGCCGCATCACCATCGATGCCATCGGCCAGCTGCCGACGCCGGAAGATGTGCGGTCTTTCCTTGCCGACAAGAGCGCCGACAAACGCGCCAAGAAGATCGAGGCATTGCTGAGCCACCCGCTGCACGCGTCTCTCTGGGCGACCAAGTTCAGCGATGTGACAGGCAACGATACGGTAGCGCTGGAGCAGCCGGTCAACCTCAAGGCGAAACGCAGCCAGCAATGGCACGATTGGCTCAGCAAACGCTTCCACGACAACATGCCCTACGACGAGATGGTTCGCGGCATCCTCACCGCCACCAGCCGCGAGGGCAAATCTCCCGAGGAATGGATCAGCCATCTCAAGAAGGTCGATGGCGAGGCCAGCGGTTATGACACCGGTGAATACGTCAAACGCGACACGCTCGATCTCTACTGGCGCCGCGCCCAGAACCCGGCCATCGAAATCTGGGGCGAACGCACCGCCGCCGCCTTCCTCGGCGTCCGCGTCGAATGCGCCCAGTGCCACAAGCACCCCTTCGATCGCTGGACCCAGGCCGAGTATCGCGCTTACGCCAACATCTTTGCCGCCGTCAACATCGGCGTCTCTCCCGAAGCGAAGAAAGCTGTCGACAAGGAAAACATCGAACGCAAGGGGAACCTCCCCAAGAATAACAATCAGGTGAACCTCATCACCAAGGAGGTCTACTTCGGCAACCTGGCCGCCAAGACGTTCATTCACCCCGACACCGGCGCGAACTTGCCCGGCAAGGCCCTGGGCGGTCCGGTCATCAAGTTCGTCAAGGGACAGGACCCGCGCGTTGAGTTGTTCAACTGGATGCGCGCCCCCGACAATCCGTTCTTCGCTCGCGCCATGGTCAACCGTATCTGGGCTCATTACATGGGCGTCGGCCTCGTCCATCCCGTGGACGACTTCTCGCTCGGCAATCCGCCGTCCAACGAAGCGCTGCTCGACGCGCTTGCCAAGGACTTCATCGAGCACAAGTTCGACATCCGCCACATCGAACGGGTGATCCTCTTGAGCCGAACCTATCAGCTCAGCGCCAAGGTCAACGAGACGAACAAGCACGACAAGGTCAATTACGCCCACAGTTATATTCGCCCAATGATCGCCGAAGCGATCGTGGACGTGCTCAACTCGGCTCTCGGCACGACCGAGAAGTTCGGCCCGGAAGTCAAGCCCGGCTCGAAGGCAGTCGAGGTCGGCGCCAGCCAATTCCAGCAAAATCAGGGTGTCTCGGTGGCGCAGATGTTCCGCATCTTCGGTCGGCCGCCCCGCACGACCGCTTGCGACTGCGAGCGCGCCATGGAACCGGCATTGCCGCAAAAACTCTTCCTGATGACCGACCCGGCCTTGCTGGCAAAGTTTAACGATCCTAACGGCCGCTTGCAGACCTTGCTGAAGAGCACCAAGACGGACGACGAGGTCCTGGAGGAACTATTCCTGGCGACCTTGACGCGCATGCCGACGGCTCGGGACCGCAAACATTTCGCGGAACACCGCCAGCTGGTCGGGACGCGCCGCGAGGCGATCATCGATACGATGTGGGCGTTGATTAACACGCGTGAATTTATTTTGAACCACTAAAAAAAATCGGAACTTTTTCCTTGCGTTGGTGTTTTATAAGGGTTAAGGTGTGTTTTTGTTTAGCATTCGCAGGTAGGCACGCCGTATCGTTTGCCGCGGGCGCTAAACGAAGACCGGACAAGCGAAACTACATCCCGCCACAACCTTCCTCATTGCTGCTCGGGGGAAGGCACACTCAGGGGGGCAGTCAGGGCAGAATAAAGGAATCTACCTATGGCACGCGATTGCGAAAACTTTTCCCGCCGCGACATGCTCAAGATTGGCTCGGCCGGCCTCCTCGGCTTGACCTTGCCGCAATTGCTCAAGTTCGAATCCCAGGCCCGCGCTGAGCCGGCCGTGGTTCGGCCGGCAAGCCGTCGGGCCAACTCGGTCATCATGATCTGGCTGTCGGGCGGGCCCGCGACCATCGACATGTGGGACCTGCGCCCCAACGCCCCCGAAGGCATCCGCGGCGAATTCCGCGAGATCAACACCGCCGCCGACGGCATTCGCATCTGCGAACACTTGCCGCAAATGGCCCGCGTCATGGATCGCTGCTCCGTGGTTCGCAGCCTGGCCCACACGATTCCGTCGCACGGCCCCGCCACCGTCTTCATGACCACCGGCAATCGGCCGACCCCGGCGCTCCAGTATCCCGCGCTCGGCTCGCTGGTCACCCGCTTGGTTCCCGGTGCCGCCGGCGTGCCCCCTTATGTCACTTTCCAGGAACTGCGCAACGGCAGCGCGGGCCAGGCCGGCTACCTCGGTACCGCCTACAACCCGTTCATCGTCGAAGGCGCTCCGAACGCTCCCCAGGGACGTGGCGCCGCTCCGACCGCCGCCACCTTGCGCGTCCGCGGCATCACGCTGCCGACCGGCTTCACGCTCGAACAGCTTGAAAATCGCGACCGCCTCCTGCGCAACTTCGACCAGGGCTTCCAGGACGTGGACGCCAATTCCGATCTCGTCGGCGGTCTTGACGCCTTCCATCGCCAGGCGCTCGAAATCCTCCGCTCCGACAAGACGCGCAACGCCTTCGCGCTCGACCAGGAATCGGCCTCCCTCCGTCAGCGTTACGGCCTGACCCCGTTCGGCCAGGGCGCTCTCGCCGCTCGCCGCCTGATCGAGGCCGGCGTTCGCTTCACCACCGTTAGCCTCGGCGGCTGGGACACGCACGGCCAGAACTTCAACAACCTGCGTGCCCGTTTGTTGCCGCAGCTCGATCAGGTCCTCTCGACCCTGGTCCAGGATCTCGACGATCGCGGCATGCTGGAAAACACCATCGTCTACTGCGCCGGCGAGTTCGGCCGCACCCCGCGCATCAACAACAACGCGGGCCGCGACCACTGGGCCCGCTCGATGACGGTCGTCCTGGCCGGCGGCGGCATCCGCCGCGGCTACGTCCATGGCACCACCGACGTGCAAGGCATGCAGCCCGCCAACGACCCGTGCACCCCGGACGATGTCGCCTCGACGATCTTCCAGCAGCTCGGCATCGACCCGCACAGCGAGTTGAACACCCCGACCGGCCGCCCGGTCCAGCTCTTCCGCGAAGGCCGCGCGATCCCACGCTTGATTGGTTAATCCCGGCGAGCCGAGCGGCGTAAGCCGCCGGGTTGAATCGCAAAAGGCCCCGTGCTGTTTCGGCAGCGCGGGGCCTTTCTCATCTGGATGAGTTGGATTCCAAAAACGGCGTATACAGCGTGAGGCCCAAGCTCGCGCCTAGCTGCGCGACTCGCCTTAATGTCTCGTTTGTCAAGCCGTCCCCGAACGAAAAAGGCTCTGTTCCGCATTCGTAGCCAATGTTGAATTCACGATGTGTGCAATCAAACCACTTCGCGCGCGTCCAGCTTTCAAGTGATTCGACCGCATCCAACATCGCCGCGATTGTCTCTTCCGGCGTAAAACATGGTTTCTCCATCTCGATCGTTGCACGCCCTTTGCTGTCATCACCGAGCGTAACATGGAGTACGCACATCTTGCGCGTTGCCAAGGCTGCGGTGAGTGGTGTGATATCGCGCCAAGCGGCGAGATCGAGATCGGTGTTGATATAGTGGGTTTTCATGTTCCTTTCCGTGCCGTGGTCCAGGCTCCTACCTCACCGTCACCCCGACGGCTCGATCGGTAGGGTGTGCGTAAAACCCGCAAGCGCAACGCAAGTCATTGCTGGCCGCCTTTCAGTATGCAGGATTCATTGCGCGGTTGGGGTGTCTGTCTGTGTGCGCGACGAATCGGCACAAGTCATTCCCGAGAAAGGAGTTGTTGGTCAGGAATTCGTTGCGCGCCGCAGCCTTCGCCAATATGACCAAGCTTATCACCATGCTAATGTTTCACGTGGCACATGCGCCTTGGTTTACACGAACAACTCGCTCACCGATTGGTTGACGTGAATCCGCTTGATGGCGTCGCCCAGCAGCTCCGCGACTGTCAGGACGTCGAGGTTGGGGAGCTTCTTCTCCGGCGTCAAGGGGATCGTGTCGGTGATGGCGATTCGTTCGATGGGGGCCTCGCGCAGGTTCTTGATGGCGGGGCCGCACAGGACGCCGTGGGTCGCCAGGATGTAGACCGCCTTGGCCTTGCCGACGGTGCGGGCGGTGCGGGCGGCGCTGCAAACGGTGGTGGCGGTGGAGATCATGTCGTCGAAGATGATCGCGACCTTGCCTTCGAGCGAGGCGCCGATGAGGTTGGCGCTCTCGACCTGGTCGGCGCTGATGCGGCGCTTGTCCACGATGGCCATGTTGACGTTCAGTTTCTTTTGATAGCGCAGCACGCGCTTGACGCTTCCCTCGTCGGGGCTCAGGACGATAATATCGCGTGGATCGACGTTGAGCTTGCGCACGTAATTCAAGATCACGGGGCTGGCGTAGAGGTGATCGACCGGGATATCGAAGAAGCCCTGAATCTGGGCGGCGTGGAGATCGACCGTGATGACGCGCTGGGCGCCGGCGCTCGTCAAGAGGTTGGCGACCAGCTTGGCGGTGATCGGCACCCGGCCTTCCGCCTTGCGGTCCTGGCGGGCGTAGCCGTAATAAGGCAAGACGACGGTGATGCGGGCAGCGCTGGCGCGTTTGAAGCTGTCGAGCATGATGAGCAGCTCCATCAGGTTGTCGTTGACCGGATGGCAGGTCGGCTGCACGACGAAGACATCGCGGCCACGCACGTCCTCGTCGATGCGTGCCCACGATTCGCCGTCGGGGAAGTTCTTGAGTTCGATCTTGCCGAGCGGATCGCCGAGGTACTGAGCGATTTTCTCCGCCAGGGAAATATTGCCGCGGCCGCTGAAGACCTTGAGCTGGAAGTTGTTGTCCGTCATTGGGGGCCGCCTTTGCAGGGAAGATGGGGAGAATGAAATGTTAAGGTTTGGCGCGGCTACGTCAAGGCACGCAAGCGAGGAAAGAGAGATCGACTGAATTTGTTAAGCGCTTCCAGCTCGCCGCGCGATCCCTGAACCGCAAGCGGCAAACCGGGCTTGCAAAAAAAGCAGCGGGCGCTATGGTGCGGCCCCAAATTCCCTTGAGATGCCGATATGGGACTGCGCAACCGCTTCGCGATTCTTGCCTTGGCGTTGCTCCTGTGGTGGAGCTTGCCGGCGTGCGCGCGCGCCCAAGGCATGGGCGGCATGACGATGCCGACCAACATGGGCAGCTTGGCGGGACCGACGGGCCAGCTGGCCGGCGCTGGCAAACCGGGGGCGGCCAGCCCCGATGCGGCCCTCAGCATCAACGACAGCTACGTCAGCTTCATCGACGGCGCGCTGCCTCACAACGTGCTCGGCACCCGCTTCGAGGCAACGTATATTAACCGCCAGCCGTTGCGGGCGACCTATCTGTTTCCCAAGGGGGGCGTTGCCGGCGCCGTCGGCTTTCCGCTTCCCGAACCGCGCGTCGATACGCTGGAATTGAGCACCTACGCCGAATACAGCCTGACGCCGTGGCTTTCGCTATTCATGGAAGGCGGCTACCGCTGGATCAATCCGGATGTTAACGCGAACCAGTCCGGCCCAGGCGATATGCGTTACGGCCTGAAGGTTTGCACCTGGTCGGATGAAAACATCATCGCGACAGTGCTGCTGCGAATCTATCAACCATCGGCGCGCTATGAAACCCTGGGAACGGGCCACTGGAGCGTCGAGCCCGGTCTACTGGCGGCGTATCGTGTCAACGACAAGCTGCACCTCGAAGGCGAGTTCCGCTACTGGATCCCGCTCGGCGGCAGCGACTTCTCCGGCGATATCCTCCGCTATGGCCTCGGTTTGTCGTACGGCAAGCGCAATCCCGCCGGCATCTGGTATATGCCGGTCGTCGAAGGCATCGGCTGGACGGTGCTCGGCGGCAAGACCATGCTCGCGTCATCGCCGGACAACTTTGAAGTGCAAGACGCGCGTAATACCACCATCGTCAACGCCTATCTCGGCCTGCGCGCGGGCTACGGCAAGAGCGTCGATCTCTATCTCGGCTACGGCCGCTCGCTCACCGGGCAATTCTGGTCGCGCGAGACGTATCGCTTCGAAGTGCGCTTCCTGTATTGATTCATGCGACCTCTTTCAGTTTTTCAAGTCTCTTGGCGACCCACCCCAGGCCCATCGCCGCATCGTCAATGGCATCTTGCTTCTCCGGGTCGTCGGTAGACTTTTCTTTGAGACTGACGAGCTTCGCCCTCGCCAATTCGATCGCTTTTTCGATTGCTTCCAAGTCGTCCTTCATGGGCGCCCACTCATTTTAGACTGGCCGACATCGACCTGTATATCATCATGGGGATATTCCTCACGAATGTCAAGGGGATATTCCTATGTATGTCTAGGAGAATATCCCAGAATGGCTTTGGCTACACTCGGCCGAAAAATGAGAGTTTCGAGCGATTTGCTCTTGCGTCTCCAGCCGTCTTTGCTATACGCCTCCCCTCGAATCGATGACATTCGGCTGCCCACACCGCGCGGAGTCCGCGCCTCAGGACGGAAGGCATTTCCGTCTCACGGGAAGACCGAACCCCGCTTGGGGAAGCGGGTCAGCGAAACGAGCAACCGCCAACGCAACAACAGTTAATCTCGGGCCGAGGGAGCGCCGGCGTGCGCTGATTGGCGCGAGGAAAGCCGACGTCTTCCGACGCGGCCGGGGAGCCTTGTTCCAAGGAGTGGATCATGATGCGTATGAGCCGACGCAGCGGGGTCGTGTCCGTCTTGTTCGTGAGCGTGTGCGCTGCCCTGTCCGGGTGTTTGAACACGTATGAGCGGACCAATCTAAGCGAGGCCAACGGCTATTCGCCGGTTCAGCGAGCCGGCGGCTATAGTACCGCGCCGCCGCCCTATCTCACGGGGTCGGACGGCAAAGTCCGCCAGGCACAGTTCGGCCCGCCGGGCAAGGGTGACGAAGTCATCATGGACGGCACGCACATGCCGCCCGGCATGATGATGCCGGGGCCTCTACCGCTTCCGGGCGAACTGAAAATGACCACCCTTGCGCCGCATCGCGTGGCGCCGCCCGATATTCTTCTCATCGAGGCTCTGAAACTGGTCCCCAAGGGGCCGTACAAGCTTGATCCGCTGGAGGTCTTGCAGATCGAGGTCTCCGATGCCTTGCCCAAGCAGGACATCAAGGGCATGTACATGATCTCGCCCGACGGCAGGATCAACCTCGGCCACACCTATGGCTCGGTGATGGTCGGCGGCATGACGGTCGAGCAGGCGCAACTGGCCATTCGCAACCATCTCAATCCGATCATCAAGGGGGCCAACGTCAACATCGCCCTCGTGCAAATGCGGGCCATGCAGAACATCCGCGGCGATCATCTCGTGCGACCCGATGGCACCGTCTACCTTGGCATGTACGGCTCCGTCTACGTTGCCGGCATGACGCTCGGCGAGGTCAAGGCCACCATCGAACGCCACCTCAGCGTCTATCTGGTCGATCCGCAGGTCGCGGTCGATGTCAAGGCGTACAACAGCCGCAAGGTTTACATCATTGCCGACACGTTCGTCAACTTCCGCCAGCAGGTGATTGCCTTGCCTGTGACCGGCAACGAGACGGTGCTCGACGCCATCAGCAAGGTGCAAGGCTTGCAGTTCGTCGCCTCGATGAAGAAGATCTGGGTCGCGCGGCCGTCGCCGGCGGGCCATCCGTGCAGCACGGTTTTGCCGGTCGATTGGAAGGCGATCACGCAAGCCGGGCGCACCGAGACGAACTACCAGTTGCTGCCTGGCGATCGCATCTACATCGCGTCCGATCCGTTCTGGAGTGCCTACTTCGAGATCGAC
>JACXTT010005552.1_pt1 | contig 18290 bp, 10 predicted proteins | sample 9270951 | NCBI WGS metagenome assembly JACXTT01 (sample SAMN15532306, study PRJNA645909) | rock metagenome | isolation source: weathered quartz diorite | place: Puerto Rico | collected 2017-06-21 | reverse complement strand
AATGGGCGGGACTAATCATGGAAGCATGCAAGGAGGGCCGCAACTTCTTCGCGAGGAAGGAAGGGCGCCATGTCCTCCAAGGGCCGGCTTTCGAAGCTGCCATCCTCCCGCCGGAAGGCGCTGGCCTTGGGGGAAATGGCCTCGCCGGGATCGGTCATGACTTCGACGAGAAGCGGACCTGGTCGAGCTGCGAAGTCCCCGAGCAGGCGATCCAGATCCGAGAGCAGCGAAGCGGGGTCCTCTAGTCGGGCGTAGCCCACGCCGTAGGCCGCGGCGAGAAGTTTGAAGTCCGGATTGACCACGCCGCTTTCCGGTCCGGCGCCGACGAAGTGGCTTTCAAAAAAGGTCCGCTGCGTGGCGCGGATGCTCGCGTAGCCGCCATTGTTCAGGACGAAGGTCACCACGGGGAGGCGATGGTGGGCCAGAGTCATCCACTCCTGCACATTCCATTGCAGGCTGCCGTCACCGGTGACGAGCGCCACGGGCTTTCCGCCGAGGCCGAGGGAAATCCCGAGGGCCACGGGCAGATCCCATCCCATCGCGCCCCAGTTGCCGCTGATGATGACGCGCTGACCTTCCTTCACGCGAAGGCACTGGTAGCAGCTCACGACATCCAGACCGTTGCCGGTGGTGACGCCCCAATCGGCGGGCAGTCGATCACTGAGGGCATCCCATAGGGCGTAAGCGCTGATGCGGCTCGCATCCGGATGGCCTTCCGGGGGCACGTAGGAGAAACGGCGTCGCCATTCAGTGAGAGCTTCTTTCCAGCGGGGATCCATGTTCAGAGGCTGAAGATGCCGAAGCAGGGCTTCCAGAAAAGCCTTGGCGTCCGCCTGCAAAGCCACATCCGCCTGGAAGGCCAGATGGGTGAGTTGTCCCGCATCGATATCGACGGAGATCTTCTTGGCTTTGGCCGCAAAGCCAGCGGGGTTAAAGCCGGTCTTGTTGATGCTGAGTCCCACGCCGATGGCCAATACGAGGTCCGCGGATTGCAGGGCCAGATTGCCGCGGCGCTGACCCGCGGTGCCAAAGGTTCCCGCGTGGCAGGGGTGCTTTTCCCACAGGGCTTCCTTGGCGCTGGGTGGTAGGGCGACGGGAAGGCTCGTGCGATCGAGCAGCGCGTGCAAGATCGGCGTGGCGCCCGCCCAGGCGACGCCATTGCCGATGAGCAAAAGGGGGCGGCGGCTGAAGGCGAGGGCCTGCGCGACCTCGGACGCAGCACGTTCTAGCTCCTCTCCATGCAGACCTGCTGCGGGATCTGGTGTGGAAGCAGGTGCGAGATCACCTTCTTCCACCATGGCGCCTTGGACATCCAAGGGAAGATCCACCCACACGGGGCCGGGCCGACCGGAGGTGGCGAGGTGCCAAGCCTGCTCAAGCATTGTCAGGATCTGCAGCGGATCCTTCACCGTGATGGCGGATTTGCACACGTGGCCGGCCATGCCGACCACGTCCGCCTCCTGCGGTCCTTTCTGGCGGATTTGGGTGTAGTCGGCGATGAGATCGCGGCGCACTTGGCCCGAGAGCACGAGCATGGGCGTGGATTCCATCCAGGCGCCGACGACACCCGATAGGGCGTTGATGCCGCCTGGGCCCACCGTCACGACACACACGCCCGGCTTGCGTCGCACCTTGGCCCACCCTTGGGCGGCGATGGCGCAGGCCTGTTCGTGGTAGTTGCAGATGTAGCGCAGCCCCTTCTGCCGTCCGATGGAATCCAGCAGGTGCATGATTCCGCCGCCGGAGACGAGGAAGATGTCTTCCGCGCCCTTCTCCGCAAGAAAGCGGGCCACGAGATCCGACACCTTGACTGCACTCATGCGCGGGGCTCCAGGGAGGGTTGGGAGGCTTGCCACCTAGCCCATCGGCTGAGACCGGTGGCGAGGTCCACTTTCGGCACGAAGTCCAGTTCGTCTCTCAGTCGAGAGGCTTCGGGGACGTAGCGGGCCGGGGGTGCTCCAGGCTGAGGTTGCTGAGCGATTTCCACGGGGACACGGTCGCCCAAGCTACCGGCTACGGCTTCGGCCAAGGTTCGAATGGAGACGCCTTCACTTCCGCCGACCTGGTAGGTCCGTCCAGAGGCGCCTCGCGCAAGCAGGTGGAGCAAGGCCCGCGTAAGATCGGCGGTGTAGAGGTAGCCGCGTAGGGGTGTGCCATCGCCTTGAATGTGAATGGGACCGCCGGCTAGGGCATCGCGCATGAAATTGCCTGCGGCGTAGTTGGAATGAAGAGGGAGATGGGGACCGTAGAAAGCGAAAAGGCGGGCAACGACAGAATGCGGGCCTGCATCGCTCCAAAGAGCCTCGGCCTCGCGCTTGGCCCATCCATAGGCGTGGATAGGAAGCTCGGGGTCCAAGGGGCCCATGTAAGTCTCGGGCAACCGTTCAAAAGCTGGAGGCTGAGGGCCTTGGGCGGCTCCGCTGCTGAGGTACAGCAACCGTGTTGAAGCATGTCGAGGCAGCGCCAGCACGTGCCGGGTGCTTGCCAGGTGATCATTCACTAGGTTGGGTCCATGGGCGATGGCGCCGTGCACGATGGCGTCAAAGGCGGCCTGGAGAAGGGCTTCGGGCGCGGGAGCCGTGAGATCCCAATCCATCAACTGGACCGCGGGGAGCTGAGCCAGGTGCGGGAAGGTGAGGCGAAAGCGCTGGGGGTCCCGGGTGGGAACAACGAGGGTGATGCCGGGGCATAGGTGCAGCAAGGTTTCCAGCAGATGCTTCCCGACGAAGCCTGTTCCTCCAGTGAGGAGCACTCGGGCCTTGGCCCAGGGCGCGGCATCCCCTCCTGCCTGTTCGGAGAGCAGGGCCAGATCCTCCTGGGGAAGGCGGCTGGAAACAGGGTCCATGGGCACCGGGCAGAACTTGACAGCTCCTTCGAGCGAACGCCAGAGCCATGCCGCTTGGCCTTATTCGTGCAAAACCTATCCTCTTCCGATGAAGGAGACCATGACGGCCCCGCTGCTCTCCCTATGCATCCCCACCTGGAATCGCTCGAAATGGGTGAAGGCTTGCCTGGAGGCCAGCCTGCCCCAGGCGGAGCGCTTTCCCGGGCTGGTGGAGGTGGTGGTCTCGGACAATGCCTCGCCAGATGACACCTGGGCGGTACTGCAGACCTTCGCGGCGAAATATCCCTGCCTTCGCATCCACCGCAATCCCGAAAACAACTACACGGAGAACTTCAACACGGTGCTTCGTGTGGCTACGGGACGCTACGCCTGGCTGATGGGGGACGACGATGCCCCCTTGCCAGGTGCCATCGCTCGGGTCCTCGAGCTACTACAGAAGGAGCCCCACGACCTCTATCTCTTGCATGCCCAGGAAGCGACGCTGGATGAAAAGCCTTTGGGCCGGCGGGAATGGCTGCGGACGCCGCTGCCCAAACTTTCCTGGGATCTCACGAATCCGACGGACTACAAGGCCTACCTGAATCAAGCCCAATACATGGCAGCGGCCTTCGGCTTTCTCAGCGTGTTGGTGGTGGATCGCGAAGCCTTTCTGGAGGGCTCCGAAACCCGTCAGGAGTTCTCCCGAATGGGTTGGCCCCACGTTGCCAACGGGTTGAACATGGTGCGACGAAAAGGCCGGGTGCGCGTCGTTCCCGAGACGCTCGTGTGGAATCGTCAACAAGATGAAGGGCCGCAAACGGATCCCTGGGGCCGCATCATGCACGACCTGCGCGGCTGGGTGAGGTTGGCGGAGACCTTCTTCCCCGAGGATCAGGTGTTGCGCAAAGCCTTCCTCGGCGTGATGCGATCCAACCATGACGGCCGCACGCCACTGCTGCTGCGCCAGACGGCGAGAACGGAAGAGGCTTGGCGAGAGTCCCAAGATTTCCTTCTTCGTGGCGGCTACGCAGCCCATGAGATTGAAGCGGTGGAGCTGGGCTTCCGCTTGCTTCAGATGCGTTATCCACTGTCGCCGGCCTTGGAGCAGGGGCCGGTAGTGTTGGTGGACCTCCCTCGATTCATGCGAGGCGCAACCAAAGCGGTGGTGGTGGCGCTCGGCGTTCTGGATCAATTCCTCGAAGCCCAACCCATTCTTTCGGCCCTGCGCGCTCGAGGCCTTCAAGTGAAGGTGCTCTGTCGAACCGGCCATGGTGAGTTGCTGGATGGGTTCGAAGTCATGGAACTGCCTTTGGATCGCTTGTACGCCGATCCGAGTTTCAGGGCTTCCATTGCGGAATCACTGAGCGCATGGGAACCCGATCTGGGCATCCACGCCGACCTCGCTCGAGATGTGACTGGCGATCTGCTTCTGCGGGGATCCGGAGCGATGGTTATAGTGGCGCCCGAGGCGGGGGAGCGGCCTTTGAAGGATGAAGAAAAGGCGATTCTCGATGCAGGCTTTCATGTGCTCGTCCCCTCTGAGCGCGATTGGCGTATCGCGTTGCTAAAACGGTTGGGCCTGCATGAGGGCCCCCTTGGTTTGTGGGCCGGGGCCGAGGCAGAGAGTGAAGCGGAGGGTTTGAAGACGGGCCTTCCCGAAGGGCCATGGATCGCTCTGCTGGGGGATGATCTTTCCGCACTTCAAAAAGAGGAGCTGCCTTCCCTACTGGAGTCCATCGTTCAGGAGGGCGGCGTCGTGTTGGGTTTGGGCGGAGGCGGCTCAGCGGCGCTGCTGTCGCGCTTGCTTGCTCCTCACGACGATCGTGCCTGCATGCTGACTGGTTCCCTTTCTCTTGCCGCGACCGCTGCTGTCTTGGCTCGCTGCCAAGGTTATGTGGCCGGCGGTATCGCCTTCCAGGCCATGGCCAAGGCCGTGGGCTTGAAACCCCATCCCGTGCGATTGCTGCACCCATCTCGGTAGGAGCTCCCGATGAAATTGAACTTGGGATGTGGAGGCGACCACCGACCAGGTTGGGTCAACGTCGACAAATACCCCGAGGCCAAGCCCGATAAGGTGATGGATCTGGAACGCCTGCCCTGGCCGCTGGAAGACGATTGCGCCGATGAGATTCTCCTGAAGCACGTCCTAGAGCACCTGGGCCGGGATACGGACACCTTCCTCGGCATCATGAAAGAGCTCTACCGCGTCACCAAACCCGGTGGGAAGGTCCACATTTGGGTGCCCCATCCGCGGCATACGGATTTTCTGGCGGATCCCACCCATTGCCGCCCCGTGCTGCCCGATCTGTTCCTGCATTTCTCTTTGGAAGTGAATCGGGATTGGCAACAGCGCGGCTTGCCCGGCACGCCCTTGGCGATGTACCTGGGCCTGGATTTCCAGATTGAGAACAGCACCCTTCATCTCGATCCGCATTGGCTGGCCCAGTGGCAGAGTGGACGTTTGAAGGCCGAGGAACTGGACTACGCCATTCGCACCCATAACAACGTGGTGCAGCAAGTGGAGGTGGTGCTCAGGGCCAACAAGCCTTTCGGCGGCGTGCCCAGTGCGGTGGAACTCAAACAGTGGAAACCTTGGGATCCCAAGCAGCCCCTTCCCGTGGTGTGGGAGGGCACTCAGTTTCGCAATCACAGCCTGTCCAAGATCAACCGTGAGGTGGGCAAGCGGTTGGTGGCGATGCCGGGGCTGGAGCTGCGAACGGTTCCCTATGAGCCCGACGATTTTGATCCGCGCGCCCTTCCGCAGTGGAAGGCCTACTTGGACTCGACCTATCACCATCTCTCTGCCGCCGCCCGCGTGCATGTGCGCCACCAGTGGCCGCCCCGCTGGGATGCGCCCGAGGAGGGCGCGTGGGTGCTCATGCAGCATTGGGAGTACGGCGTAATTCCTCAGCCCTGGGTCGCGCCGCTGCGCGCGGTGGACGAGATCTGGGTGATGTCCGAATACACCCGGCAATGCTTCGTGGGAGGTGGTGTTCCCCCCGAAAAGGTGGTCGTGCTGCCCGGCGGCGTGGATACAAAGGTCTTCACGCCCGAAGGCGGGCGCTTTCCCCTCGCCACGAAGAAGTCCACGCGCTTTCTTTTTGTGGGAGGCACGATCCCCCGCAAGGGCATCGATATCCTGCTTCGCGCTTATCGGCGGGCCTTCAGTGCGGCGGACGACGTAACCCTGGTGATCAAGGGCAATCCGCTCGGAGCGGTGTATTCGGGATCCGATATCCGGCCGCAGATCGAGGCCTGGCAGAAGGATGCTGAGGCACCGGAGCTGATCTATCTGGCCGAGGATCTGGATGAATCCGCTCTTGCCAGTCTCTATCGGACTTGCGACGTCATCGTCCTTCCTTCCCGTGGTGAAGGCTTCGGCATGCCCGTGGCCGAAGCCATGGCTTGCGGCCTGCCCGCCATTGTCACCGGACGCGGAGCCTGTCGTGATTTCTGCGATGAGAGCAATGCACTGTTGCTGTCGAGCCGACAGATTCCCCTGGGAACGATGGATGGGTTGCCCCCGGCCGGCGCCAGCTATTGGCTGGAGGAGCCTGATGAGACGGAGCTTGTCGCGGCCATGCAGCGCCTCGCACACGATCCGAAGCTGCGTGCGCGCTTAGGCGAGGCTGGCCGAGCGCGCATCCACGCGGCGTTCACTTGGGAGCACGTGGCCAGCGCAGTCCACACCCGCGTGAGGGCGTTAGCAACGCGACCGCCACTGAGGTTGGCGGGACTGGAAGAGGGGAAAATCGGTTTCCTCCTGAAGCCAACGCAGGGCGATGATTTTTGGCCCCAGGCACTCGAGAGCTATCTCACGGGCTACCCCGCCGGAGGCTCTACGTTGCTGGTGCTGGATCTCACCGAGGGGCCCGCTGCGGATGAAGTGACGGATATCCTTCGGGCCCTTGCGCAAGCCGCCGGGCTCGAATCCTTTCCTGATCTCGCCTTGGCGGAGGATGTGCCCACGCGGGAAGAGCTATTGGCCACCTGCGGCCACGTCACCTCGCTCTCTCCGCCGGCGCAGGTGGGCGTCTAGCCGTTTTCTCGATCCTTGTGTCGTTCCGCAACGAGATCCACGCCCAACCGCTTGGCTGCGGCGTAGAGCGCTGGCCTCGCCAGACCGAGGGTTCGGGCTGTCTCGGCGACCTGGAATTCCTGGGCCCGGAGCGTATCTAATAGAAGTTTTCGCTGGAAGGCTCGTGTCGCGCTCTCCCAGGCCTGAGTCGGCGCATCCGTCGTTTGTAGCTCGGGAAAGTGGCCGACATTCAGTGTGCCGCCTTGGGCACGGAGTAGGGCGCGCTGCAGGACGTGGCGGAGCTCTCGGAAATTGCCGGGCCAGCTTCGGCGCGCCAATGCCTGCGACAGCCCCTGAGCGATGGCGGGAAGAGGCAGTTGCTCCTCCCGACAAATACGCACCACTAAACGGGGCAGCAGCCAGGGCAGCTCATGCCGTCGCTCATCCAAGGAGGGCAATCGCAGGGTGGCGCCCTGCAGTCGGAACAGCAGATCTTTTCGAAAGAGGCCCTCATGCACGAGGCGATCGAGATCCCGATGGGTAGCCGCAATGAATCGCACGTCGACTTGGATGGCACGGTCGGAGCCGACGCGCCGCACTTCCCGTTCCTGCAACACGCGCAGCAGCATGCTCTGCAGCCGCGGATCGAGATCCGCCACCTCATCCAGAAAGAGAGTTCCTCCTCGGGCGCTCTCGATGGCTCCGACCTTATCCCGCACCGCGCCGGTGAAGGCCCCTTTGACATGCCCGAAGAGCTCCGATTCCAGCACGCCGGATGCAAAGGCGCTGCAGTTCACAGGCACGAGCGGGCCCTTTCTCCCGGAGCGGGCGTGCACCTCCTGCGCGGCCAACTCCTTCCCTGATCCCGTCGGCCCCAGGAGCAGAACGGATAGGCGGCTCGGTGCGACCTCGTTGAGTTCGCGCAACAAGGAGGCCATCGGTTCGCTTCCGTTGGTGAGGAGATGTTCGCCTTCCAAGATCTCCGGAGGAGATGAGGTTTGGGCTAACGCCGCAACCCAAGGATCGAGGAGATCGAGCCATGACGGGAGTTCAAAGGGATGATCCAACGGGAACCCCAAGATCGCCCATCCTAGTGGCGCACCTTCCCACTGTAGAGGCCGGCCCCACCACATCCATGCTCCGACTCCCATCGGCTCCAAGGACTGCGCGTAGGGGAGTATGTCCTGGAGGGATTCGGGGGGCCATTCACCTTGCCCGATACGATGTTTGTGGTCATCCCCCCAAATCACCCAGGCGGGACCCGGATGGCGACTGAGCGCCGAGTCCAGAAGGGCTGCTGGAACGCGATCCTTGGGGGGCGCTCCCTGCGGCCAAAGGGCCGCAAGTCTTGCGAGGAGCGCAGGAGAGCCGCATCGATGGGCGAGCTCCTGGAGGTTCAACAAACGCTGCGGGATGCGCGCGGCAGTCTGGGCTTCCATGACCAATAACCCGGCGCCCAGCCGCAGCAGCGCGTTCGGGCAAGCCTCCCAGGTGCTCCAAAAGGAATCCGGCTGGTAGTCCCCCAAACGTGCTCTAAGCGATTCCCAAAGCAGCGCGTGTTCTTCGTCAAGAGCCATTGGGCGAGATTCAAAGCGACCCGCTCCAAGCGCCTCCACCACAAGCCTCAGATCCCCAGGAATGATTTGGAGGTCAATGGCCTTCACCGCATCCCAATCCCCAAGATTTAGGAGCGCGTGAACGCGCAACACCATGGCTTGCTGATGCGCCTTGGGGTGATCTTCCACGGCAGGGATCAAGGCGAGTGCTTTGCGGAACTCACCGAGGAGGATTTGGTCGTGGATTTCTTGCAAGGCTGAGTATGGAAATGGAGTGGGGCCTGCTTTGCATCGATAAGACTGACTTACTTTGATGTCTCCCCAAAAATAGGACTCCCAAGATGCGTTGAAGGCAGCTCGGCCTGCCCACGCTGAACTTTTGAGCCGCGATAAGTGGCTGTATCCAAACATGGAAGACAGCATGGCCCTTTTTACATCCCCCTGTCGGTACCAGAAGCGGCCCAGAGCAAAGAAGCTGAAGGGATCACAAGATTCCCCCACTGGCTTCCTAGGGCCTGGATACCCCGGCGCTGGTGCTGGAAGTTCACCACCCCACCTCACCCGAAGCCAATCCCAAGTGGGGTGATTGAGAGGTGGTGGTACCCCAGGGGTCGGCTGTTCAAGAAAGTCCGCTTGAAGGCAGGCCTGCCAATCAGGTGGAAGGCTGGAGGGGATCTCGAAATCAAGCAGGGCGCGAATGCCTGGATCTGGATCTGCTCCGAGACCTAAGGTCATCGGTTGAAGTGTCCGCAATGAAGAGGTGCGCGGCCCTTCGCCCCTAAACCAGGCCCGGATATGGGGGTCCACGATCCACTTGCCCTCCGGGGTGCAGTGCTGATGAACGTCAGGGACGTGAGTGAGGCGGGTCGGTGAGAAGAGCGGGGCCAGTTCCTCTGGCGAAAGTTTAGAGAGCCAATCTGGCGGAACGCCCTGTGGAAGCAGGAGCCCCTTGGGATCCATGCCGCTCAGCAGCTTTTCCCACCATTCTGGAGGGAGGTGCTGGAAGTCATCGGGAATCAGCGGTGATAGATAGGGCGGCAAATGAAGCGCTCCATCTGACGACACCGCTCCCAGGCATGGAATCCAAGAGAATCGAGTGTCCAAATCCAGGTGCACCATGGCTACATGCAGGAAGGGCCAGGGGTCACCTTTCAGCAGCGCTTCCCAGGCCATGCCATCCAACACATCTTCCCGAGTTGAGGGTTGATCGGCTGCGATGCCTTCCGATCCGTGGCGAAGCAACGCGATCCATTTGGGATCGGGCTTTGGGGACCAGGTGGTGGGTTCTCCTTGGGGACGCGGGCCGGTGGGGCTGAAGGTCCACGTTTGCCGAGGCCACAGTCCCTCCTTGCCGCCCTGTAGCCAGGCCATACCGACTGCGGCGAAGGCCCAGCTGAGATCGCCAAACCTCCGGCCTTTTCCTAAGCCCCAAGGAGCCTGCCAATGGCCCAGCCATGCGGCCCTTAACACGCGAGCATGCCTTTCCATTGAGCCCAAAAATCAGGGAAGGTCTTCGCGACGCATTGGGGGTGTTGGAGTCGGCCTGGGCGTATCAATGCACCCACGGCTGCGGCAAAGGCCATGCGATGGTCATTGCGAGGATCGAAGGGATTCCGATCTTCTGAGACGCGATGTCCGGGTCGAATGCGCATGCGGTGATCGCCTTCGATGTCGACTTCGGCACCAAGCCACCGCGCCAGATCTGCGGAAGCGTCGATCCGATCGCACTCTTTGAGACGGAGGGTTTCGAGCCCTTGAAGATCCGAAGGTGCTGGCGCTAAAGCAGCCACAGCCGCGAGCACAGGCCCCAGGTCGGGGCAGAGTGTGAGGTCCGCATGGATTCCGCGAAGCAGAGGGCCGCGGAGGGTGATCCATTGACCGGAGTCGCGGACCTCCACGGTGATATGGCAACCCGCCGATTCGAGGATAGCCAAGAGTTGGCGATCGCCCTGGGTGTCTTCTGCGTCCCAGGGGCCCAAGGTGATGGAACGCCCAGTCACCGCAGCAGCCGCATAGAAGGCAGCAGCACCACTCCAGTCGAGGGGGAGCTGGACGTCTGCTGGGCGGAGTCCGCCAGGAATCTCCCAAGCGCTTGTCGTTAGGGTCGACCTTGAACCGAAGCGGTGCAGCCATTGGTTGGTGAGCTCGAGATAGCTGGCGGAGGCGACGGAGGACCACCTCAGCTGGCTGCGCCCTTCCAGTCCGGCTGCGGCCAGGGCCAACCCCGTCAAGAATTGGCTTGAAAGGGAGGCGTCGATGGAGAGACCCAATTGCTTTGGCGGACGGTTGACTGGAGTGACCTTGAGACCGCCTGCGAACGGCATGAGCCTCGCGCCCAGCTCGGTCAATACCTCTTGCAAGGGGCCAAGAGGGCGTTCGAAAAGACGGACATCACCTTGCAGTTCGACTTCTCGGTCGGCGTGGAGGGCCAGCCAGGGCAGCAGAAAGCGGAGGCTCGTGCCGGAGGCGCCGAGGTGGATGGGCTCTGAGGGTGAAGGCCGAAGGCCACCTCGAACCGCCCAGACTCCCGGAGCTTCATCCAGCGTCATTCCGCAAGTGCGCAAGGCCTGACGCATCCATCGGGTATCTTCCGCTTCGAGGCCGCCATGCAGCCGACTGGTCCCCGGGGCCATGGCCGCGAGCAGCAAGGCGCGGTTGGTAACAGACTTCGAGGCGGGCAGCACCGGCATGCGAAGCGGCGCCCCGGGCGGGAGCAATTTGTCATCTGGAAGAGACAGGTCCATGGGCCCCAGGGTGCCGTTCTCAAGCCTTATGGGCAATTAAAAACGAGCAATGAGGGCGAGGCTCTCTCGAGTGATCTTGGTGGTTGTGCCGCGACGGACCTGATCCATGTGCCGTCCTTCTAGGCGCCATCGGCGGGGCAGGTTGAGGGCCAGCACATAGAGATTTCCATCTGCGTTGGCGTGGAACCACCATTGGTCGCCGTTTACAGAGGCCAACGCACCGGTATCGTCCAATCGCTGCCGGATCCACCCCGCCTGGGGCCACCAGGCACGTCTTGGGCTACCGATCCATACCTGAAGCTCTTCGCCGCGATCGGAGAGGTGCGTGTGGGTGTGGCGTTGCGCTTTGATCTCGAAGGGCAAGGGCCCTTGGGAATCGAGCCCGAATCCCCACACCCGGAAATCGAAGGACGTGCTGGGGTAGGCCGCCACGGTGGTCGAAGAACTTCCGTAGACACCGTAGGTCGTGATGGAGGTCCCCGGATTTTGGCGAAGGAACTTCCACGCGTCTTCCTGGCGGGGCTCCAAACGCCACTCGCCTGCATGGGCCGTCCATCTCACCGCGCCAGTATTCAGCCTAAAGACGGCCTGCCCGGCGGAGAGCTTCACCCGTCCGCCGTCGATGAGGCGGACATCTCCTGCGACGGCGCGCAGGCCGAGCTCCTCGACAGACTCGTTTCTCCAGAGCAGCCGGCCGCTCCCGCCGATCACGCGGAGCTGCGGATCCCACAGTGATTCACCCACGATCAAAGGGTTCTCGATGAGACCGCCGCTCAGCTCGCCTCCACCGCCCTCTCGGAATCCCTGGACTTTGACCGCGGCAAGGTCGAGGCCGGAGCCATTGCTGCGCAGATTTTCAAACCAGGGGATGTCCTTCTGGTTAGAGGTGCTGCTCAGGCTGTGCACACTCCCCAAAAGGAGCTGGAAGGGGCCCTCCCCGATTTCCCAACGGAGGTGCAATCGCGCGCGCTGCCGATGAATGGGCTCCTTGCCGGGGCCCAAATCGAAGTGCTCGGTTTCTGCCCGCAGGAGACCCGTGGGCATCCACCACCGCGAACCTTCCTCAGCGAAAGGCGCGGCCTCTTGCGCAGCCAGCAGACCGCCGCAGAGGAGGAGGAGCCATCGCTTCATGCCGCTGCCTCAGATGCTCGTGAAAATCACTTTGGAAATGGTCTTGTCCATATCCACGTCCCACTTGTAGATCCCGTAGAGATCGATGGTGCGGCGGTAGTGGAGGATGATGGTGCACTTGCCGGGATTTTCGCCGCCGCCCCCGGAGATCTTGGTGACTCGGATGGCGCCCGGTTTGAGAGCTTCCGGAATGTCCAACTCCCGCGCTTTGGATTTCACATTGGCTTCCACCTGCTCTTGGGGGAGGCGGCTCGCCTCTGTCGCGATGAGATCGCAGGCGTCGGCCAGTTCGAAGTTGCCGTAATACACCGGGAAGGCTTTGAAGAGCGTGGCGACGGAGACGCCGAGCACGAGGAGGCTGACGATGCAGCCGATCTTGCCTTCCCCTCGTTGGGTGCGGTGACGGGGCATGGGGAGCTCCTAAAGTTTCATGTCTTCGAGGATGGCTTTGGCCAAGGGTGCCACAGCTGGGCCGTCGGGACCGAAAAGAGTGGCTTGGCCGGCCTTCGCCGCCGCCCGGAAGGATTGGCCCGCCTCGCTGAGGTAGACCCCGCCCAATTTGAGGAAGCAGACGCCCGTGTAGAAATCCAAAGTGCCCTGCGATACGCCGCGGGTGGCAGAGAGTCGCGTGTCTCGGAGCAGCTCCAGGGCCTTGTCGTATTTCCGGAAATGCATCAGCGCCAGCGCAAGATTCAGCTTGAGATAGGCAGCTTCCTCGCCGCGTGCACCCAGGAGCTGGAGCCGAAGGGCGCTGATGAGGAAGGGGTAGCAGTATTGGCTGCTGGAGAAGGGGATCTCCAAGGGTTCCCGCTGCACGCCGAGGGTGATGGGCGTGCCACCTTGGGCGACGCTCGTTTTATCCGCTTTGAGATCGGCGAGTGATTGCCGGGCCGCGCTCACCGAGGATGCGGGCTTGCCGTTGAGTTGGGTCAACGCCTTGCCCGCGACAAGGCCCGCCTTGGCGGCAAGCGGATCGACTTGGGCGACAAAGGGGCCGCTCTCGCCTGCGACATCTAACCAACCGAGTCCGAGGCTTGTTTCGTAAAGGGCGGGCAGGGCATTCAACCGCTGCACGAGGGGCGTGAGGGGATCCGCCTCAAGAGGCTTGATGGGGAAATGCTCCTCTTCTCCTTCGAGGGTGGAGAGGGTGAGATCGAGCTGATGGATCACCTTGTCCTGCATGGGGGAGGCGAGCAGGAAGAGTTCGGCTTCCTTGTTGGCCTTCAGGCGGGCCAGAGCGTCCTTCGTACTCTCTCCTTCTTTGGGACTGAGGAAGGCCACCTGGGAGAGGCGTTCGCCGAGGGCGTTCAGCATGCCGAGGATGCGGGCGCGGCCCGTGAAATCCTGCGTGCTGTCGAGCCCCAGGAAGGCCAGGCGCGGCCGGGGGCGGGCTTCCAGCTGGACCGATTTGCCATCCTGGATATCCACCTTGGCGCTGAAGCCTCCGCTGGGAAAGCGGACGAGCAGATCGTAGACGCCTGTGCACACGGGAAGCCGTTCGAGGGGCAGGTTCCCGTAGCTCTGGCCATTGAGGAAGAGCTCGCCGCCGTCCCAAGGGCTGGAGAGAGTGAGCGTGCCCTTGGAGGGTTCGAGCTTCACGGGCTCGATGACGTGATCCGCCATGGGGTCCGTGAGTTCTTTTCCGACCCGAAGTGTTTTGGTGCGGTAGCAGGCGGCCTTGATTTCGAGGGTGTGGTCGCCGGGTTTGAGATCCGACACGAGGAAGGCCTCGGACAGCTCCTCAGGGCGCAGGCCCACTTTGGCGGCGAGGGCCTGGGCCTCGGCTCCAGCGCTGCCCTTCGTGCGGCCGAGGCTCTTGCCATCGAGGAGCACTTCAGCCCCGCTGGGATTGGCGAAGATGGAAAGCGTAGAGGAGATCCGCGTGAGCTTCAGCTCGAGGGCTTTGGTCTCCTTGGAGCCCAATTCCACCGTCGTTTCAGCAGGGGTGTGTCCCGCCTTGGTGTAGGCGATGCGGTGGCTGCCGAAGCTGAGGTACTTCCGCGCGGCGACGTAGGACGGCTTGCCATCCACGAAGAGGTTTCCGCCCTCCGGCACCAGTGTGAGCTTGAGGCTGGAGAGCTTCTCGGCGCGGATGGACTCGAAGAGGGCCACCAGTTTTTGGGAGGTGACGGCGCGATCCACATCAAAGTCAGGGTTGAGCGCGATCAGGGCCTCAAAGCGCGTGCGGGCCTTGGCTTTGGTGGCGGCATTGCGGTCGTCCAGCACGGCCAACCAGTTGTAGGTTTCGCAGAGCACCTGCTGCCATTCGGGAGAGAGCGTAGGCCCTTTGGGGGCCAAGGCCTCCACCACCTTTTCGAATCGGCTGCTGGCTTCTTCGCGGTTGCCCTGAGTGCTCCAGAGCGCTTTCGCTTGTTGGAAGGTGTCCTTCAATGCGGGATCTTGGGCACCCAGCGTGAGGGTCGCAACCAGCAGCAGGGAGAGGGGGCTTAGACGCATGGGGTCAACCTAGAACAAGCGAATCAGGGTGTCGTTCCTGCGGTCGCAGAGGATCACGGCGCCGGATCGATCAAGCACGAGACTGGTGACGCGACCACTGATGCCGAGCGCCTTGAAGGACGCGAAGCGAAGCATGGCGCCGTCGGGGCCGTAGATCACCACGCCCTCGCCGAAATCGCCGCCCTCCACCAGGGCCGCGGTCTGTCCCGCACCGTCAGCGGCCAGAGCGATGACTTCCTTATAGGCGGTGGGAAGGTCCTTCCCGTAGGGGATGGTGGCGAGAGACTTTCCTTCGCCATCCACGATGGTCAGGGTGCGGGTGCCATCATTGGCGAGCACGGCGCCGCCATTCAAGTGCGGGCAGAGGGCATAGGCCACGGGCGTTGGCAGCACGCGGGCCGCGCCATCGACGGGGAGTTGGAGAATGCCCGTTGCTTTGGTATCCGCCAACCAGGCGGTGCCCCACCGATCCAGAAATCCACCGTTGATGTAACCCGGATTGGTGAGGGGCTGGAGCGCGCCATCCTCCCGCATCACGCCGGTCTTGGTGGCGAGGCTGAGGGATTCTCCAGCGCCCACGAGGAGCACCTTCGCCGAAGGCGCGGGCGCGGGGCCGATAGGGACTACGTCTCCACCGCGCAGGGCGTAGGCCCGATCCAGACCCGATTGATAGATGACCAATCCGCCCTCGGGCGTGCTGGCCATGAGGGTGGGAGTCTTCAGCCACTTTTGTTTGCCGGCGGGCCAAGGGCCTTCGCTTTTCAGCGCGGGCTTTTGAAGACGGTGGCGCACACGCACCGACAGGCGCCACAGGGCTTCGGCCGCTTCGGGGGATTGGGGCGCGATGTTGCGCACGCGCTGGAGGAGGCGCAGGCAGCCTTGAAGATCGCCTTGCAGATCCAAAAGGTCCGCGGCTTGGAGCAGGGCCTTGAGGGCCACCGGCGTATCAGGTTGGGTGCGGAAGACCTCTTGGAAGCTCACGAGGGCGGATTGGGGCTTGCCTAGATCCCGGGCGGCCACGCCAAGGTCGTAACGGGCCTGCATCGCCGCGGAGGCGTCGGGGAAGAGATCCAGGGTGCGGTTCCACTCGGCCTGGGCTTCTTTGAGGGCTTCGGGCTTGCGGGCCTGGGCAGCGAGGATCTCGCCGCGCAGGACGAGGCCTTCTGCGCCAGCGCTGGAGCGGATGTGATCCGTTTTCAGGCGGTCGAGCAGGGGCAGGGCGGCATCCGCTTTGTGTTCGACTTCCCACTGATGGCGCGCGAGCCGGAGCAGGGCCTGGCCTGCGAAATCGCTCTTCGGCGCGGATTGCAGCAGCTGGTTCCAGCTATCCAGGGCTTCTTTGATGCTCTTGGCGGCGTAAGCGCGTTCGCCGCTCCGGAACAGCCGCTCTGCCAGATCCCCTTCCTGGGCGGAAAGGACGGCACCTGCCAGAAGCAGGGGGAGAAATCGCGGCCGGGCGAAGGAAAACGACATGCGGGCCTCGGTGAGGGGTGTGATCCGATCTTACAAGCCCTCGAGGCATCCGTCAGGGTTCGAGCGCACTTAGGAGACTTTCGGGCGTAAATGGCTTGTGCACCACCCCTAATACCCACGGCTGTTCGGAGAGCCCTCCGCTATCGCGGGTGGCAGTGGCGAGAAGCACTTGGCGCGCCTGCCCCTGCTCCCAGCGGGCGGTGAGCCAATCCTTGAGATCTCCCTCCCCATCCTGAAGCTCGCTGATGATGAGATCGACCGGTTGTTCCGTCAGGAGGGTTTCGGCTTCAGTCCGCTGTCCGGCCTCCCGCACGGACCAATGGCCTTCCAATGCGCCTTTGACCTTCTTCCGGAAGAAGCCGCTCGGCTCCAGCAACAGGATGGTGGCGATGGGCGGGCGCCGATTCATATCCGCCTCGGAGAGGCCGAGGCGTGTCAGGGCATCCTTGGCGGAGCTTCGGAGACCCAGGCCTGTGGCCTGTTGGAAGACACCCCGGATGGGCTCGATCAAGGCCTCCTGGCGCGTGGCACCACCGATGTCGCATAGGCGGGCCTGCTCCCGCCAATCTTGGCCCGGGCGGAGCAGCTCTTGGCTCACCCAGGTGCCGACTTCCATGGCGGTCTCCGGACGGAGGATGAGTTCGGGATCCATCATGAGATCCCGGAGGGCGAGCAAAGCCTCTCCGCGGCCCGGGCCTTTGGGCGGGACCGCCTTCAACTTCGACAGGATGAGTTCGGCCTTGCCGGCGATGAGGGCGAGGGCCGCGCTGCGTTGCCCCAGCTCCTTGATGACCGCCGCGACGCGATCGTTGGTATCGCGATCCCAGCCGCCCTTGGTGCGCAGGTCGAAGAGGATGTCGGAGAAGCGGTCCCGCCACCGCGAGTAGAGCGACTGATCGAAGCAGTAGAGCTTCTGCGTGGCGAGGAGGGCTCGGAGATGTTGGCCCTCTCCTTCCCGCTCATCGAGACAGCGGTGGAGGAGGGCGTCGAAGGCATCGATGGCATCTGCAGGAAGGGGATGCTCGAAGCCTTGGAAGGCGGCCAAGGCCCCTTCCAGGCAGAGGATGAGCACGGAGGGGAGTTTCAGGCCGGGGGCTTTCTGCAAAAGACCCAAGGCTGATTCGGTCGTGCGGAGTTCGGCCAAGGCCAAGGCCAGAGCGTGTTGAAGTTTGGAGGGTTTGCCATCGTGGAGGAGGTGCAGAAGGGCGGGTGCGGCGCCGGGGTAGCGGATGGCCCCCAGGGCTTCCACGGCCTCTACGAGGAGCTCGTCGCGCTGGTCCTGGCCGATGAAGGCGGTCAGCGTTTCAGAAGCCGCGCGGATGCGGTTCTCTTTGAAGATGCGCAGGGCGTTGCGCATCTGATCCATCTGGCCTGATTCGAACATTCCCATCACGACGGGGAAGGCCGAGGGCAGCTTCGCCAGATGATGGATGGCCCGCTGGCCCACCTCCACGATGGGATCCTGCATGGCTTTCAGGAAGAAGGGCGTGAGGGCGTCCTCCTCCCGCGCGCCCATGGCGTCCAGTAGGAAGAGGCGGCGCTTGGGATCCTTGCCGGAGAGAATCAGGCCTAGGCGCTCCTCATCGGCGGGGGAAACCAGCCAGGCGAAGGCCAAGGCGACCCCTTCGGCGGCGGGGAATCGGGTGAGGACTGGTGTCAGGGCCTCCATAACCCGATCGAGCTCGAGATGGCCTTCGCGGACCTGGCGTACGAGGGCCTCGGCGCAAAGGTCCAGATTGCGCGCCAAGTCTTCCTGCTGGGTCTGGGCTTTTTCGAGGTGCTCCGCCACCAGGGCGGTGAATCGGGCCACCTTGCCTTCGGCAAGAACCTGGATGCCCTCCGCCAAAAAGCCTTCGAAGGGCCCCTTTTGGAAGGGCGCGAGCAGTTCCAAGGGGGCGATGAGATCTCCCTCTTCTTCCGCGAGGGCATTCAGTAGATCCGCGCTGCCATGGGGGCAGCGGGGTTGGAGTCGGTTGGCGTAGTCCTGAGCAAGCAACTCCCTGGCCTGTTGTCGGGGCATGGCCTGGAGTTTCAACAGCAGGGGTTCGAGTTCCTCATAGGCGCTGAGGGTCTCTGCCAGACCGTGG
>JACXTT010005551.1_pt1 | contig 18291 bp, 17 predicted proteins | sample 9270951 | NCBI WGS metagenome assembly JACXTT01 (sample SAMN15532306, study PRJNA645909) | rock metagenome | isolation source: weathered quartz diorite | place: Puerto Rico | collected 2017-06-21 | reverse complement strand
GTCGGGCGCGCGCACTGCGGCCCGCGCGGGCGGGCGGCGGCGGCGGCGCGCACCTTCTCCGGCAGGGTGTTGAACGAGTGCGGATTCTCCGCGGTCGGCTTGCAGATGCAATCGACCGCGCCCAGCTCCAGCGCCGCCAGCGTCGCCTCGGCGCCGCGGCTGGTCAGGGTCGAGACCATCACCACCGGCATGGGCCGCAAGCGCATCAGCCGCTCGAGGAATTCGAGGCCGTTCATGTTCGGCATCTCGACATCGAGGGTGATGACGTCGGGGTTGAGGATCTTGATGGCCTCGCGCGCCTGCAGCGGATCGGCGGCTTCGCCGACCACGGTGAACTCCACGTGGTCGTTGAGCGCCGCAGCGATCAGCTTCCGCATGGTCGCGGAATCGTCGACGATCAGGACACGGATCATCGGACCGGCACTCCGTTGCGCCGATAGGCGGTGATCCCGGCCGGCTCGAAGCAGTCGGCCGCTGGGCCCGCGACGCGTTCGGAGTGGCCGATGTAGAGCATGCCGCCGGTCGCCAGCAGCGGGGCGAAGCGGCCCCACAGCCGGTGCTGCGTCGGGTCGTCGAAATAGATCGCCACGTTGCGGCAAAGGATGGCGTCGAACGTCCCCTTCATCGGCCAGTCGCCGATCAGGTTGAGCTCGCGGAAGGTGATGAGTTCACCCAGCTCCTCGGCCATCTGCACATAGCCCGAGGCGCCGCGCGCCGGCTTGGTCCAGCGTCGGCGATATTCGTCCGAGACGCCGCTCAGCAGGGTCTCGGCGTAGACACCTTCGCGGGCCTCGGCGACCACGTTGGGATCGATGTCGGTGGCCAGTATGCGCACGTCGTGCTGCGCGGCGTCCGGCATGGCGGCCAGCAGCGCCATGGCCATGGAATAGGGCTCCTGGCCGCTGGAGCAGGCCGCCGACCACAAGCGGATCTTGCCGCCGGCCCGGGCGCGATCGATCAGCCCTGGGATCAGCTTCTGGCGCAGGTGGTCGAAGTGGTGCGGCTCGCGGAAGAAGCGCGTCACGTTGGTGGTCAGCGCCGCCAGCATCCGCTGGCGCTCGTCGACGCCGTCGCGGCCAGCCACCAGGGCGCAATAGTCCTTGAAGCTCTGCAGGCCCAGCGCGCGCAGGCGCTTGGCCAGGCGCGAATAGACCAGCGTCGCCTTGGCGTCAGGCAGGGCGATGCCGGCGTCGCCATGCACCATGGCGGCGATCTGGCGGAAGTCGCCCTCGGTGAAGACGAACTCCCCCTCGACCAGGGGCTGGGCGCTCACGGACGATCGCGGCTTGGGGGCGGCGGCGGCGCTCACGCGGCCTCCAGCTCCAGGTCGGGCAGCACCCGCTCCAGGCCGATCAGGCTGATCATCCGCCCATCGATGGCCAGCAGGCCGCGCACGAAGGTCTTGGCGGTGTCGGAGGCCACGTCGGGCGTCGGCTGGATCACGTCATCGGTGACGGAGAGAATGTCGCTCACCGCGTCCACCAGCAGGCCCACAACCTGCTCGCCGATCTGGGCGACGATGATCACGTTGCGGTCCGAGGTCTCGCTGCTCTCGAAGCCCAGGCGCGCGGCCAGGTCGACGATCGGCAGCACCGCGCCGCGCAGATTGATCACGCCGCGCACGAAGCTGGGCGACTGCGGCAAGGCGGTCGCCGCCGTCCAGCCGCGGATCTCGCGCACGGCCATGATGTCGACGCAGAACTCCTGCGCGCCGATGCGGAAAGAGATCAGCTCGCGGAGCTCGCCCGCGGTGGGATTGGTCTGGGTCATGAGGATCAACCTGTCGCCGCGAGGCGCTTCTCAGCGCGGAGGGAATCGGCGCCGCGGGAGACCGCGACGATGGTGTCGATGTCGAGGATCAGCGCCACGCGCCCGTCGCCCAGGATGGTCGCCGCCGCCACGCCCGGCACCTGCCGGTAGTTGGCCTCGAGGCTCTTGATCACCACCTGGCGCTGACCCTGGATCGCGTCGACCAGCAGGGCCGCGCGCTGGCCGCCCTCGCCTTCGATCAGCAAGGCCACGCCCTGCGTCGCGGGCAGCGGCTCGGCGCGGTAGCCCAGCGCCATGCCCACGTCGATGAGCGGCACATAGCTGTCGCGGATGGCGATCACCCGGGCGTGCCCGCCCAGGCTGTTCACGTCGGCCGCCTTGGGCAGCAGGGTCTCGATGATCGCGGTGATCGGGGCGACCAGGGTCTGGCCTTCCACCGAGACCACCATGCCGTCGAGCACGGCCAGCGTCAGCGGCAGGCTCATGGTGAAGGTCGAGCCCTTGCCGGGCCGCGACGCGATGGCGATCCGTCCGCCCAGCGCCTGGATCGATCGGCGCACCACGTCCATGCCCACGCCGCGGCCGGAGATATCGCTGACCTCGCTGGCCGTGGAAAAGCCCGGCATGAAGATCAGGTTGTCGATCTCCTCGTCGGACATCGGCGCGTCGGCGGCGATCAGGCCCTTGTCGACGGCGATCTGCTTGACGCGTTCGCGGTTGATGCCGCCGCCGTCGTCGGCGACCTCGATGACGATGCGGCCGGAGCGGTGGGCCGCGGCGAGCCGCACCTGGCCCTCCGCCGGCTTGCCGGCCTCGGCGCGCTTCTCCGGGCTTTCCAGCCCGTGATCGATGGCGTTGCGGATCATGTGGGTCAGCGGATCGGCCAAGCGCTCGATGACGGTCTTATCGACCTCGGTGCCCTCGCCTTCGGTGACCAGACGCACCGGCTTGCCGGTCATGGCCGCGACCTCGCGCACCAGACGCGGCATCCGCTGGAACACCGACTTCACCGGCTGCGCGCGGATCGCCATGACGCTGTCCTGGATCTCGCGGGTGAGCTGCTCGAGCTCATCCAGACCCATGGCCACGCCGGAGGCGCGCGCGAAGCCCGCCTCCATCACGCGCTGCGACAGCATCGCCTGGTTGATCACCAGCTCGCCCACCAGATCGATCAGCCGGTCGACCCGTTCCAGGTCCACGCGGATAGTCGCCCCGGCTTCGGGCTTGCGGTGTTGCGCGGCCGGATCGGCGGCCGCCTCCGCCGGCGGCGCGGCGCGCGACACCTTCGGCGCCTCAGGCTGCGGCTCAGGCTCAGGCTCAAGCTCGGCGACGGGCGCCGGCGTGTCCTGCAGTTCCGCCAGCAAGGCGGAGATATCGAGATCGGCCAGCGGCGCGGCCGCGTCGCCACCCAGTGGCGTGACCTCCAGCTCGCAGTCGCCGTCGACGAATTCGAACACCTCGCGGATCGCCGTCTCGTCGGCGTCGCCGGCGACGGTCACCGTCCAGGCGAGGTAGGACGCTTCCGGATCGAGGCCGTCCAGGTCGGGCAGCTCGCTGTCATCCAGCTCCACCGTCGTGTCGCCAAGCCGCGTCAGCTCGCGCAGCAGCAGGGCGGACTCATTGGCCTTGGCGTAGAGGTCGGCGCGCGGCTTGAACCGCACCCGCCAACCGCCCGGCGCGGCAGGCGCGCCGAAATCCAGATCGACCGGTCCGGCGGCCAGCGGCTTGAACTCGAAGTCGCCCCAGTCCTCTTCCGCGTCGTCGCCGCCGGCGCCTTCCGGCCCCAGCGCCTTCAGCTCGTCGGCGAGCGCGGCGCTCAGCGCCTCGTCCACCGTGCCGCCGTCATGCGCCGCGCGCACCAGGTCGGCCAGCACGTCGGCGGCGCGCAGCAGGGTCTTGATCACCTCGTCGCTGGCCGCCAGTCGGCCGGACCGCATCTCGTCGAGCGCCGTCTCGAACACGTGGGCGAAGCGGATCAGGGCTTCCAGGCTGAACGCGCCCGCGCCGCCCTTGATCGAATGCACCGCGCGGAACACGGCGTTGATCGTCTCCGGATCGGTGTCGCCGGTCTCCATGGCGAGCAGGCCGGTCTCCAGCTCGGCGAGCTGTTCCTCGCACTCCTGGAAAAACGTCTCGCGAATGGCCTCTAGGGGATCCATCGGGTGGGGTCCTTAAAGCGGCTCAGGCGGCGACGCGGCGGATCGCGTCCACCAGCTTCACGGGATTGAAGGGCTTGACGATCCAGCCGGTGGCCCCGGCCATCCGCGCGCGGTTCTTCTTCTCCGCGTCGCTCTCCGTGGTCAGCACCAGGATCGGAATGCCGCGGTTTTGCGGATCTGAGCGGACTTCCTCGATGAAGCCGAAGCCGTCCATGCGCGGCATGTTGATGTCGGTGACGATCACGTCGGGGGTTTCGGCCGCCAGGACCTCCAGCCCGTGGATCCCGTCCTCGGCCTGGACGACACGGTAGCCGACGTCGGTCAGGGCGAGCCGCAGCATCTCACGCATGGTGCGGCTGTCGTCGACGGTGAGAACGGTCATGCTCATGGCTTCAGTCCTGAACGGAGGCGGCGGCGAGGGTCGGGCAGCCCATCAGGGCGACCGTCTCGGCGAACTCGGGCGACGGGCTGACCACCGCGATGGGGTGGCCGTCCTGCGACCAGGTCGCGCGGGCGGCGAGCAGCACCTGGAGGCACTGGGCGCCGATCCGCCGGACCGCCGAGGCGTCGAGCGAAAGGGGGGTCCCCCGGGCGGCCAGCAACTGCGCTTTCAGGGGGGCTGCGGCAGTCAGATCGAGGCAGTCGGCCAGGATGAGGCTCGCCGCGCCGGGGGATTGGGACGTGTTCATGAGGGGGCCTAGAACTCGTCCCAATTGTCTTCGGCGGTCGCCAGGGCGGGAGCCGCCCCGCCGCGCACGCCGACGGTTTTCATCGCCGCGACCGGCGCCCGGTTGGGCGTGTGGCCATGGCTATGGGCGGAAGCCGGAGCTGCAGCCGGCGCCGGCTTGGCGTCGCCCAGTTCGAAGCGGGCGATCAGCCGCGACAGCGTGTCGGCCTCGCTGGTCAGCGCGTGGCTGGCGGCGGTGGCTTCCTCGACCATGGCGGCGTTCTGCTGGGTCACCTGGTCCATCTGGTTGACGGCGGTGTTGACCTGTTGAAGCCCGGTGGACTGCTCCTCGGCGGAGGCCGCGATCTCGGTGACCACCCCGTTGATCTGGGTGACTTGCGTCACGATCCGCTCCAGCACCTTGCCGGTCTCGCCGACCAGGCTGACGCCGCGGTCGACCTGCTGCGACGAGGCCGAGATCAACGCCTTGATCTCCTTCGCAGCGTCAGCGGAACGCTGGGCCAGCGCGCGGACTTCCGAGGCCACCACGGCGAAGCCGCGGCCTGCATCCCCGGCCCGCGCGGCTTCGACGCCGGCGTTCAGGGCGAGCAGGTTGGTCTGGAAGGCGATCTCGTCGATCACGCCGATGATCTGGCTGATCTGTTGCGCGGAGCTCTCGATCTCGCTCATGGCGGCGACCGCGTCGCGGACCACCACGCCGGAGCGTTCGGCGTCGGCGCGGGCCGAGCCCACCGCGTCACGCGCCTGGCCGGCGCCCTCGGCGGTCTTGCGCACCGTGGCGGTGATCTGGTCGAGGGCCGCGGCCGTCTCTTCCAGGCTCGCCGCCTGCTGCTCCGTGCGGCGCGACAGGTTGTCGGAGGCCTGGCTGATCTCGGTGGACGCGGTGCGCACCGCGGCGGTGTTGGTGGCCACCTCGGACACCGTCGACTGCATCTGCTGCATGGCGGCGTTGAAGTCTGAGCGCAGCTTTTCGTAGTGCGGCGCGAAGGCCTCGTTCAGGCGGAAGGTCAGCACACCGGCGGCCAGGCGCTCGAGGCCCTGGGCCAGACCCTCGACCACGGCGCTCTGCTCCTTGGCGGTGGCGGCGCGCTCGGCCTCGGTGGCGCGGCGCTGCTCGGCGGCCTCGCCCTCCAGGCGGATCTTCTCGATCGCCGCGTCCTTGAAGCTCTGGACGGCCTCGGCCATCCGGCCCAGCTCGTCCTTGCGGCCTTGCGCCGGGACCTCGACGGTGTTGTCGCCGCCGGCCAGCTTGCCCATCACGCCGGTCATGGCGTTGATCGGGGTGGCGATGGCGCGGCTCAGGATCCAACCCATCAGCACCGACAGCAGGACCGCCAGGGCGCCGCCGGCCGCCAGGGTGGCGATGGCGAAGTTCTGGGTCTGGGCCAGGGCGTCCGTCCGCGCCTTCAGCTTGGCGCTCTCCTGGTCGGTGAACGTCTTGATCACCTCACGCGTCTTCACCAGACGGCCCTTGGTCGGCAGCGAGGCGATGCCCTCGGCGCGGTGCGCGGGGTCGCGCGCCTCGGCGATCTGCACATCCATCTCGCGCAGGGCTTCGTCAGCCGCCGCCTTCACCTGGGCGACCAGCGCGGCGTCCTCGGGCGCGATCTTCTGCCAGTGGGCGATCGCCTCCTCGTATTCCTTCTGATGCTGAGCGGCCTTGCTGATGAACTCGTCGGCGCCGCTGCCCACGAAGCCGCGGACCGAATTCTGCCGCTCGACCATGGCGGCCAGCGTCTGGTCGGCGACCTTGAGCTGGGCGACGCTCTCGGCGTTGTCGGCGACCGCCTTGCGGACGCCCTGGATGCTCAGGAACAGCGCCACGCACATGACGGTCACGATCGTCACGACGACGGCGAAACCGACGGCGAGCTTCTTGGAGATGTTCAGGTTGTTGAGGGTCATCGGGCGTCTCGACATGCGTCCCGACCGGCCTGGCGGGATTTCGCGAGAACTTTCCCATCTGGCCCTGAATTATAGGTTAATTGTGGGAATTTTAGCCCGCAGACGTGGGAATTCCCTCGAAGCGATGCGCCTCCGCCTGCGGGCGGAAGTCGAGGGGAGCGCTAGAGCCCGGGCTCGCCGGCCGCCACCAGCAGCACCTGGGCCGGGCCCTTCGGCGCCACCAGGGCATAGCCGGCGGCGGCGTCGAAATAGACCCCGTCTCCAGCCGCCAGGGTCAGCGGGGCGTACGCGTGGCTGTGCAGCTCCACCGCGCCGGCCATCACCTGGACGAACGCTTCGCCCGGATGGACCACCAGGGGTCCGTGCGCCTCCAGGTTCGTGGCCGCCACGTCGAGCACGATCGGCGTGAAGCTCTTGGACAGCAGCTCCGACGCCGCGGCCCGGCCGCCATTGGCGCCGATCCGCACGGGCGCCCCGTCGCGGACCCGGGTCACCGAGCGGCGCCCGGAAAACGCCGGCGCGCCATCCGCCTCGCGGGTCATCAGCCCTTCGAGGTCCACTTCCAGCACTCGGCACAGGCGGATCAGCTTGTCGTAGTTGAGCGAATTCTGGCCGAGCTCGACGCGCGACAGGGTCGAGATCGGCACCCCGCTCTGCTCGGAGAGCTGCGCCAGGCTCCAGCCGCGGGCCAGCCTCAGCTTGCGGATCGCCGCCCCGGTCTTGTCCGACATCCGCGGCCGCATGCGGTCCGAATCCCTCACCTCGAAACGGCGGAGCCTAGGGTGATTTCCGCGTCCGCGACAGGCGGTCGGGCGGCCGGGCGCCGGGCGCAAAAAAATCGGCCCGTAGGGCCGGGCGCTCCGACGGCGGACGATCCGGGTTTTCCTGACCTTCCATTAACCGCCCTGACCAAGAACGCGCGCCTGGGTTTCCAGGGAGCGTTCGGCTTCCCCGACCCAGCCACGAGACAAGAGGACGGGGATAATTTCCATGAAATCAATGACAACGCAGCTTGGAGCGGTGGTGATCGCCGCCCTGCTGACGCTCGGCCTCGGCGGCCACGCCGACGCCAAGGCGGCCGCGAAGGCGCCCACGCCGGCCGCGGCCACCGCCGCCGAAGTCGCCGAACTTCGCGCCCAGATCCAGGCGCTGAAGGACCTGCTGGTCAGCCAGCAGCAGGCGAACCAGCAGACCGCCGCCGACGCCCAGGCCGCCCGCGCCGCCGCCCAGGCCGCCGCCGACCGCGCGACCGCGGTTCAAGCCCAGGCCGACAGCGCCATCAAGACCATCCCCGTCGAGGTGAAGACCGCGGTCGCGGCCGCCAAGCCGAAGCCCGGCTGGGAGTCCTCCACGACGCTGAGCGGGCGGATGTACTACGACCTCACCGGCATCGAGCAGAAGAAGGACGGCGCCAAGGTCCCCAACAGCGGCGCCAGCTTCGACATCAAGCGCTTCTACGTGGGCGTCGATCACAAGTTCAACGACACCTACTCCGCCAACGTCACCACCGACGTGGCCTATGTGGCCGCCGACGGCCTGACCCAGGTCTACCTGAAGAAGGCCTATCTGCAGGCCCGGTACTCCGACGCGCTCACCGTGCGCCTGGGCTCGGCCGAACTGCCCTGGGCGCCGTTCACTGAGGAGCTCTACGGCTACCGCTTCATCGAGAACACTCTGACGGACAAGGACAAATTCGCCACCACCGCCGACTGGGGCGTGCATGCGCTCGGCAAGGTCGGCGCCGTGAACTACGCCGTCTCGGTCATCAACGGCGCGGGCTACAAGAACCCGACCCGGTCCAAGGACATGGACGTCGAGGCCCGCGTCTCCACCAGCTTCGATGGCATCACGCTCGGCGCCGGCGCCTATTCCGGCAAGCTCGGCAAGGCGGTGCAGAACGTCGCCACCTATCACACCGCCAACCGCGTCAACCTGATCGCCGCCTACGCCCAGCCGAAGTTCCGCCTGGGCGTGGAGGTCTTCGCCGCCGAGAACTGGGCCAATGTCACCACGGTGGCCTCGGACAAGTCGGCGGGCGCCTCGGTGTTCGGGAACTACAACTTCACGCCGCAGATCAGCGCCTTCGGCCGGTATGACTCGGTCAAGCCGTCCAAGACGATCAATCCGCGCGAGAAGGAGGGTTATTTCAACCTTGGCCTCAACTACGAGCCGGCCAAGACCGTCGACTTCGCCTTGGTCTACAAGCGCGACGCCGTCGACAACGGCTCGCTCGCCACCTCCAACGGCGTGATCGGCGGAACCCACAAGGGGACCTACGACGAGCTCGGCCTGTTCGGCCAGCTGCGCTGGTAGGGGCCGCCATCCCGGGGCCGCTTCGGCGGCCCCGGTTCAAGTTCGGCGCTATGCAACCCCACTAGAGCGATGCTGATCGCGGGCCTCTATGCAAGCCCCAGGAAGTATTTGGACGGTTATCCGCGATTGCACCTAGGTCAATTTGACTCACTCTCCTTAAATGAGTCAGGCTCCCGCAGCACAACCGGGGGGTGTCTGAATGGTGGCGAGGAAAAGCGGCTACAGGCTTGTTCCTGATGACATTCCAATCGTTCTGGGAATGATTGCCAGAAATGACCGCCGTCATGATATCGCCGCTTGGTTTGGCGTGAATCAGGGGCGCATCAAGGGTGCCGAAGATGGCGACTTCGGGAACGTTGACCCCGCACCAGCCGCCGAACTGCCACCAAGCGGGCCGCCGGGCATCAAAGGGCGACACCTGCGAGATGCAGTCGAGGAATTTCAGCGCCTAACGGCTAAGGGCGATCCTACAGGCGCTTATGCGGCACTACTGGCGGGCGCGAAGGCTTACGACACCGACGAGCCCTAACGCGGGGCTGCGGCATAGTCCCCTTTACGCTCAAGTGCCCGTCTGCATGGCGGCACCCACATCAGGCGCGGCGGAAGGTTGGCGTTTTTCTCCCATACAAGCCAAGCATAGCCTGTCGCCGTACTTGCCTTTTCATCTAGACGCCCCTTGACCATAGGTACGCGCTCAACGAACTGGGCGAACTTGCTTGGAGGAGTGTCGCGAAAGATCGCGTTGTACCGACCGGAGCTTTCGAGGAAGACGGTTCGGGCCAAGATCGCCACGCCGACGCGGGCGACATCAAGCGCGCGCATGACGAACTCTTCGGCCAATCGGAAAGGGGGGTTCGTGATCACCCAATCGACGGCGTTCGTCTCGTACGGATAGGTAAGAAAATCGCGGGTGGGGGCGTAGCCGTACGAGAAAGCGTCCGACGCTCGGACCTCGCCGAAATATTCCTTTAGCACCTTGGCCATGTGACCAGCCCCACACGCGGGCTCCAGGCAGACCTGTGACGCCAGCGCGCGCTTGTCGTCTAAGATGTGCTCGATCAAGCCCCGCGTCGCCCATGGCGGGGTTGGAAAGTCGTCTGCGCTGTCCTTTGGTTCCGTCCTTTGGGCCATGACGGCATGTGACGTGTTCTGCATGGTCAATCGCCCTATATGATGCGAAATCATAGCAGAATCAGATATTTATGCAAACTTTGCTAAGTGACTCATTTGGATCAGAAAAGGCGATTTCAGGCCGTCGCGCGCTGCCAATAGCGCCCCATGAGCGACTCACCGCGTGCGCCAACGCAGCGCCCGTGAACATCACGCCATTGCTGACCGGGCGGTTACGCGCGCGGAATCCCTAGGCGGATACGCATCGCATCCTGGGAAACGCCAAGCCGATCCGCCAGCCCGACGACAGAGGTTACCCCCTGCGACTTCAACAGATTGATCGACTTCAACGGCATGAGGAGATTGGCGGCGAAACTGTTAGCCTGACGCTCATGGACCGGCCGAATAGCGCCGTTCGGCAACCGTGTACCCTCCGCGCGGTACGCCCGCGTGTCGCCGGTCCCCGCGCCCAGCAAATCGCGGTGATAGATGTAGTGTCCAAGCTCGTGGGCAGCAGTAAACCGCTGGCGGACGGGAGCATGCGCCGCGTTGACCGTGACCCCATAAGACCCGTCCGGCCGGCGCTCAATCCAGCCTGAGATATTTTCATCGAGAACGTCACTTTGAGGTCCGAGGCCCAACTCCTCAAGAATGCTGAAGACAGGAACTGGGATGTCGCCCCAGTACTTCTCGGCAAGCTTCAACGGATTAATTATCGCGTTCATCCTGCCTCCTTTCCCATCTCATCGGCGGCATCGTCGTCGTCGGTACTACCAAGCGACGCATTCCGCAGGTTTTCAACATGCTGGCGAACAATTCCAGGGGCCTCCTCGGCCAGCCATTTTGCCATCAGCCTATTCACACATTCAGCGGCCTCCTTCCGGGCTTCACGCTCGGCCCAGACCTTGACCACAAACCCCCACGCCGCGCCGCCGAGGATCGCCACCAGCGCGAGGACGAGGGACCCCCAAGCAAAGGCGCTACTCAGGCTGGCGAACGAGTTCGCCAGAGCGTCCCATTCCGGAACCTTTGCGGTCGTAGCCGCTTGCGCCACCGGAGCGGGACAACTGTTCGATGCAGCCGTTATGAGCCGGTCGCACAAGGCAGCGTCGATCTGCGCGTGAGCCGCCAAACGCCCCTCCCAAGGCTGGCCGAATCACGCCGCCAGAAGCGACGACTGATTCGCATATAATGCGTATGATATCAGATACACCCAGCGGCATCGGTCGGAGGACGTCAACTTTGGTGACAATTGCACGCCAAATCGGCGGCAAACGTCATCACCCTCGGTGTGCTTACTAGATAGCACCGGGCAGATTGGCGGAGAGGGTGGGATTCGAACCCACGATACCCTTTCGAGTACGCCGCATTTCGAGTGCGGTACTTTCAACCACTCAGCCACCTCTCCTAGAGCCGGCGCAGGTCCTCCGGGGAGGCCCTGCTGAGCGAGCGGCGGAACCTACTCATCCGACCCCGCCGACGCAAGCGCGGCGTCTCAGCGCGGATAAAGCACCATCTGAGTGCAGCGGAAGACCGCCATCGGCTTGCCCGTCGTCTGGTTCACCGCCTCGGCGTCCCAGACCTGGGTCATCCGCCCGCCGTGCACCAGGCGCGCGGTGCAGGCGACCGTCTCGCCCTCCTTGGCCGTCCCCAGATAGTTGGTCTTGATCTCGATGGTGGTGAAGCCTGACGCGCCGTCGGGCAGCGAGGCCACACAGGCGTAGCCGCAGGCCGAGTCCACCAGCGCGATGATCGAGGCCGCGTGCACATAGCCGTTGGGCGCCATGTGCTTCTTCTGAACGACGAAATGGCCGGCGGCCTTGCCGGTGGAAACGTCGGCCCACTGGATCTCCAGTTCGCCGGGCAGATGGCCCTTCTGCCGCTCCTGAAATGACGCCGCCTGATTGCCTTCGAGCATAATGAGTCCCTTCTTCAATCCACGGCAGATGGAAAGCCGACGCTGGGGAAGACAAGGCCCCTGCCCGCGCGCGGCGGCGACGCTTGCGCTAGGCCGCCGAGCCGGAAACAGTTGCGCCAAGCGGGGCGCGAGATCCCGGGCAATCCTGGGACGACGCCATGACCGACGAGATGATCTCCCTGGGCGCGAAGCTCAAGCAGCACGCGACCTTCCAGCCCAACGCCCCGGCGGTGACCTGCGGCGACGACAGCCTGACCTATGCTCAGTTGCACGCGCGCTCCAACCGCATCGCCCGGGCGCTCGAGAGTCTCGGGGTCAAGCAGGGCGACCTGGTCACCCTGGGCCTGCCCAACAGCACCGGGTTCGTGCAGGCCTGCTACGGCATCTGGAAGCTGGGCGCGACGCCGCAGCCGATCTCCTTCCGCCTGCCCAAGGTGGAGCTGGAAGCGATCATGGAGCTGGCCAGGACCCCGGTGGTGATCGCCGACTTCCAGCACCAGGTCGACCGCCCGATCCTCTCGGTCGCCGACCTGCTGTCACGCTCCGATGATGAGAGCGACCTGCCCGATCGCACCGCCCCGATCGCCAAGGCGCCCACCAGCGGCGGCTCGACAGGCCGGCCCAAGCTGATCCTGGCCGGTCAACCCGGTGTCACCGCGCGCGAGACCCCGGAGATCGGCGGCTACCGGATGAGGCCCGGCGACACCGTCCTGCTGCCCGCGCCGCTCTACCACAACGCCGGCTTCGGCATGATGATGATGGCCACCGCCCTCGGCTCGCATGTCGTCCTGCTGCCACGCTTCGACGCCGAGAAAACTTTGGCCGCGATCGAAGCGTCGAAAGCAAACTGGGTCTACCTGGTGCCCACCATGATGAGCCGCATCTGGCGCCTGCCGTCGGAGGTGCGCGAGCGCTACGACCTCGCCTCGGTGGAGACCCTCTGGCACATGGCCGCGCCCTGCCCGGCGTGGCTCAAGGAGGCCTGGATTCACTGGATCGCGCCCGGCGAGGTCATGGAGCTCTACGCCGGCACCGAGGCCCAGGCGATCACCATCATCACCGGAACCGAGTGGCTGGAGCACCGCGGCTCGGTGGGCCAGGTGGCGTTCGGCGAGATGAAGATCTTCGGCGAGGACGGGGCCGAGAAGCCGGCCGGCGAGGTGGGCGAGATCTACATGCGCCGCCCGGCCGGATCGCCGGCCACCTACAAGTATCTGGGCGCCGACGCGCGCGTCCTGCCGGACGGCTGGGAGAGCCTGGGCGACATCGGCTGGTTCGACGCCGAGGGCTATCTCTACCTCGCCGACCGGCGCGCCGACATGATCCTGGTGGGCGGCTCCAACGTCTATCCGGCCGAGATCGAGGCGGCGCTGGAGGAGCATCCCGCGGTGCAGTCCGTGGCGGTGATCGGCCTGCCGGACGAGGACCTGGGGAACACCGTCCACGCCATCGTCCAGGCGCGCAGCCCGGTCACCGCCGACGACCTCAAGGCTCACCTGGCCGAGCGCCTGGTCAGCTACAAGCAGCCGCGCAGCTACGAGTTCGTCGACGAACCCCTGCGCGACGACGCCGGCAAACTCCGCCGCTCGGCGCTCCGCGACGCGCGGATCAAGAAGGAGCCGGCGTAACCTCGGGTGTCATCCCGGTTTCGCGGAGCGAAGACCGGGACCCATGCGCGCCGATGGTCGGTGGCTCAGGTGGAGAGCTTCGCGTTTATGGGTCCCGGACAATCCGCTTTGCGGCTTTCCGGGATGACACCGGAGGGTGTGGCCGCTAACCCAGACCCATACTGACGACCGCATTTCGGGGAGGATTATGAGCATCAAGGGCAAGGCCTATCTGATGGGCGCGTTCGAGCATCCGCTCCGCGACGCGCCGGACACCTCCACCGCCCAGCTTCATGCCGAGTGCGCCCGCGGCGCGCTCGCCGACGCCGGCTTAAGCCACCTCGACGTCGACGCCTATTTCTGCGCCGGCGACGCGCCGGGCTTCGGCGGCATGTCGATGGTCGACTACATGGGCCTGCGCAACGTGCGCCACCTGGACTCAACCGAGACCGGCGGATCCTCCTACATCGTCCACGTGGGCCATGCGGCCCAGGCGATCGCGGCCGGCAAGTGCTCGGTGGCCCTGATCACGCTCGCCGGCCGGCCCCGCAACGGCGGCAATCGGCCGGGCGCGCGGATGGCCGGCGGCGGCGGGGGCGGCGGCCTCACCGACGGCCCGCCGGAGGCCGGGTTCGAGAACATCTACGGCGGCTCGACGCACAACACCTACGGCATGTGCGCCATGCGTCACATGTACGAGTACGGCACCACGAGCGAGCAGCTCGCCTGGATCAAGGTCGCCGCGTCCACCCACGCCCAGTACAACGAGCACGCCTTCCTGCGTGACGTGGTCACCGTCGAGCAGGTGGTCAATTCGCGGATGATCGCCGACCCGCTGCATCTCCTGGACTGCTGCGTGGTCACCGACGGCGGCGGCGCCCTGATCGTCACCAGCCCCGAGGTCGCCAAATCCCTGAAGCGGCCCAAGGTCCGCGTCCTGGGCGCGGGCGAGGCGCCGAAGACGCCGCTGGGCGGCCTCGACCTCGACCTCACCCACTCCGGCGCGGTCTGGTCCGGCCCCCGCGCCTTCGCCGAAGCCGGCGTCACGCCCGCCGACATCAAGTACGCCTCGATCTACGACAGCTTCACGATCACCGTGCTCATGCAGCTCGAGGACCTGGGCTTCTGCAAGAAGGGCGAGGGCGGCAAGTTCGTCGCCGACGGCAACCTGATCTCCGGCGTCGGCAAGCTGCCGTTCAACACCGACGGCGGCGGCCTCTGCAACAATCACCCCACCAACCGCGGCGGCATCACCAAGGTGATCGAGGCGGTGCGTCAGCTGCGCGGCGAGGCGCATCCGAAGGTGCAGGTGAAGAACTGCGACCTGGCCATCGCCCACGGCACGGGGGGGTCGCTGGGCACCCGTCACGCCGCGGCGACGGTGATCATGGAACGGGAGGGCTGAACATGTCGGACGAAAAGCAAACCATGAGCCGCCCGATCCCCGCGCCGATGGTCTCCATCGAGACCAAGCCCTTCTGGGACGCCGCCGCCGAGGGCCGCTTCCTGATCGGCCGCTGCCTCGATTGCGGCAAGGCCTACTGGTATCCGCGCGCCATCTGCCCGCACTGCTTCTCGGATCACACCAAGCTGGAAGAGAGCCCGGGCGAGGGCGTGATCTACACCTACTCGGTGATGCACCGCTCGCCGACAGGCCCCTACGCCATCGGCTATGTGACGCTGAACGAGGGCCCGGCCGTCCTGACCAACTTCGTCGACGTCGCGCCGGACGGGCTTGCTATCGGCATGAAGGTGAGGGTCAAGTTTCAGCCGACCGAAGGGGGCCCGCCGGCGCCGGTGTTCGCACCAGCCTGACGACGCGGGGTTCGGCCAGGGGACACGGGATGGCCGCAACCGACTCCGCCGATCTTCCGCCGCTGCCGGCGGTGGCGGCCCGCCACGGATCGGTGGGCCTGTTCGGCGCCACCGCGCTGGTGGCCGGCAGCATGGTGGGCTCGGGCATCTATGTGTTGCCGGCCAGCCTGGGAGCCATCGGTTCGATCTCCATCCTGGGCTGGGTTGCGGCCACGGCCGCGGCCCTGGCCGTCGCCGGGGTGTTCGCCTGGCTGGCCGGCGTGGCCCCGTCGGCCAAGGGCCTGCCGGGCTATGTGGAGGCCGGGCTCGGGCCGTTCTTCGGGGTCCAGACCGCGACCACCTACTGGCTGAGTTGCTGGATGGGCTCGGTGCCGATCGCCGTGGCCGTGGCCGGCGCGGTCGGCTATCTCGCGCCGTCGCTGGCGGGAACCGGCCCGCGGCTTCTCCTGACCCTCGCCGCGATCTGGTTCGGCGTGGCCGCCGCCTGGATCGGCCCGCGCACGGTGGCGCGCGTCGAAGGCCTGACGCTGATGGTGGGCCTCGCGCCGGTGGGGATCGCCGCGACGCTCGGCTGGCTCGCCTTTCACCCGCCGGTCTTTGTCGCCTCGTGGAATCCGCAGGGGCTGAGCCTGCCCGCGGCGGTCGGGCCTTCGGCGCTGAACGCCTTCTTCGCCTTCCTGGGCGTGGAATGCGCCGCGTCGACCGCCGGCGTGGTGCGCAACCCGGCGCGCAACGTGCCGCGCGCCAGCCTGATCGGCATCGGGGTGGTGGCGGCGCTCTACGTGAGCGCCTGCAGCGTGCTGATGGGCATCGTGCCGGCCACGGCCTTGGCCAAGTCGAACGCCCCGTTCGCGGAAGCGGGACACGTGATCCTGGGCCTCGGCCTCGCCAGCGCGATCGCGATCTGCGCGCTGCTGCGGGCGCAGGGCTGCGTCACCGCCTGGATCCTGGTGAGCAGCGAGACGAGCCGCAGCGGCGCCGACGCCGGCGTCTTTCCACGGGTCTTCCGCACCCGGCCGGGCGAGCGGGTCTCGCGGGTGAGCCTGCTGGCGACCGGCGGGCTGATGAGCGGGGTGGCGGTCATCACGGCCGCACCGACCCTTGGCGAGCAGTTCGCGGTGCTGGCCAGCGTCGCGGTGCTGCTCAGCCTCTACAACTATGCGCTGGCCGGCGCCTCGCTGATCCGGCTGTCCGGGACGCTGTCGCCGCGACGCCGGCTGGGCGCGCGGCTGACGGCGCTGGCGGCCATCGGCGCAGCCCTGGCCCTCGTCGCCTCGGGCAAGCCGATCGAACTGGCCTTCTGCCTGGGTGCGGCCGCCGCCGCGGGCCTCCTGTATCTCTGGCTCCGGCGGCGCTAGGCTGGGCCACATGTTGCGTGTCGATCTCTATCACGGCGAGGACGCCTTCAGGACGGACCGCGCCCAGGTCCTGCGGCGGACGTGGCAGTTCGTCGGCCACGAAACCATGGCGCCGCGGCCAGGCGACTATCTGGCCGAGGCGATCGGCGGCGCGCCGGTGATGGTGGTTCGCAAGGCCGACGGCGACCTGGCGGCGTTCCACAACGTCTGCCGGCACCGCGCGGGGCCGTTGGTCGACGATGGCGTGGGGAACTGCGGCGAGGCGTTCGTCTGCCGCTATCACGGCTGGCGCTACGCCCTGGATGGGCGGCTGCGCAGCGCCACCGATTTCGGCGCGGCGGAGGGGTTCGATCCGCGCCAGTACGGGCTCTTCCCGGCGCGCGTGGAGACCTGGCGCGGCCTGGTCTTCGTGAACCTCGACCTGGACGCCGCGCCCCTGGCGCAGACGCTGGCGCCCTTGGCCGCAAGCGCGGCCCTGCCGGCTCACCCGCTCGTCGAGCGGCGCAGCCACGCCCTGGCCTGCAACTGGAAGACCTACGTCGAGAACTACCTGGAGGGCTACCACCTGCCCCTGGTGCATCCGGAGTTCGATACGGACGTGGTGGTGGCGGACTACCGGGTCGAGATCGAGGGCCAGGTCATCTTCCATTCCGCCCCGCCGCGCGACGCCAGCGTCTACGCCGGGACCTGGGCCTGGATCTGGCCGAACCTGGCCATCAACACCTACCGGCACGGCTACATGATCGAACGGATGACCGCGGTGGGTCCCGAGGAGACGCGCCTCGACTACTTCTACTTCTTCGATCCGGAGCGCACCGCCGAGCTCGGCGCCATGTTCGAGGTCTCCGATCGGGTGACCGCCCAGGACAAGCAGATCTGCGAGGCGGTGCAGCGGAACCTGGGGGCCGGCGTCTATCGCGGCGGCGTCCTGTCACCCAAGCACGAGCAGGGCGTCGCCTGGTTCCAGGACCGGATCGCCGAAGCCCACGGCGAGCCTCAGCCCGCGCGCCTCGCGTCAGCCAAGGCGTCCGCGGCCTAGTTCCCGCCGCCGGCCTTGGCCGCGCCGGCCGCCGCCTGCTTCTCCTCGGCCCGGGCGCCGGCCAGCATGCCCGTCAGCGCATAGTTGCCCTCGTGACAGGCGTACTCATAGACCTGCCCCTTCGTGGCGTTCATCGCCACCTCCCCCGAGAACGGTTCGACGTAGGTCGAAGGGTCTTCGACGGTGAAGGCGTACTTCAGCTTGTTCGGCCCGATGCGGGTGAAGCGCTCGGTGACCTTCTGGTTCGGCGACCCGCCGCGCAGCCCCTGCTCGGGCCGCATGTTGACCGTCTCCACGACCAGGGTGTCGCCCTCCCAGTGGCCGATGGAATCGCCCATCCACAGTTTGATCTGCGACGGACCATGCTTGTCAGTCAGCCGGATGTGCCGGATGTCGTGGACCATCTCCACGTCGATGGCGACCTCGTCCTTCGACTGCACGATCTGGTAGGTGTTGTTGTACATCAGCGGCAGCATCGGCGGCCCGGCCGAGGACCCAAATGACAGCAGGCAACGCTCGCCCAGGCTGAAGCCCTCGGGGTTGTCGGTGCGGTTGCCGCGGCCGCGCGGCGCGCCGGGCCTGGGGGCCGCGCCGGCGCTCGCCACCCGC
>JACXTT010005550.1_pt1 | contig 18294 bp, 9 predicted proteins | sample 9270951 | NCBI WGS metagenome assembly JACXTT01 (sample SAMN15532306, study PRJNA645909) | rock metagenome | isolation source: weathered quartz diorite | place: Puerto Rico | collected 2017-06-21 | reverse complement strand
GGCATCAGTGACGGCGGAGCCCACACCAAGTTCCTGACCGGCGGGCGGTATCCCACCGAATTCATCATTGAATTCGCAAGGGATCGTGACGTCCTCTCCCTGGAGGCCGCTCACTGGCGGCTGAGCGCACTGCCGGCGATGTGTGCGGGCCTGCGAGACCGGGGAACGCTGTCGATGGGGAATGCGGCCGACCTGGTGGTCTACGAGCCTTCTCGGCTCGGGATCCTGCCACTGGAGGTGGTCCACGACCTGCCGGGAGGCGACTGGCGCCGCATCCAACGCTCCTCCGGTTACCGATATGTGCTGGTCAATGGGGAGGTCACGCTGGAGGAGGGCGTCCCGACCCGGCGGCGCCCGGGTACACTCCTGCGGCATCCCCAGTAGAGCTCTCCTGCGAACACACGGTACGTTGTGATGGACAATGAAGCGATCCTCGAGATTGCCGAGAAGAATGCATGGATGACCGACGTGGATCGGCTCGTCAACCTGTACTGGGCGCTCAGTCAGGTGCTGGTGTTCGAGGTCGAGGGCGACATCGTGGAACTGGGCTGCCACGCGGGCGGAACCAGCGTATTCCTCCAGATGATCATCGATCACTTCGATCCGCTCAGGCAGCTCCACGTCTACGACTCGTTTCAGGGACTGCCCGAGCCCGGCCCCCCATGGCCAGATCCCGACAGCCCACCAGCACGAACGGCCGGGTCGTCTTGTCGGCGAAGAAGTCGTCGCAGGCCGCCTTGACCCCCGGTAGCTTCGACCACGCCCGAGGGCTGCGCTCCAGATCAGCGTAGTCATCGATCAGGATCAGACCATTCGGCGACAGGCGAGGCCACACCGCCTCCAGGCTCGCCATGATCGAATCGTAGAAGTCACCGTCGAAATATGCCGCGGCAACTCGGTCGGGAAGGTCCCTGGGGAGGGTCTCGCTGAACCACCCCGCGTGGATGTGTGGCAACCTGCGTTCGTACCTGGCGAATGTGGCGACGAGATCATCGGTGGTGGCGGGCCTGACAAGATGGTCGGTGACCGCGTCGACGTCGCTGACAACGGGAGGCAATACAGAGCTCGTCAGTTGCTCGGTCATGATTCCTCCGCCCGGGGAGCCCGTGCAATGAGGCGGGGTCGGCTCCACTGAGAAGGGCATAATCGGCCGGTGACCACCGAACCGGACCGCGGCGTGATCGTGGCGAGTCTGAATCTGCATTGTGGAAGGAACCGCGTCGGTGCACCATTCTCGGTGGCGGCGGCGAACCGCGAGCTGTCCGCCGACATCATCGTGGCGCAGGAGAACTGGCGGCCGAAGGGCGACGACAGCGTCGCACGGCGGGCCGCCGTGGGATCGGAGTACCGAGAGGTGGTCGAGGTCGAGGCTGTCCGTGACACCAGTCTCCACAACCTGGGTGTGGTGGCCGATGTCGCGGCGGACGAGGCGGGCAGTTGGGGGCTCGCCGTACTGAGCCGGCTGCCCGTGATCAGCTATCAGACCGTCTCGCTCGGTTCGGCGGCCGGCGACTTCGCGGAGCGGGTGGCACAGGTCGTCGAGGTCGGAGTGCTCAACCGGCCATTCGTTCGCGTGGTGAACGTGCACATCACCCATCGTCTCTGTCATGGGCCCGGTCAGCTGCTGCGGCTGCTCCGATCGCTCCCGGATGATCGGATGCCAACGGTGATCGCGGGCGATCTCAACATGTGCCGTCCGACGATCTACCTCGCCCGGGACTATCGGGCTGCCGTCAGAGGGCGGACGTGGCCGGCGGGGCACCCCGCGCTGCAACTCGATCATGTGCTGGTCAGCGGGGGGATCAGGGTCGCGGAACGCCGGATCAACTCGGGCGTGGGTTCCGATCACCTGCCCGTGCGCGTGGCTCTGCGCATCCCGCGAACGAATGGTGCACGCCGTGGGGGGGAGGACGAGGCGACGGGTCCGGCGCAGAGCGAAGCACCGCGGCCTCACGGCAGGGGCTGGAGGCGGGGAGGGACGGCGATGTCAGCCAGCGGCGTCTTGGGCGGAAGGCTGAAGATATGAGCCTTGTCGGCCGTGATGATGTGCTGATTGATGTAGCAATCACTCATCGGGTTGTCGCGAGTATAGACGTAGAGGATGTCCGGCAGCATGAGGTGGCGTCCGGCGGCGAGCTCGAGGGCGGGGATTGTAATCGCCAGGTCGTAGCACGTCTTCAGCCAGGGCCCGTCCGGATGCCTGAAGTCGACCGACGGGTCGAGCAGTGCGAAGAGCTCGTACCTCAGGGTGCGCAGGTGGTTGAACCAGATCGGGTCGGGATCATCGTCTCGAGCCGAGAATGCGCGATACGAGTTGCCGAGAACGACCTCGTCGGGGAGATGCCGGGCCGGTGTGACGCGCGGGTCCTCAGGGTCGCAGCGGTAGCTCCCATAGGTGAGCAGGGGTTGGTACCGCTCGTAGTACGCACGAACCCGAGCCAGCGCGTGGGCATGGCTGAGCCGGTCATCGGCATCCACCGAGACGACGACGTCCTCCGGGTCGGGCGCGAGCACGTCGAGGCCTGCCACATGATTGAAGAGCGCTCCCTGATGCGCCTCGTTCCTGATGAACCGCCAGCCGGCGCGCCGGCAGAACGCCTCCATGTACTCGGGTTGTCGGAGGTCGGTCGACGCGTCGTCGATCACGCAGACGTCGATCGCCTCATCCACCTGCGCGGCGACCGATCGGAGGCTGCGCTCGAGGAACTGGAAGCAATCCCGCCCGGTCATCACCACCTTGAAGCGCACGATATCATCCCTGTGTTGTCGCGGCGGTCACGGTCGGTCCGCGGTTTCACCGCGGAGTCCGCATCCGCGATGGCTCCTGGTTGCCACCTCCTGTGTGCGGGCACAGCCTAGTGCCTCCGGAGGCGCGGGGGATTGTTCGTGTGACACTCGTGCGGCAGCCTCCGGCCTCCGGCGCGCCCTCCGGAGACGCGGGCGTCGCGCGCCCTCCCACCCGGCCCTGAGAGCGAGAGCCCTCCGGGAGCCGGCCCGGCGGGTCGGCCCGAGCCACGATCGCCCGGGGACCACCAGCTGCCGCCGTATAATCAGGCATGCGCTATTACACGCAGTTCACGGCTGGATTGGGTGACCTGGTCGCCGCGTCCCTCTCCGCCGATGTCGGCGTGTCGGGGTACGTCTTTCGCGATGACAGCGCGGCCATCTTCGAGAGCCAGTCTCCGCCCAACACGGTCGCGGCGCTGCCGTACCTGAAGAATGTGTTCCTGGTCCTGGAGAGCGCCCGTCGCGGGGCAATGCCATCCTCGGTCGACCGATTGATCGAGCAGGTGCAGCGCGGCGCCTGGCTGGACCTCGTTCCCCATGGCACCGGCTTTCGCACCATGACCCACGTCGACGGTCAACTGTACGGTCTGCCCGGTGATGTTCGATCGCGTCTCGAGAGGCTGGTGTCCGCCTCCACCAGAAGCCAGGTCCACAGCCGCGGGTCCCGAGAGGAGTACTGGGTGGTCGGCCGGCGCGACCTCCCGCTCCTCCTGTTCTGCTATCGCCTGTCCCGAGCACGCGCAATCAGGGCTCCGAAGGGCTCGCTCGCGCCAGAGCTGACCCAGTTGCTGGTGAGGGCGAGCTCCCCCTCACCACGCGACGTGTTTCTCGATCCCTTCGCCGGGATGGGGACGATCCTCGAAGCGCGGCTGGCATATCCCGCGGCACGGCTCCTCTACTCGGACCGAGGTCTCCTGGAGTTGGCGGGCCGGCTTCCTCACGCGCTGACGAGCAACCCGAGGGTCCAGCTCCTCTCCGACGACGCCGCGAGCCTGGCGTCGGTGCCATCGGGGAGCGTGAGCGTCGTGGTGACCGATCCGCCCTGGGGCGAGTACGAGGCGACCCAGGCCCCGCTGGCCGACCTGGCGCGCGATTGGGTTGGTTCGTTCGACCGTGTGCTGGAGCCGAGGACGGGGCGACTGGTCCTCCTCACCTCGCGTCGCTCGGTCGAGCACTACCACGAGGCACTGGCGGACACCCGACTGTCCGATGACGGACAGATCGACATCCTCGTCAACGGTCATCCAGCCTCGGTCCTCCGCTACCGCCGCGTCTCGTCAGGGCCGGCGGAGACGTCACAGGAGGCGGATCGGGGTCTCAGGGCCTGTGCGCGGACATCCCGCCATGGCGCTGGCCGCGGCGGCTGCCTCCTCTCCTCACGCTCCGTGTCCGTCCTCGGCCCACTCCACCGCCAGAGCGGTCAGCCATCGTAGGGCGGCGCTCACGTCGCTCCGCGCCGGCATTGCCGTGCCACACCGGGCGAGCACCACGGGCACCGGGGGCATGTTCGCGAGTGCCACGATGGCATCGGCCAGCCGGTCGGCGCCAGCCCGCGGATGGCGACCGTCGTCGGTTCGCGGGAGCGTGACCGAGGGTCGCGGAGGGCGCCCCGCCGCGATCCGGCGCCGCTCCTCGTGAACGATGCGAGCGGCGACGTGGGCCACCTTCTCAGCTGGCACCCCGGCGGTGCGGCTCCGTACCGATTCCACGACATCGGCGAGATGGGGCTTGAGCTGCTCGGCAGCGAAGGGGGAGATGTCCAGGATTCTGGACACGCCGATCGCCTCCTCGATGGTGCGGATGACACGGGCCTGGTCGAGGAGCTGGTACGAGCGGCTGCGACTCAGATGGAACTCGACACCGACGTAGTCCTCCCATGTTCCGTACCCGAGAGCCGACCAGGCGCGCCGGCTGTGAGCTTCCAGGAGGAGACGGCAGAGGTGGTCGGCAGACGCCCGAATCCGTTCGGTGAGGTCATGCGCCTCCGACCGGTCCAGGGGTGCGCTGGAGGCGATCGGGTCCGTCGCACGGATGGGCTGCACGCTGACGTCCCTCTCGGTGCGGTCGTGCTCAGCACGATCTGTTCGCCCGACACCGGAGGCGAGAGCGGGGGCCGAGATGGCGGGGCGTGTGGCCTCGCGCGCAGCGCCGCGCTGAGCTCGCCTCCGGGTCAGCAGGGGCTCCTGGTGCCGCAGGATGCAGTCCATGGCCTTGGCGATGGACATACCCGGCGTGACCACGGGTACGCAGCTTCGCAGTTTCACCAGGATCTCGGGTGGCACGGCGTCCAGGTTCCGCTCCTGGGCATCCTCGAGGAGACCGAGACACTGGTCCAGGTGCTGCAGCGCCACCCGGACATCGTCGCGCAGATCCAGGGAGTGCGGACGACTGCTGGGCGCGGGTGGGTGTCCCATGAGCACGTCCCCCCAAGGATTCGCGAGACGAGGCGCATTCGCAACACCGCCACTCTGCACGGAGTGGCCGAGGCCGTGCCGCAGAGGGCGAGTCTTTGGGTCAGACAGCGACGGTACCGTACGGTAGCGCGGTTTACGTGTCAACCGTCGGCCGGGTGCCACCGCGCCAGCGATCTGTAGAGGACCGGATCGACCGCCGAACGGACCCCGGGGTGTCCAGAGTTCTGGACATTCCTCTGGCCCGTGCGATTGCGACTCCGGCGTACAGGTCGTCTGTGTCGCGTGTCCTCGGGCACGTTTGACGACGGCGCGGGTGTTTGCGAGAGTTTGGGTGCTGGACGGCAGGGTGGTTGTGCCGACTCCGCCTTCGTGGCAACATCACGGTCGAGATGTGCAGCGACGTCGCCGAAGGACGCGGGCCGCCGGTGCGAGCACCGAGCATGCGCTCCCCACCGATGATGGGAGTGGTGCATGCGGAGCCGGAAGCGGATGCAGAGATGTCGACGTTGGGGTGACGCTGGGTGATTGTTGGGTGACCGCCGAGACCGGCGTGGACAACCTTCCGCTGGCTGTCGCGCTCGGCACGACGACCGTTTTCCAGTGTTCCATCGAGATCCTCGGTGTCACCGGGACCACGGTTGACGTTCGCTACACGGGCCTTCCGGAGAATCAGCCCCAGAGCTTTCAGGACTATGTCGCCATCTGGCAGGGCGCGGCGATCAACTGGCCGGTGGCGCCGATGAAGCAGCTTGCCATCCCCGACAACTCGGACCCGGGTACGCTCACGCTCAGCCCGGTGCAGATCACCAGCGCCGCCTACACGCTGGGCTTCGCGGTGGGTCCGAGCCGGACCGACATCTGTGCCTCCGCCACCCTCGGTGCGGGAGGCTCGGCCGCCGCTGGGGGGTCCGTCGGGCTGTCGGTGAACACCATCGGAACGACGTCACTGTCCCTGCACTATCGCACCCTTCCGGGCTACCTTCCCGCCACCAGCGGGAACTGGATCGGTCTGTGGACCGGCGTGGTCAGCCCGTACTACGCGCCGGCGCCCCTGGCAACGGTGCGGATCCCCGAGGACATCAACGAATCGGATGTGGGCATCAACGGCGTGGCCCTCACCATCAGGACGACGTACACGGTCGTCTACTTCATGGGCGTCGCCGCGAGCACGGCCGCCGCCCTGCTGCGGTTCACCACAGACGGTTGAGCGACCGCCGGTCACAGGGTCAAGCCTCGGATACGAGAAGGAGCATCAACATGCCGACGACGAGCAAGCTGCGCGAGACCGCTCTGGACCAGAGCCTGGTCACCACCGGGTTCAAGGTGGTGACGGTCGGTGGGACGCAGATCGACTACGCGTTCAACACCATGCCCGGCAACCAGCCGAAGAACTACGGAGACGCGGTGTTCATCTGGCAGACTCCGTCGCACGACATCCCGCGCGGTCCTGCGCCGATGAATACGGACAAGCCTCAGGTCGACACCCCGGACGGGACCGGCGTCTTCGGCGGCCTCACGGTGACCAGCGAGAGCTACCTGCTGGCATATGCGGTCGGCCCGGACGTGAAGAACGCCTGCGCGACCGTGTTCGTGCCGAAGCTTGGACAGGGCGACCCGGAGACGTGGCAACCGTCGGTCACGCTCACCGTCGTCGGGTCGACATCGGTCTCGTTCCAGTACTCCATGCCGGGGGGAAGCCTTCCCCAGAGCGACGGTGACTGGGCCGGGCTGTGGCAGGGACAGCCACCCGCCTCCCTGTACACGGTGCCGCCGAAGTGGTTCACCGCGATCGGGCAGGACGCGTCCAGCGGATCGTACTTCATCAACAACGTCAGCATTCTGAGGGGCATGAGCTACACGCTGGGCTACTTCAAGGGTGGGTACGCACAGCAGAACCCGAAGCAGACCACCCTTGCCTGCGCGGTGACCTTCGGCAACTGATCGGGGCGCGGCAGCGGACCGCCGACGAGGGCGGTCCGCTCCAGGGGAGGTGGACACCGGTGAGCTTCTTCACGCAGGTCGGGGACTCGGAGCTCTACGTGGCCGAGGGCCAGGAGGCCGGATGGCTGGGCTTCCTGCTCCCGCCGGGGGGCACGGGCCCCCCGGACATCGAGCTGGACGCGGCTCTGCACAGCAGCTCGCTCGGTGGGAGCTTCGTGTTCTCCGCCATCGCCCCCGACCTCGCCAATGGGGTCACGGCCTTCGTCGGTGCGGTGCGCTCGGTGCTCCACTATTGCCCGAGCGACCGGGCGGTGCTCTGGCTCAGCGATCCGGCGGCCATCGGCGATCCCCGGCGGGTGCCGGTCGTCGGGCTCGACGCACAGGGGAGCACCTTCAACACCGGCCTCAGCTTCGTGATCGTGGGCTCGCTCGGCTTCAGCGTCGCCAGCGGTGCGCGGCTGGCGCTGGACGGGACCACGGTCGGGCTGAGCGCGCGTGGTGGCGACCCGGTGCTCTCCTTCACCGGAGGGGCCGCTCCGGTGATGGACCAGGTGTCCACCGGAGAGATCGCCTTCGCCGGCCCGCAGCTGGGATGCATCGTGTTCGACACCGCGGTGCGGCGCTCGTCGCTGGCCGATCCCGGCTCGCTGGGGTGGGGCTTTCAGTTCGTCATGCCGGTCCAGGGTGATCCCGTCCGACACGCGATCGCCGAGTGGCTGCCGCTCGCCTTCGGGGACAGGCCGAACGCGGGCGACCGCATCCCCTTCCGGATCTCGATCGATCCCGGCGACCCCTTCAACAGCTGGCACGGGGACCGCACCGTGTTCACCTTCACGACGCCGGGCGCCGGGGACACCACCCTGGTGTCCTACTGCGTCACCGTCAGCGGCGAGCCGGTGACGCTCCTGCCGGTGCCCGGCCCCCTGGAGCAGGTGCCCGACGCCGGTCGCCTGGTGATCAGCGCCGGGGTGGTCGCCGCGGGGCAGGGGTCGGGGTTCCAGCTCGCGCCCGAGGGTGACTTCGTGCTGCACGTCGACGACGCGCCTCCCGGCCGGCCGTACCAGCTCATGTGCGGGCTGCAGGGCACCGAGTCGATCGCCTTCCTCCCCCGGACGCAGGGCTACGACGGCGACCGCCTGCGCTTCGCCTCTCGGCAGGCCGCGTACGCCCCTCGCTATCCGTTCACCGCCTCCTCGCCGGTGGACGCGCCGGTCGATCCCGCCGCCCGGCTGCTCGACACGACCTTCATGACCTCGTGGGCCACGATCATGCGTGCCGCCTCCTCGAACGAGGGCATCGCCTACGTCGCCCAGCCCGACGGCGCCTGGCTGTACGGGAGGGACGCCCTCATCTTCCCGCAGCAGAACAGCCTCCTCGGCGGTGCTCCGCCGCCGGTCCTGCTGCCCTCCGGCGGAGGCGACGCCTTTCCCCTGGCTCCCTACCTCGGCGCCCGGAACGGTGACGGCACGACGTCGTTCTCACCCGCCCAGGCCGAGGACTTCGAACGCCAGGTGATCGCGCCGCCGCGGCGCCGCGCGGTGGCGACCGGGGCCGTCGCCGCCGCGCCGGCGGCGGAGGTCGAGGGTGACCAGCAGACCACGGTGACCACTCCGGCGGGCCTGCTGGTCACCCTCGACGGCTCGACGGTCCCGCCGGCATGGCAGAAGATCCTGCTCGGCCAGAACGTGGACACGGCGCAGCAGATGTACTTCTGCCTGCCCGACGACGAGCTGAGGCAGACGTTCCAGACCAACCAGCTCCTCCTGGTGGTGACCAACCCCGCCCACCTGGGGACGCTCTCGGGGGACGGATCCGGACCGTGCGGGAGCACCGCCGCCTTCTACAACCGGGTCACCGTGGGCGGCTGGGGCCTGCAGGCGGAGGTCGGCAAGAACAGCTACGACGACTACAGCAACGTGATGATCGTCAAGGGCCGGCAGGGCGCGCTGTGGGATCCCACCAGCGAGAGCACCAGGACGGAGAGCCTGGTCTCCAACCCGGAGAAGTGGACCCAGACGGAGAGCTTCGCGGCTCCGCCCGACGGCTCCGGTGCCCCCAACCTGGCTGAGCTGACCACCGTCTCGTCCTGGCTGCAGCGGTATTTCGACGACGCCAGCAGGCAGACGGACACCGAGTACTTCGCCACCTTCAATGCCATCGCCAGGGACCCCAACTGGATGGGGATCCTGGTGCTGCGCGCCACCATCCAGCCACCCTCCGACCTCGCGGGCATCTCGGCGGGGATCACCGATCCGGCCAACTTCGACGCCCATCACTTCGGCATGGCGATCACCCCGGTGAAGAACGACCCCACCGAGGGCCTGGTTCCCGCCGGCAGCTCCTCCATCTTCGGGCTCATCTACTACAACGACCCCGCGTACGTCGCGCCCAGGCCATCCGAGCCGGTGCAGCCGGTGCCGCCCAGGGCGGGTGCCGTCTACGACTTCCGGGTGCTCACCCTCAAGGTCCTCTTCCAGAACACCGCGGTGCGCAGCTTCCAGAGCTACGCCCAGATCACGCTGAACCGGGTCTTCGGCATGGACGTGGTCGACGGCCCCGCCGGCGGAGGCGCGTCGAATCCCTACCACAGCATCGTTCTCCGCGGCAGCTACCAGGACAACGGCGGCCAGCCGCTGTACAGCCTGAGCAGCGCCAGCGACACCACCTTCTACTTCGACAGCGGCGTCGTCAACAAGGTGGAGATCACCGCTGCCCAGATGTCGGTGCGCAACCCCACCATCCCGGTCTCGTGGTTCGGCCTCGCCGGCTTCCTCGACTTCAAGGTCGTCCAGTACGGCCAGGAGCCGCCCTACCAGGCGTTCGACGCCTTCTCGTTCGGCAACGAGGCCGGGGCCGACCTGCTGCGCAAGGGCCTGAGCTTCTCCGACCTCGGCCTGGAGATGGAGGGGACGGCGGATCCCGTGTTCAGCTTCGTCACCGATGCGATCCGCTTCGACCTCGCCACCAGCACGCCGCGCCGGGGCAGCCTCTTCCAGGACTTCGCCCTGGCCCTGCCGGCGCTCGCCCATGGGGCGACGGACGACCAGCCCTCCGATCAGGGATACCTGACGGTGGTCACCGATGCGCTGCTCACCGGGGTCGGCGGCGGCGAGTGGTACGGAGTGACCTACCGGCTGAACATGGGCACTCCGGGCGACCTGGCGGGGAACGTCGGCCTGGCCTCCACCCTGCTCACCGCATGGTCCCCGGGTGCCGTGGCCAGGGGCGCGGCCGGGCCGTACAAGGCCTGCGTCGGGCTCGCCCTGCCGGGGACGGGCAGTGGAGCCGAGCTCTTCAGCCTCGAGAACGTGCTCAAGCTGTCGATCGGCCAGCTCCGCCTCACCCGGGTGCCTCCGCAGAGGCCGCGCACGCCGGACGACCGTGTGTTCCTGCTGCTGATGACCGAGATCGCCCTCAAGTTCCTCGGCGTCCTCAAGATCCCGCCCAGCGGTTCGACGCTGTTCTACCTCTTCGGAAACCCCGAGAACCAGGGCAGGCCGTCGGGGCTGGGCTGGTACGCGATGTACGCGAAGCACCCCAGGCCGGCCGCCGCCGCCCATTCCGCGAGCGAGGTGACGAGATGATCGCGGACTTCCTGCCCAAGCTCTTCACCACGGCGGGTGACGAGGTCACCACGCTGCGCGGCGCCGCGGTGACCACCAACCAGGGAAGGCTGCGGGACCACCTCAACGGGGGCGCCAACCCGGTCATCCGCATGTACGTCGACAGCGGCGGCGGTCGCGGCAACCAGGTGGGCAGCGTGCGCGTCCTCGACCGCATCATCGCGCCGGCCACCGACCCGATCCCGGGGCTCGCCTACACCGGCGGGGGGAAGGCTGCCGAGCTCGTCTACAACGATGCGGTCGCGGACACGGTGGTGGTCCTGCGCCAGCTGCTCGGCTGGCCGGCGGACCAGGACCAGGGGATGTACCGGGGACTCCAGGTCAGCCTCATCCCGCTCCGTGACGCGGCCGGCCTGCCCCAGGTCGGGCTCGGCTTCAGCGGCGCCTCGGACAGCAGCGCGAACATGGCGGCGGCGATCAGGGTGGACTGCTACCTCCGCTTCCAGCCGTTCCTGTGGTCCAAGCCGGACCAGGTCCAGTTCAGCGACGGCCGGCCCACCGTCGACCTCGCCGCCGTGCCCCAGCTGGGACCCGGCTTCAAGCAGCGGGGCTTCTCGATGGCGGTCCCGGCGAGCGTCGACTGGGCCTTCTACATCAACGGCGCGAGCCCGGCCGTCAGGACGCGCCTCGAGGTCCTTCGCTACCTCATCGACACCATGTGGGACCCGCAGAACCAGCGCTATCGCTTCGCCCTGCTCACCACCTACAGCATCCACACCACCACCGACAGCCAGGGCAACACCGGCAAGGTCAACGCCATCGGCATGTATCCGTACGAGCAGGTCACCGAGGTGATGGCGGGGGTGATGGCCACCCAGCTGGGAGCCTCGGGCCCGGTGGCCACGGCGCTGCCCGCGGTGGTGGTGAACCTCGACGACTTCTTCTACGACGCCAACGCCGGCGGCACCCCCAACGATCGCTTCGGTCCGGTTCAGTTCTACCTGTCCGGCGGGGCCACCGTGCTCGAGAAGAACATGCTGCAGGGGTCCACCCAGACGGCGCTGGGCGCCAAGACCGTCTGGGCCAACCGCGCGACCTACCTGGGCAGGATCAACGCGGTCGACCGGGCCCGCTTCTCGGTCGACCCCGACCTCAACGGGATCACCGCCACGGTGCAGAACTGGCTGCTGACCGACCAGGGCGTGCCGTCGCTGCAGAAGGTGCTGTGGGTCCAGCTCGCACCCCCGCTGCCCTCCGAGGTCTTCAACTACGTCTTCAGCAGGAGCACCCTGCCCGCCGTGTTCGAGGGCGTGAACACCGCGAACTTCATGCTCAACGTGGGGAAGATCTACTACCACGTGTCACGGCCGCAGACCCCGGACGTCCTCTATCCCACCCAGCTGCTGGCCCACAACCCGGCCCAGAGGCTGCTCCTCTCCCTGCAGGATGCGGCGAACCAGGTGGGCACCCTGCTCTGCCGGTGGCCGTCGAACCAGAGGTTCACCGAGTATCCGCCCGAGCTCTTCGCAGGGCCGATCAACGCGTACCGCAGCGAGCCCTCCGACGGCCCGTACCGCAGCTACTTCCACGACCTGGGCCAGTTCTATCGGGACCCGACCAACGACAAGCTCAGCCTCGCCCTCGCCTACTTCGCCGAGCTCGCCCTGCCACCGCAGACCCTCGAGCGCGGCACCGGGGCGGCGCTGGCCGCAGACGCCGGCGACCCGCTCGACCAGCTCTACGCGAGCCTCATCGCCAATCTCCATGACGGCGACCTCGCCCTGGTCCCGGGCGCACTGACCCAGGGGACCATCTACCAGCTGCTCGACGCCATCGTGGTCGCGGGGTACGGACAGCCCTTCGCGCTGACCTCCGCCTCGGTGACCAGGGAGCCGGCGAGCGGCGACCCGATCACCAAGGTCACGGTCACGGGCACGCTTGGGGCCGAGGTGTTCGGCACCGCGGCCTCCACCATCATCGTCTTCACCGCTCCGCAGGCGGTGCTCCAGGCGGACGTGACCTGGGGGCTCGACGACCTCGGCGGATCCTTCCCCGGCCAGGCCTGGATCATCATGGACAAGCCCTTCGTCGAGGTCGTCGTCGGCGACGGCGCCACCCTCACCCACGGCTCGGTCGGTGCCGAGCTGCGGATCGGCAGCATCGCAACGATCGAGGTGCAGTGGCGGTTCCCGGTGCAGACCGACGCCTGGCTGATCACCGCCACCTCCAACGGCGCACCCGTCACCCTCGGCGACCTCTTCCAGCTCGCCGGCGGCGTCAACCTGGTCAGCTCGATGCCGCCGCCGCTGAACGTCCTCGCCGACCTCGGGTTCGCCGAGCTCGCCTTGACCTACCGGACCACGCCCGGGAGCGTCGAGGCCATCTCCTTCACCCTGGCGACGGCGAACCCCGTGGTCCTGGTCCCCAACGTCGTCTCGCTCGACGGGCTCACCGTCCAGGTGACCGTGCAGTCGCCGGCGGACGTGCGGACGCGGAGGGTCTCGACCCAGTCCGACGGGACCTTCACCATCCCCGCCGGGAAGCCGGGCGCGGCGACCATCACGGTCTCGGCCACCACGCCCCAGTTCACCTTCAAGGGCAACCAGACCTCGGGGACGATCGAGCTCGTCGACCTGCTCACCATGTTCCTCCCCGGCATCCCGCTCGACCTGCCCAACCCGGCCAGCCTCAGCAACTTCACCTTCGCCTACGACCAGGCCGCGGACAGCCTCAACGTCAGCGTGGACCTCGGCACCCACTGGCAGATCCCGCCGACCTCGCCGGTGTTCGACATCGACACGCTGGCCCTGGCGGTGGCGCGCGTCAAGGGCGTGAGCTCCGGCTCGGTCGACGGCAGCATGGTCCTGCTGCCGACGTCCCAGCACCCGATCGGGGTCACCGCGTCGGCCGTGTACGACCAGAGCACCGGCTGGAAGTTCGCCGCCGCGACCACCACCCCGGTGCTGCTCGGCGACCTGCTCCAGGAGTACCTCGGCTGGTCCACCGGAGGCGATCTCGGGTTCCAGAGCCTCGGCCTGACGGTGGTCACCAAGGACTACTCGTGGGTGTTCACCGGGCAGACCACCGAATGGACGGTGCCGTTCATCTCCGGCCTCACCTTCACCGGCTCGCTCACCACCGGCTACGAGGCGGGGTCGGTGGTGGCGCTCCCCGAGATCGAGGGCACGTCGATCGGGGTCGCCCTCGCCTCCGACGGAGCGACCGTCGCCGGCTACTTCGCCCGGGTGCAGATGGACTGGACCTGGAACGGCATCGACCTCAAGGTGTGGTTCGACTACAACCCGACGGTGCAGAAGTACGGGATCACCTGGGGCGTGCTCGAGGGCACCGTCACCGGTCCCGACCCGGTCACCCAGGACTGGACCGCAACCCTCCGCTTCACCGACAACGTCACCCTCGGCTGGATCGTCGAGGAGATGGTGTCGTGGATCACCGGGTCGCGGTTCGCCCTCGAGGCGCCGTGGAACCTGCTCAACAGCATCAGGCTCAGCAAGCTGGCGCTCAACTACGTCTTCAACAGCAGCGACAGCAGCCGCGACCGGGTGAGCTTCACGGTGGACATCGGCCCCATCGACCTCGGCTTCGCGCGCATCGACAGCGTCGACATCGTCTACAACTCGCAGGCGGAACAGCGGGTGAGCGTCACCCTCACGGGCTCCTTCCCCTGGAACATCGGGGCCGGGGCGGCGGGAGACACCGGCACCCTCGGCCCCTGGGACGCGAGCCAGCCCGGACAGGCCCCGGCGCCGCCGGGCAACGGCAACAAGTACTTCGACCTGCGCCTGCTCGCCATGGGCCAGCACGTCACCGCGGACTGCTTCGCCACCGCCGACACCGTCCAGAAGGCGATCGAGTGCATGGCCAGGATGCCGCCGACGGATCCCGGCAGCATCCCGCCGGTGCGCTTCGACCCGAGCAGCGACTGGCTGATCGGCACCGAGTTCGGCATCCTCCGCCTGGGCGACGGGAACGGCGGCGGTGGCCTGGTGCTGCCCGGGCTGGCCGCGCCCGCGGCGGTCGCCGCCGCCGTCCAGGAGGCGGGCTACCTGCTCACCCTCCAGGCGGTCTTCAACGACCCCCACCTCTACGGGCTGCGGATCGCCCTCGCCGGGGACGCCGCCAAGATCTTCAAGGGTCTCGACTTCCAGATCATGTACCGGCAGGTGTCGGCGACGGTGGGCGTCTACGAGGCCCAGATCACCCTCCCCGACGTCATGCGCAAGCTCGACGTCGGCGCCTACTCGATCACGCTCCCGGTCTTCGGCATCGCCGTCTACACCAACGGCGACTTCATGCTCGACGTCGGGTTCCCCTGGAACCAGGACTTCTCGCGCTCGTTCACCTTCGAGGGCATCGTCTATCCGGGGATCCCCGTGCTCGGGTCGGCGGGCTTCTACTTCGGCAAGCTGTCGTCCGCGACCAGCACCCAGGTGCCCAACGCGGTCAACGGCACCTTCAACCCGGTCATCGTCTTCGGGCTCGGCCTGCAGGTCGGCTTCGGCAAGGACGTCCAGTACGGCATCCTGACCGCCGGGTTCAGCGTCACCGTGGTGGGCATCCTCGAGGGCGTCATCGCCAAGTGGAACCCGTACGCCATCACCGACGGCGGGGGAGGGGACGACACCCAGCTCCAGGGCGCGTACTACTTCTGGTTGCGCGGCACCGTCGGGGTGATCGGCAAGCTGTACGGCAGCGTCGACTTCTCGATCATCAAGGCCGACGTCAATATCGTGGTCAAGCTCCTCGTCCAGCTCACCTACGAGTCGTACGTGTCGATCTCGCTGACCGTTCTGGCCAGCGTCGACGTCACCGTCAGCATCAAGATCGACCTGGGGATCTTCTCGGTCACCATCCACCTCTCCTTCGCCATGCAGGTGAAGGAGACGTTCACGATCGACAACATCGGCACCCCGCCGTGGCGGGTGGCCGGCCCCGGCGCGCAGGGCGCGCTGCGCGCCCGTCCGGAGACGCGGCTCCGCGCTCATCGCCTCCGCCTGGTCGGCCCCGTCCTGGCCGCGGGCTCGACTCCCAACTGGAGCAACCTGGCCGCGACCAGCCCGCCCGCGAACCTGACGGGATACCTGGTCACGGCGCTGACCGCGGCACGGGACGAGTGGCAGACCACTCCGACCCTGGCCGACCAGGTGCCGGCCTACGTGACCCTGATGCTCATCGAGTCGGTGCTGCCCGCCAACCTCGACGGCTCGGGGAGCGCCCGCAAGGCGGCCGGCGACGGCTCCGACACGTCCTTCGAGCAGCTCGCCAAGATGGTGCTGCGCTGGGTGGTGGCCGCGGTGCAGCCCTCGGGACCGCTCACCCCGGCCGAGGTCGACCGCACCGTGGTGGTCACCGACGCCGACCTCGCGTCCCTGCTCGACGACGTCCTCGACAGTTCGGACACCAAGCTGGTGCCCATCCCCCCGGAGAGCATCGACGCCTTCCTCACCGGCCAGTTCGAGCTCGACGTGCAGTCCCCGAAGGACAGCGTCTCTCCCGACGCCGCCACCTACTTCCCGGTCCCGGGGGAGCTGCGGTTCGCGATCCCCGGCTACCAGTACGACTACGGCGGCTACAACTCCGTCTCCGCCAGCGCGCTCCGCGAGCTGCGCACCTTCTTCGATCAGCTCGCCGTCCAGGTCTCCGGGGCCTCCACCCCGGCGGCGCCGGCGGCGGTGCAGGACACCTCGATGTCGATGGCGACCTGGGTGATCGCGGACTACTTCCTGCTGATCGCCCGCCAGATGGTGCAGGCGCTGCGCGACGGCCTGCGCAACTTCCAGTACCGGCTCGAGGCGGGGGACACGCTGAACGGGGTGGCGGACTGGATCAACCGGACCGGGCGCCTGACCGGCGACCACGTGTACACCCTGTACGACATCGTCGCCGCCAATCAGAGCCACACCCTCAACGCCGCGAAGCCGCTCACCGTCGGGGTGACCCATGCGGTGGTGGCCCCTGACGGGGACACGTACGACACCCTCGACTCGATCGCCGGCGAGTACAGCAGCACCCTGACCGGGGTCGACGTCGCCGCCGCCAGCGCGCTGAGCACCGACATCCTCCAGCCCGGCGCGGTCATCACCGTGTCGGTGGCGCCGTACACCTACACGGTGAGGAGCGGCGACTCCCTCCTCGGGATCGCCACCACCCTGGAGATGAGCTTCGACGCGCTGCTGATGAGCACCGACGTCCTCACCCTGAGGGGCCTGCTGCGGCCGAGCACGGGCACCGCGCCCTCGGTGGTGCTCGTGCCCCTGGTCACCTACCAGGCGCTCTCGTCGGACACGCTCACCTCCATCGCCGCGCTGCCCGTCTACCGATCGGGGTTCGACGCCGCCGGCCTCGCCACCTGCAACGCCGGCCGCAGCATCCTGGCGGCCGGGGCCCGGGTGGAGTATCCGGGCAGGGACGCCTACACGGTGCAGCCGCGGGACTGCCTCGGCGACGTGGCCCAGCACTTCGGGGTGCCGTTCGCCGACCTGCTCGCCAACTCGAAGGTGCTGACCGCGCCGGGGCTGCTGGTGCCGACCGCGCTGCTCGCGGTGCCACCGTTCACCTACGAGACGGTGACCGGTGACACCCCGGAGCAGGTGGCCACCCGCTTCGCCACCACCCTCCAGGTGCTCGGCGACCAGCCCGCCAACGGCGACGTCGCCGACCTCTTCGTCGGCGTCGGTGACGGCGGCGGGCCCTGGTATCTCGACATTCCGCACCTGCCGCAGTTCCTCGTGGGAGAGCTGCTCCGAGAGGCACAGCGGTCGAACGCGCTGCAGCAGCTCTCCGGCATGGTGTCGCGATTCCACCTCTGCGGTCTGCGCCTTCCCACCACCGGGATCACGCCCAACACCCCGGGCATGTGGGTCCGCCCCGCCCAGCCGCCGTACCAGCTGCCGCCCCTCGCCGGGCTCTACGCCCTCACCGGGCAGCAGTTTCCGCTGCCCTCCCCGGTCGAGCAGGGATACACCATCACCTACGATCGCTCCGCGGGCCCGGCGTGGCTGGTCTTCCTGGACGGAGGCCGGCAGCCGATCACCACGCTTCCCGTGGTGCTGGAGGCGAACGACGTCGCCGCCATCTCCAGCGTCGCGGCCTACGCGCAGGGGAATCGGCTCGGCATCGCCCTCGACGCCCTCGGCGCGGACCCGATGACCACCAGCGACCTCGCCACCTACCCGCTGACCTCGTCGCTGGTGTGGCAGACCACGGCGCCGGTGACGCTGCCGTACACCACCTCGCACGGCGAGATCCAGGCGCTGCGCCTGTGGCTGCTGCCGGATTCGCTGGTCAACCTCCCCGACCCGAGCACCCGAGCCTGCAATCCCCGGCTCAGCCTGCAGGTGGCACGCTACGACGAGGCGACGGGGGCCACCGTGCGCGCCCCCGTCACCGAGTACGGGTGGGGCACCTGCATCGAGTTCACGATCAAGCGGATCCCGCCGATCCCCGGCAGCGCGGCCGCGCCGACCACCTACGAGGTGCTCGGGGCCGGGGGCGACGACATCCTGCTGCTCGAGCGGCTCGTCGCCCAGGTGGGGGCGGACGACCCCTTCTACCAGCCGCTCATCCTC
>JACXTT010005549.1_pt1 | contig 18294 bp, 13 predicted proteins | sample 9270951 | NCBI WGS metagenome assembly JACXTT01 (sample SAMN15532306, study PRJNA645909) | rock metagenome | isolation source: weathered quartz diorite | place: Puerto Rico | collected 2017-06-21 | reverse complement strand
AATCGCGACGCTGAATCCTCTGAACGGCTGAGATCGACCGGACGAGAAGCATGGGAATGGGGGTGTGTAGGGTATTGTCCACTGTGACTTCGAGGCCATAAACGGCATCTTGTCGAACATAGGTCAAATTCAGCTTTTCACCCGTGTGGAAAGGGATCCGCATCCCAGCATCTGTCGGCCAGGCAATACTCACCTTTTGGCCCACGATATCCTCGACTCGGCTCGGGTATGAGCGGCTATTCGGATCGTCGATAAGGCTGACCTGTACCAATTCGTTGACTTCGACAAATTCGGACTGCATCAGTTATTGGGTTCTACTTCCGAGGCTTCGTTTTTGGGCACATAAGATTATGTGCCAACTTCCTGCCAGCCTCGAAGCAGCTTCAAAGGCCTAGATGTACCGGGGATCTTGGCACACAGAGGGAAAACTGGGCTTTTCAGCAACTCAGGCCGCTGGCCTATTGGTAGCTGCGCTGAATATAGCGAAATGCCAGGCATGGGTCAATGTCGGCCTTCACGAGACAGTCATCCATGCCGCCAGGGGTACTGCCAAGATATGAAGATTTGAGTTGTTATTGCTCTTCCTCGTTCTCGCTCGTCGGTTACGAGCCGATTACGAGCATGACGGCCAAGGATGATTCTCTGGTTTTTTTTGTCACCGTCAGCGCCATGTTCTCGCAAGACGTGACTGAAGTGCGCGGTCCACGGCATCACTCAGCGGCCGCTCCCAGCTGCGGCAAGGAAACAGCGTGTCAACTTCCCTGTTTGGCTCGGTGTCGCTCCAGATTACCTGGCTTAATTGTGCTCAGAAGATCCCGCAACGCATCGAAGTCGACTGGTTTCGTCAAATGACGATCAAATCCGGCTTCCTTGGAGCGTCGGCGGTCCTCCTCTTGGCCCCAGCCGGTCAACGCAATCAACATAATGTCGCCTCCTCTCGGAAGCTCTCTTATGCGACGGGCGGCCTCGAAGCCATTCAACTTAGGCAACCCTATGTCTAAGAGGACCGCATTCGGCTGGAATGCTGCCGCCGCTTCTACAGCTTCCAAACCGTCATGAGCTGTGCGCACATCGTTGCCAAGGGTACGAAGTAACATCGCGATGCTCTCTGCCGAGTCCTGGTTGTCGTCCACCACGAGAACGCGACAACTGGATAGCACGGCCGTCTCTCGATAGCCTCCCACCTGTTGGGTCGCTGGTTCTTTGACCTCAGCGGCAGCCGTGGGAAAACGCAATACAAACTCGCTGCCCGTCCCTGGGCCAGCACTAAGTGCTTCTACGGTTCCGCCGTGCATCTCGACCAACCGCTTCACCAACGTCAGGCCAACACCGAGCCCACCTTCGGAGCGCTCCAAGGAGCGGTCCACCTGGCTGAACATCTCGAAAATGTGAGATAGCATCTCGGTAGGGATGCCAATGCCGTTATCCTTCACGCGGACCACCACCTGGTCATTCTGCTGCTCAGCTGACAGCCAGATGCGGCCGCCTTCGTCCGTATACTTAGCAGCATTATTCAGCAGGTTTGAGAGCACTTGGGATAAGCGAGTTGTGTCCGCATCGAGGTAGATAGGCTCAGCTGGAACAGTGATCGTGAGTTCATGACCCCATGTTTCGATCAACGGACGGCTGGCTTCGACGGCACTCTTGACCACGGTACTCAGCTCCACCTGCTGCTTGCGCAAATCGATTTTACCCCTGGTGATGCGCGACACATCCAGAAGGTCATCCACCAGCCGGGTCATCTGCTGTACCTGCCGGTCAATTACGTCTCTGGCCCAATCTAGTTCGGGGTTAGAGGGGCCTTTCAAGCGAAGGATGCGCGCGGCATTTCGAATCGGCGCAAGAGGGTTGCGGAGCTCGTGGGCAAGCATTGCCAGAAACTCGTCCTTGCGTCGGTCGGACTCTTGTAAGGTGGCGAGCAGATGCGCGTTTTCAATGGCGATAACGGCGCGGTTTGCCAAGTCTTCCGCTGCTCGGACGTCGTCCGTTTTGTAGAGACGACCTGATTCGGCCATGCCGAACGTGAGTGCGCCCAGTACCTTGTTACGTGATCTGAGCGGCACGCACATATATGATTTCAGGGCCAGCTTCCGCAAGAACGACAGATGCTCCTCATCCTGGGACGACGCTGTAAGAAGAGCATCGGTGACCTCCAAGGCCCACTCCGACCTACCGGTACGCAGCACCTTCATCAGGCCGTGGTGGTCCGACGGGCGTGGCGGATAGCGGCGCTCGAGTTCGTGGACCAGTTGCACCTTTACGGGATCTGTATGCTTGACCGCCAGCCGGCGGAGTGAACCGTCAGCGCTCTGCATGTCCACCGCGCACCAATCGGCAAAGAAAGGCACAGCCAGATTTGCGACTTTTCGGAGCGTGCTCTCGTAATCACTCAATTCTGCAAGCGCGTCGCTGGCATCAGCCAGGAAGCGAGTCCTCTGCTCGGCTTGCTTTCTGGAGGTAACGTCGCGAGCAATTTTTGATGCCCCAATGATCTTGCCGTCCGCTCTCCTGACCGGCGAAATTGTCAATGAGACATCCACGCGTGTGCCATCCTTCCGCATCCGCTGCGTCTCAAAGTGGGTGATGCGTTCACCCCGCTTGAGCCTCTCCATGATGCCCGGCAATTCGTCAGGGTGTTCAGGAGGAACCAGAATCGCCAGCGGTTTGCCGATGACCTCCTCGGCCGTGTATCCATAAAGCCGCTCCGCCGCTTTGTTCCAACTGACAATGATGCCGTCCAGATTCTTGCTAATAATAGCGTCATCAGAGGACTCGACAATGGCCGAAAGGCGCAAGTGTGCCTCTATTCCCCGCCGCGCCTCGGTCACATCCCGGAAGATCAGCACAGCCCCGACGACATTTCCTCGGTCATCTCGGATGGGAGCGGCTCTTTCGTCAATCGTGCGCTCAGTTCCGTCTCTGTGAATAAGGACGGACTGATTCGCCATTCCCACGACACGGCCTTCGCGGAGCGCCTTGGCTACGGGATTTTCTAAGGTCTGGTTCTGTTCGTTTACAGTGCGAAAAACACTGCTCAGGGGTTTTCCTTGTGCTTCCTGCTCGGACCAGCCCGTCAGGGCCTCGGCCACAGGGTTCAGCGAGGTTACTTGTCCTCGCGTGTCCGTGGTAATAACGGCGTCGCCAATGCTCGCGAGGGTGATTCGCAACCACTCCGATTCCATTTGCAGCGCTTCTTCGGTGCGTCGGCGCTCAGTAATATCTCGAAAGCTCCAGACACGGCCTACGTTCCGCTGATCGACACGGTGAATTTGGGAGTGGCGTTCGAACACTCTGCCGTCCGCCAATTCAAGCAGGTCATAACTTTCGGGAGGGGAAGATGCATAGATGTCTTCTACCCTGCTGCGGAATTGCACAGGATCGTTGAACTGGCCAGCACAAACTTCTAGAAGTTGCCCGTGTTCTCTGGAGTCCAACGTCTCACGGGGTATCCGCCACATCTCCGCGAACTTGCTGTTGAAGGCGGTCACTTTGCCGTTGTGGTCCGTGGCGAGAATCCCGTCGGTTGTGGATTCCAGTGTGGCGCGCATCATTGCTAGGGACTGGGCAAGCTCCTCCGTCCGTAGCTCCAAGGCCTCCTTGGCCTCGAGGAGTTCCTGCTCGGCACGCTGGCGCGCGAGGAGAATGCTCTGCGCGTTTTGAAGAGCGACAGCGCGCAGCAGCTTCTCTTCGTTTTCGTCTCCTGACATTAATGGCCTCCGATTACTTCAGCGGCGAGCGCGGTGCCAAGCACCCGCGCCTGAATCTTCTTAAACGCTGTTTCCCGACTCGTTGAAGTGTCATCACAAAAAGGCGCGAATCCGCAGTCGTCGGTCGTGCCCAGTTGCTTGATGGGAATGTATTCGGCCGCTTCGAGTATTCGGTCCCGAATTTTCTCAGACGTCTCAACGCGTGGGTCGATCGGGGAGACTACGCCAATGAAAATCCGCTGATCCGGCTTCATATGATGGCGAATAATCTTCAAGACCCGGATGGGTTCTTGTTCCCCCGCGATCGCGACATAGAAGTTTCTCACCTTCAATTCGAACAAGCTCGGCAACAGCTGGGCGTAATCGACATCTCCGCTGTGAGTCGAGTCGCGATCGGAGCCCGGGCAAGTGTGCACACCGATGCGCTGGCGTTCTTCTGCCGAGAAGCGTGACAAGGGGAGATTGTTCAAATCGATAAAGCTGTGGAGAAGATGGCCCGAGGGATCGATTTTGAGCGCCAGCCGTGCTTCCGTAAAATCGATCTGAACAGAGTGCGCGCCCTTACGCAGGCAGTTGCGGACCTCAGTCTCGTGTTCCTGCAGCAGGTCATGGATAAACTCTTCGCGAGGGTAGCCTGGAATCTCCTCGGCAGGATACATCAGGCTCAAGGCCGAAGGCGAAATGACTGCCTGCTTCACCGGCACTTGGGCATATCGCAAGGCCACATCCAGATAGCTGTCTGCAGGCTTTCGGTATCGGAACGGTCCCGCGGTGAGCCTTAGCATGCGGCGCGTATGGCCAGCGGAGAACGGACTCTTGAAGCCGTCTGGGGCCGTGTTTGGCAGCGCTTGGACGGCGTACGTCCAGAAATTGTGATATTTCCTCTGTTCGCCATCGGTAATTACCGGCGAACCGGTGGCCTCGAACCGCTCGATCGTATCGCGAATCGCCTCCTCATAAAGGGGGTCCAGGGCCGGGTCAGTGCCGCCCTTCGCCGCGATGGCCTCGATCAGCCGAAGAGGCCTGGGAATACTTCCGATCGGCTCGGTTGGAATTGCCATAACTGTCGTCGCTTTTGGCATGAACTGCCACAGCGCGGTCGCGCCGCTCTGCCTTTCTGTCCCGCCTCGCTCGCTTACAAAAATTGTACAACGCACAGCCAAGAATAAGAATGAAAAGTGGCTTATTAGCTATCCGACGAAGAGTAGGTGTGAGTTCCAGGTGTGAGGTTTGAGAATCTGCTCCCTCACACCCAACACCTCAAACCTCGCACCCCTGCCAAACCGCGTCGATAACCGGTCCAAGACTGCCTGCCACCTCCGCGAACGTAGGCGGCATTGTTCCTGACGGGAATCTTGTATAATATTGGCGCCCTTTGTCTAAGGCAGTTCTTCGCGAGGAGAGATGGCATGGCCGTTGATATCGATATCAAGGTGATTCATGAGAAGGTGAGACTGGAAAGCGGATTTGTCGAGTCTCTCCGCCGAGAAGTCCAGAAGGTTATTGTTGGCCAGGACTATATGATCGATCGGATCCTGATCGGCATCCTGAGTCAAGGACACATTCTGCTGGAGGGGGTACCGGGATTGGCCAAGACGCTGACTGTCAAAACCCTCGCAAAGTCTATTGATACCGGGTTTCAACGAATCCAGTTCACACCCGATCTCCTGCCCGCCGATCTCATTGGGACAATGATCTTTGATCAGAAGAGCGGACAGTTTGTTCCCCACAAGGGCCCGATCTTTTCCAATATCATCCTGGCCGACGAGATCAATCGCGCCCCGGCTAAAGTCCAGAGCGCTCTATTGGAAGCCATGCAGGAGAGACAGGTGAGCATCGGAGGTGTTACTTTCCAGCTGGATGATCCTTTTCTGGTCATGGCCACGGAAAATCCCATCGAACAGGAAGGCACGTATCCCCTGCCGGAAGCCCAAGTCGACCGGTTTATGCTGAAACTGCTGGTGACCTATCCAAACAAGAAAGAGGAAAAACAGATTCTGGAGCGGATGGCAGAGGGCGGTGAAATCAGCGTCAGCCCTGTAATCCAGCCGCACAACATCCTCAGCGCCAGGGGCGTCGTCAATTTGGTTTATATGGACGAGAAGGTGAAGGACTACATCGTTGATCTGGTATTTGCTACGCGTCAGACTGACGATTATTTTGCAGACATTCGGGACCTAATCCAGTACGGAGCTTCCCCGCGGGCCACAATTTTTCTTTCCAGGGCAGCTAAGGCGCACGCGTTCATCAATGGCAGAGGTTATGTGACTCCAGAAGATGTTAAGTCAGTTGGAATGGATGTGCTTCGCCACCGCATCATTCTCACTTACGAAGCCGAAGCCGAGAACGTGACTACAGAAGAGGTGATCAAACGAGTCTTTGATAAGGTGGTCGTGCCTTAGTGCCCGCAGCGAATGACCTCACGCTGCCCAAACAGGCCCAAGGTTGCCGTACCACCTTCAGCCTGCGTCGTCGGCAGAGGTCAGGGACGGCATCCGCCTCACCCCCCGGCCCCTCTCCCGCGGTGGGGAGAGGGGAGCCGAAAATCCTTAGGTGGTAGCGCCGTCTGGCATGAAGGGGCTGTGTCCGAATCCCTGGAGCACTCAACGCGCACCGCATTTTCACTGACTACCTAGCCTGGCTTCTGGCCTGCAAATGATTCCAAGAGAGAACCTTCAAACAGTCAAGCGAATCGAAATCCGAACCAATCGATTGGTCAACGAGGCTCTTGGCGGAGAATACCATTCGGTCTTCAAGGGCCGAGGTATGGAGTTTGACGAGGTTCGTGAATATCAATACGGAGACGACATCCGCACAATTGACTGGAATGTTTCTGCTCGCCTGGGTCACTTTTACGTCAAGCGTTACGTCGAAGAACGTGAACTGACCGTTATGCTTCTGGTGGATCTGAGCGCGTCGAAAGATTTCGGTACAGCGCGAAAATTTAAGAACGAATTGGCCGCCGAGCTGGCAGCCCTTCTGGCATTTTCTGCCATCAAAAACAATGATAGGGTTGGCGCCTTGATTTTCACCGATGTCGTCGAGAAGTACATTCCCCCTAAGAAGGGAAGGAAACATGTTTTACGGGTTGTCAGGGAAGTTCTGGCGTACCAACCGCAGCATCGGCAAACTTCAATCGAAACCGCGTTGCGATATCTGAATAACATCCTGACCAAGAAATGCGTTGTCTTTCTCATTTCTGATTTTATAGATCGCGGTTATGAGAAAGCGTTACGAGTAGCGAACCAGCGACACGACCTGGTCGCTCTTCCCATCAATGATCCGCGAGAGCGGGAATTGCCCAACGCAGGTATCCTCCAGTTGATAGATCCGGAGACCCAGGAGATCTGTTGGATTGATACCTCTCTGAGCAGGGTTCGAGAAGAGTTCAAACGACAGGCGGCCGATTTTGTAGAGCGGCGCAACAGAATATTCAGACGTAATCGAATCGAGTTCGTCGATTTATTTACGGACAAGCCCTACGATGTTCCTCTGGTGAGGTTTTTTCGCGAACGGGCTAGGCGATTTCGATGATGAGATTTTGTGCCGCCACCGCGCGGAGCCCAGTTATGAAGCCAAAAACAGCGACGCTGGTTCCGCTAGACCGGCTGTCCGTAAGGAATAGCTCTCTCACCCAGAAGGATGTGACCCACCCCCTCACCCCTGGCCCCCCCCCTGGCCCCTCTCCCCGTTGGGGCGAGGGGAACGAACACCCCCCTGTGGTCCCCCCTTATGCAAGGGGGGACTTGAGGGGGGGTCGCTTGGCCCCCACTGGGGGAGAGGATGACCGAAGGTCGGGTGAGGGGGAAGCCCGCTCGCACACGTCTACACGCGGCCTGGTTCGGACCTTCATGTTGTTGGGTCTCCTTGCTCTTGTATTGGTCCAGCAGCTCTCTGCCCAAGAGGAGCCCGTCCAGCTCAAGGTTTGGGTGGATCCTACAACCATCACGATTGGGGATGTCGTTCAGTTCACCTTAGAGGTCACTCGCCCACAGGCCGTTAAGATTGCTCTGCCTTCCGTAGGTTCCAAGCTCAGCGACTGGGTGGTCAGGAAATCCGAGCCCTTACCTGTCAAAGAGGTCTCCGCAGGAAAGGTGACGGAGGGTCTTCAGCTTCAATTGGCTATCTACAAAACGGGCGATGTGGAGATTCCACCACTGAGCGTTGAAGTCGTCGGCCCTGGGGGCGACCGGAAGACGCTCGCTTCACAGCCGATCAAGATGAAAGTGCAGTCCGTGCTGGATGGGGAGCAGCTGAAGCAGATTAAGGTTCAGGCCGAGATTCCTGCCGATTATAAGCCTCTTTTGCTGCTGCTGGCAGCTTTGGCGGCCCTGGGTGTCATCGTTTACCAGGTAACCCGGTTTTTTGGAAAACGCAAAGAAGCACAGTTGGCCAGCCTCAGAATCGTGCGCTCCCCGGCTGAGATCGCCCGAGAGGCCATCCAGAATCTGCTCGCCAGGAAGCTGACTGAAAAGGGCTACGTTAAGGAATTCTATCTGGAATTGTCCGAGATTCTGAAGCGTTACCTGGGCTCAAAACTTGGCATTCTTTCCCTGGAAAGAACAACGGACGAGTTCATTCACGACCTGAAGCAGGCTGCTGTCTGCTGGGAAGAATATGACCGCATCAAGACATTTTTGATGGATTGTGATCTGGTTAAATTTGCCAAGTATCGGCCTTCTGCAGAGGAAATTCAACGCATCGTCGAGCGCTCCTTTGAGGTCATCGATGCAGCCGAGAACAAAAAGCCCGAGTTGGAATTGCTGGAGGTTTCGAATCGTGTCAGCCGCTAATCTGTCGCAATTCCGCTTTGCCGATCCCTGGTTTCTATTGCTGCTGTTGTTGATCCCGCTTTGGCTCGTCCGGAGGCGATGGATTCAGAAGAATTTAAGGGGCGGCCTGATTTTTCCGCATAGCGGCTTAGTGAATCGATTACGGATTTCCTGGACAACGCAAGTCTATAAGAGGCTGTATATCCTCAAACTGGTGGGAATCGCCGGCGTCATTCTTGCCTTTGCCCGACCGCAGTTAGGGTCGGCCGAAGAAGACATCCTAACAGAAGGCGTGGATATCATGATTGCCATTGATATCTCGGGAAGCATGGCTGCCGAAGATTTTCACCCCAGAAACCGAATCAGTGTCGCTAAACAGGTGGTGCAGGATTTCGTTCGCGGCCGTCAAAGTGATCGTATTGGTCTAGTGATCTTTGCGGCACGGAGCTTTACCAAGTGCCCCTTAACAATTGACTATGACGTCCTGCTGAAGCAGATCGAGGATGTGAACCTTGGTGCAATCGAAGATGGAACGGCGATTGGCAACGGGCTCGCCACCGCTGTCAACCGTCTACGTCTTTCTAAGGCCAAGAGTCGGGTGATCATCTTGTTGACGGACGGAGTGAACAACAGCGGTGAGATCGATCCCTTAACTGCTGCCGATATTGCCAATAGCCTTGGGATCAAAGTTTAAACTATTGGCGTTGGACGTGAAGGAATCGCCCCATTCCCAGTCAATGATCCTGTCTTTGGGAGACGTTACATCGATGTGGAGGTCAAGATCGACGAGGAAGTGTTGCAGAAGATATCACAATCGACGGGGGCCAAATATTTTCGTGCCACCGACAGCGGCTCTCTGCAGCAGATCTTTAAAACCATTGATGGCCTTGAAAAATCCAAAATTAATGTGAAGTCTTACACGCATTATAACGAGATTTTCAGCTACTTCTTGTGGCCGGGCCTGGGATTTCTGGTCGGAGAAGCCCTGCTTTCGCATACCCGATTTCGCCGAATCCCGTAAAGAGAAATGCATTTTGCCAGCCCTCAATCGGTACATTGGTTATGGCTCGTGCCAGCTTGCGCTTTCCTGCTCGTTTGGGCCTTTCGTGTGAAGAAGAGAACATTGCGACGATTTGCCGAAGAGCGCTTGCTCTCTGGTCTCCTCACCGGTGTCAGTATCCTGAAACCGGTCCTGCGCGCGATTCTTTTCCTCTTCTTTCTTTTTTTTGCGCTCGTAGCGTTGCTTCGTCCTCAGTGGGGAACCAAACTGGAGGCTGTCAAGCGCATGGGTGTTGATATCATGGTGGCGTTGGACACTTCTTTGAGCATGGAGACTCAGGACGTCGTGCCGAACCGACTGGAAAAAGCCAAGCACGAGGTGAAATCTCTTCTCGACATTTTGCGAGGGGATCGAGTCGGGCTCATCGTGTTCGCCGGGACGAGCCTCGTGAGCTGCCCTTTGACTATCGACCAGAACGCAGTAAAGCTGTTTCTGGACATTGTGGATACTCAGGTTATTCCGCGTCCGGGTACCAATCTTAGCGAGGCGATACGTCTGGCCACTCGGTCATTCGGTCCCCAAGAGAGGCGCCGGCGCAAGGTTCTGATCCTGGTCACTGACGGCGAGAGTCTGGAGGGAGATCCCATCAGCGCTGCTGAAGCCGCCAAAGATGCCGGTGTTCTCGTATTCGCACTAGGAATTGGGACTGGGGCTGGCGAGCCTATTCCGCTTCGGGACGAGAAGGGAACAGTGACAGGATACAAAAAGGATGAAAAGGGCAGCATAGTCGTCAGCCGTCTGGATGAAGCGACCCTTGAAAAGATTGCGGCGGTCACGGGAGGAAAGTATTTCCGGGCCTCCACCGGCGAGGACGAGCTGCAGAGGATCTACGATGCGGTTTCCCAAATGGACAAGCAAGAGTTCCAATCTAAAGTATACTTGACTTATGTGGATCGTTTTCAGATCCCGCTTGGGATCGCACTCTTCTGCATCGTCCTGGAATCGTTCATTTCGGACATGAAAGCTCCAAAAGCTGAGAACTCCTGGTTGAAGCTGCCGAATCTGATGCGGTCGAACCAGGGAAAATGATGGAGAACTCGATAATGGAGATTCGCCGACCCTCGCTAAGCGAGCGAGATCCCTGTTATTTCGAGCGTCTCTCTGCGAGTTCGGCGAGAAAGACTCCCACCGGCATTGCCGACCCCCTCACTCTTGGTTGCTCTCGTCACCACCCGCTGCCTCCTCTCCCTGTTGGGGCTGGGGGGTCTCCCTCGCCTCCCTTGGCGGAGAGCGTGCCCGCTGGACGCGTGAGTGGGTCGGCCGAATCGCCTCACAGTTCCAAGCAGAAGAAGGCTTGCCTGTTCGCCCGTCATCTCGTCTGGGCGATATTATTCGCCCTCAGCAGCGGTCAGATTTGGCAGGACAAAACGTCGCGAAAGAACACACAAGGGAATGAGCTGTATCAACAGAAAAACTATGCCGCAGCTCTCGAGAGGTATATTCAGGCGGAGGATGGAAAAAATCACCAGCAGGAGCTTTCCTATAACATAGCTAATACTCTCTATCAGCAGAAAAAGTATCCTGAAGCTGTGAAAGAACTGGAGAAATCAATTTCGTCAGGCACACCCAGTCTCACCCAGAAAGCCTATTTCAATCGTGGCAATGCCTTTTATCAGATGGGTCAGTATCCCCAGGCGATCGACTCTTACGAGCAAGCTTTAGCACTTGATCCCAAAGACCGGGATGCAAAATACAATCTGGAGCTGACGCTCAAGAAGCTCCACGATCGGCAACAGAAACAGAATTCATCCAATCAGAATCAAAAACAAGAAAAGAACTCCCCCAGGCAGGATCAGCAGGATGAGTCTCAACAGTCAAAAGAGCAAAAGCAGACAAGTAAACCACAGCCAGAGAATCAAGAGAAAAAGGACAAGTCGCAAACGAGTAATAGCAACCCGTCCAAGGCAGATGACACACGCGAAAACCAATCTCAGAAGAGTCAGGAGAAGCAGGGGATGGATCCCAAGGAGGCCCTAAGAATCCTCGATGCCATCAACAGGCAAGAGAAGCAGGAGCAGCGGAAACAAGTCCTAAAAATTCAGCGGCAACATGTCTCAGGAAAAGATTGGTGATGAAACTAGCCAGATTTCTTCGGAAGGCGAAAACATTGGCCGAAGTTGTATGCGGCTCTACCTTTGTACTGGGTTGGCTGTTGCTGATGCTGGTTTCTTCGTACGCGCAGGGAGTCTCCGTAACTGCGGACGTCGATCCGAATCCTGTGGGCCTGAACGACCAGCTTTCATTAACTGTTACTGTCAATAGTTCCGGAGGGAATTCCGAACGACCTCACCTTCCGAAGATTGAGGGGCTGAAGCTGGTAGGAGGTCCGTCTGTTTCCAACCAGTTCCAGTGGATCAACGGCCAATCTTCCTCTTCTCAGAGTTTTGCCTACATCTTCCTGCCTGAAAAAGAGGGGACTGTGTGGATTCCGCCGATCGTAGTGACGGTGGCGGGGAAGACTTACCAGACTCAGGAGATCAACCTGAAGGTGGTTAAGGACTCGGTTTCGGCGCAGAGCGGTGCTCCCAGACGGCGCGGTTTGCCGTCGATTTTTGATGATCTCGGACTCAGCGAAGACAGCCCACTGCGCGATCGCACGCCACGTCGGCGCGACGTAATCACCGTCGCTGAAATTAACAAGAAGGCAGCGTTCGTTGGTGAACAAGTCAATCTCACTTATAAGATACTCACACAGGTCCCCATCAGCCAGGTGGAGATAAAAGAGAGCCCGGCGCTGAAAGGCTTCTGGGTTGAGGAGGTCGAGCTGCCAAAGAACCCGACGCCACAGATCCGCAGTTTTGACGGGACTCAATATACGGAGTACCTCATCAAGAAGCAGGCCCTCTTTGCGACTAGTTCCGGGACGATGCAAATTCCACCCACCACATTCGCTCTGGTGGTCCGCACCAACACGGGTGTGTTGTTCTCGCTGGGCCAGGAAACCGTGTATCGAAAGACAGAGCCCTTGACGGTGCAAATCAATCCTCTTCCAGCAGCCGGAAAACCAGCTGATTTCAGCGGGGCGGTCGGCAATTTCAAGCTGGATGCGTCAGCGGACAAAACAAAAGCGGACGTTGGAGACGCGATTAATCTCAAAGTTACGCTCTCAGGGGCGGGCAACTTCCGGACGATCACGGATTTTCCCATACCAGACCTGCCAGGTTTCAAAATCTATTCGTCCAAGAGTAATGACAGCATCACCATCCGCAACGACGTCTTGCAGGGTTCGAAGACCTGGGAATATGTGGTAATCCCCCAGGTTCCTGGCAAGGAATCAGTGCCTCCCATGAAGTTCACCTACTTTTCTCCGGACTCAAAACAGTATCGGGAAAGCCAGACCAGAAGTCTGGAAGTCACAGTCCTCAGGGGGAAAGGCGGAACGATTAGCGATTATGGAATGGCAGCTTCGGCCCAGCAGGGGATCGTCAAACGAGGAACGGATATCAACTATATCAAGGTCTCCACAAGCTCGTTGGAGAATCGTTCGCGACGCATCTATCAATCTGGCTGGATTTATCTGTTCCTGCTGTTTCCCCTTGGTTTCAACTGCGGTCTGTTGATTTACAATAGCCAGCGTTCTCGCCTCCAGCAGGATTTGAAGGGATTTCGCAGCCGACAAGCTCGAAAGACCGCCGCGAAGCGGCTGTCTGAGGCCAGGAAGTGTCTCGCTCGAAACAACCTCACCCAGTTCCATGGCATTCTGGAAGGCTCGATCACCGGCTATCTGAGCGACAAGTTCAATCTCCCTCAAATAGAGATCACTTCGCAGCAGATCCGGCGTTTCATGGAGGACCGGAAGATCGACTCTCACCTGGCTGAGGAAGTAACGGGATTGCTGGATGAGTGCAATTTTGCCCGCTACGCGCCGGTTCATACCGATCGGCCAAACCTGAAGAAGCTTTTTGAAAAGGCACAGAACGCCATTGTCCGCATCGAAAAAGAAGCCTGAGGGGGGTAGAGCGTGAATTTTGCTTGAATCAGCGAACGACCCTCACCCCCGTCCCCTCTCCCATAGGGCGAGGGTGGCCGAAGGGAGGCGAGCGGGAACGTGCGAACTGCCGCTCTTCAAAAATTCAGCGATGCATGATTCAGGTAGAGAGTAGTATTCCAACGCCCTCGATAAGGTACCTCGTCCATCACCACGATTTCATTCAGAACAGGAGATCATAGATGCACGCGTGCGCGCGGACCATGGGTTATGTCCTTCTACTACTCATCTCGGCTTTCGCCTCCTGTCCGTGTGCGCGGGCGCAGGCTCCCGCCGTGAAACTATGGGCGGTTAGTGATGGGGTGCGTGTCAATCCCGTTACCGGGGATTTGATTGAAAGCCGTAAGGACCTTCATAAGGATTATCCTCAGGCAGATGTCCGCGCGGGCAACCTGATTTGGAATGCTGCCACTAAAACGGTAAAGCTGGCGTGTGCTCGCAATGAATTTGTTGCCTTCCAGCTTATTATCGAAGCTTCATCCTCGGTTTCGGATGTCGATGTGAGTTTTCAGGAGCTGAGACACTCCAGCGGCATTCGGATAAAGGGGAAATATCTCCAGCTCTTCAAAGAGTGGTATGTCTTTGTGCGCCGCCCCTCCACTGGTTACGAGGTGACATCGCTGGGCTCCGGGTGGTATGCGGATGCTCTTCTCCCCAAGCGCCGTGCCCACCTTTCCTCAGGTTTTCCTTTTTCGATCCCGGATCTTTACAACAACATCGCCGATCAAAAGAACCAGGGAATCTGGCTGGACACTTTTGTTCCTTATGAGCGCCAACTGGCGCCCCCCGGTGAGTACACTGGCAGTTTGGATGTGACCTGGAAGGGGGGCAAAGATAGCCTGCAGGTATCAATGACTGTGTGGGACTTTGCTCTGCCTCAGGAGAGCCATCTACCTGGTGATGTCTGGAACGGGTCCATGAAGGAAATGTCCCGAGATGAAGAAATGCGTTACTACCAGTTGGCTGCTCAGCATCGCTTTCTCCCCTTGGTGTACGCCTATCGCCCCAAGCTCTCGGTCGAGAATGGCAAAGTTCAACTGGATTGGACCGAGTATGACAAGCGGCTCTCGCCTTATTTGGATGGCTCTGCGTTCAGACCCGAAAATGGGTACTGGGGCCCTGGCTCCGGAGTTCCGCTGCACCACATCATGCTTCCCTTTGATATCGAAAAACAAGGCGACAAAGCTCGGGCGTGGCCCATGGCCTTGCCAGATGAAGGTCGAACACCGGAGTACGAGCGCGTCTGGAAAGAAGTGGCCCGCCGCGTAAAAGAGCATCTTGATCTTAATCCCGCGTGGCGAAAAATTCAGAAGATCGCTTTTCTTGACGGTCTGGATGAGTCCTACTTTGATGCAGCTTATGAAAAGATGATTTATTACGGAAAGCTCCTCCACGATGCGATGGGACGAGGATGGTTCAAATATCGTGTCGATGGTGGCTACTCGAAAGAGGCCATGGATAAGATGTATCGGGAAATCGATTTGTGGGTTTGCCACAGCGCTGATTTTGATCTTCCGAAAATGGCTTACTTTCGGGAGAAGGGTGTGGAGAGCTGGTTCTACGGACCTATGATTTACGAGCAAGAGCGCAATTCCGGTTCTGGGTCTAATACCCTCCTGGATCTCGACCTCAATATCAACCGGGCTATCGGCTGGGTTGGATGGAAATATCGCTCCGGATGGGTGGAGTGGGAGTTTGACTGGAATGCCTATGCCGCCTGGTATGAGTCCGAAAATTACAAGGAGCCCGAACGAATCTACAACGGTTCAGGTCAACTGATTTATCGCGGAGCGGTGTTGGGCTATAAAGAGCCCATTCCCAGCATTCGCTTGAAGGCTCAGCGGCGAGGCCTTCAGGATTACGAGTACTTCTGGTTGTTGACTCAGAAGACCGGGGCGGTAGCAGAGGCCGACCGCATCGTGAATTCAGTAATCTACAAGAATCCCTTTGGCAAGGCAGCAATGTTGGATACCGAGATTTGGAAAAACAACTCCGACGAATGGGAGAAGGGACGCGTCGCTGCCGGTGAATCGATTGCCCACCGGGCCCCCTGATCCACCAATCCGACGAGAGGGCGCCCTGTAAGCGGTGGAATTTCAGCAATGAAATCGCTTGGGAGCACACGTAACCTAACTCAAGAGGATTAAACTCTCCCTCAATACGCTTAACATATGAGATGGAGTGTTGGGCGTGCTGTTTCCGAAAGCCCTGATGGGGGTGTAGCTCGCCAAGCTAGAGAGTTCTCGGGTAAGTAAGTGGTTTGGAATCAGCTTAATCGGCCAGCCGGTTGGGAAAAAAAGCAGTTAGACAGGGAGGTACACGCGACAACGATCGGGTGGAACTTTACTTCCACTGCATCGTCCGACATGTACAAGAGTGTAATTAGAATCGGCGTTTGTTTGGACCTCTAGGTGTACTTCTGTGGCTAGCATGCAGCGAACCCCAGAGTCGCTGGCATGAGTAGAGAGTGTGCCTTCTCCTTAGCCAAAGGGCTCCAGGGAAATCGTTCCCGAGTAGCGATATTCCCTGGTTCCCTTACAGAGTTGGGGAGCTGGTTTTGAGGAGCAACTTATGAAACCGATGACCACAAGAAAGTATTGGACCCAGCTCTTGATCGCATTCGGCCATGGATACACGCGCGAGGGTTTCGAGAGAACCGAAAAGAATCTCGATCTGCCTGAAAACCTGCTTCAGTTTGAAGCTCGTTTGAAGCGTGAGCTCACTATTTGCAACCTGTTCGCAAATCAGGATCAGTCGATACCGAGCATCGTCCGCATCCTGGACGCTGAGTATGGTCAGGTTGTGAATACGCTGATCGATCATGGCTTCATCAAGGAACGGCGCCGCGCCGTGAAGAAGGTGAAGACGATGGCGAGCCTCGCGGGTGTCGAAAGCTAAAGCGGGTTACGGCTTCCCCAGTCTCTGAATACACGGAGACAAGCTCCGATTGTTGCCAGCTCTTTTCTTTTAAGGTGGACGGGTTTGACCGGCTTGTTTGGCAGAGCAGATTTGCAAGTTAGGTCGGCCGTAGGAGTGCCACAAAGAAACGCCTGAAGGACCCTCAGCAAGCTAGTCTGATTTATCCGCTTTCTTCTTCCCGAAAAACCAAGCCACAACAATTCCCACTACGTAAAGCATCAGCATCGGTGCGGCAAAAACCATCATGGTCAAAGCGTCTGCCGTCGGAGTGACAACAGCCGCGACAATGCAGATGACCAGTATTGCGTAGCGAAAATTCTTGAGCAAGAAGCGTGCGTTTACAATACCGAAGATCGAGAGGAAGAAAATCAAAATCGGAATTTCAAAAAGAACAGCACAACCCAAAATGACGGTGACGGCGAAATCAAAGTAGGCCGTGACCGTCACTCCGGCATCGAATTTGTGACCGTAGTTCTGCAGAAAACGTAAGGTAAACGGTAATGCGATCTTGTATGCAAAGGCACCGCCCAGTATAAAGAGGGAAGTGGAGCAGCAAATGAACGGTAAGGCCCACTTCTTTTCGTGAGCATAGAGACCCGGCGAGATAAACAGCCAAATCTGCCACAGTACTAGGGGTGACGCTAGAAAGACTGCTGCCAACAGAGCGACTTCCAAGTACACATTAAAGGGTTCCATGGGAGTAAGATATTTGAGTCTTCCGTCTCCCCAAGGGACCACCAGAAAATCAAAAACCCGCTCTGCGAAGGTCCAACAGACAATCAGACTAATTCCGACTTCAGCGAGAGAGACGATCAGTCGTGTTCGAAGCTCTTCGAGGTGGTCGAGGAAAGACATCCTACCTCCTGCTTCATCTTGAGCGCGGCTCTCATCTTCAAAAAGAGCCATCGCCAGCCAGGGCAAGATCGATAGGCTGCCTTTGGTTCGCCATTGCGGAATGGCTATCGCTTTCATATGAGCTCCTCAACATCGGGTAATCTTATTTGCTCAGAGGTTGGGCTTAGTGTACCTTTGCGCCACCGTGTTCGCAAAGTGGAAATGCTTATGCAAATTTCAATTTCTTGCTTTCAACTCTAATGGAGGTTCGGAATGGTTCATCAGCGCTGCCGCGGCACGATGGCCTTTTTGCTTCTGCTGTTCGGAGTCTGGAGTGTGGCCTGCCACAAGGTCTCGGAGCAGCGGGCAGAAGTCAAAGAGTCACAGACACAAACCAGCGTCAAATACGGAGTCACTGTTAAAACGGGCCCGATGGATTCGCTTCTGCTGAAGGACTATGCTCCTGAATCGTCGCTGGTAGTCACCCAAGCTCAGCTGAGCAAAGCGCGTTTTCCGGTGATTGACGTCCACACCCATGTCTACGCTAATACACCCGCGGAAGTGGCTGATTGGGTCGAGACAATGGATCAAGTCGGGATTGAGGTGAGTGTGATTCTCACCGATACAACCGGCGCCGAATTCGACCATTTAGTGGACTTGTATTTGAAACGGTATCCGAAGCGCTTCCAGTTGTACTGCGGGCTTGATACGCAGAATGTCACCGCGCGAGATTATCCGGAGCGAGCTGCGAGGGAACTTGTCCGCTGCTATGAGAAAGGCGCGCGCGGTGTGGGCGAGCTTTCCGATAAAGGCTGGGGCTTCGGAGGAACTAGCGAGACCCACTTGCCACGCGACCAAAGACTGCATCTTGATGACGCTCGATTGGATCAATTCTGGCAGAAATGCGCCGAGCTAAAGCTGCCCGTAAACGTCCACGTCGCAGACCACCCTTCCTGCTGGAAGCCGTTGGGGCCTCATCAGGAGCGCACCCCCGATTTCCAGGGTTTCAATCTT
>JACXTT010005548.1_pt1 | contig 18299 bp, 21 predicted proteins | sample 9270951 | NCBI WGS metagenome assembly JACXTT01 (sample SAMN15532306, study PRJNA645909) | rock metagenome | isolation source: weathered quartz diorite | place: Puerto Rico | collected 2017-06-21 | reverse complement strand
GGTGGTTTGGAAAACCGCCACTCTGGACGTCGTTCCAAGATCCAGCTAAAAATCCGCGACGAGGCCGATAGCGGCTGAGAAGCGGTTGGCGCACGCATAGAGAGAAGCAACGAGAGCAGCCTCTGTGATTTCCGTGTCGGTCCAACCCGCTTCGCGCACGGCATCGAAGTCCTGATGAACGACATCGGCGGGTTGGCGAGAAACCTTCGCGACAAACTTGAATAGAGCCATTACTTTGGGCTCGACCGGTGCGCCTTCGAAATTCATGGCAAGCTTCCTCGCGAACGCCCTGTCGAACCCGAGTCTCCCAAGGATTTCGAGATGAGCCGCAAGACAGTAGTTGGAGAGATTGATTCCGCTGACCACTAATGCGATTTGTTCCTTAACGACTCGAGGGAGCGCCCGCTCTACAAACATGACATGGGTAAACATATCTACCTGGTCTTTGAGTAGCTCCGGATACGGGCCGAGAGCCTGATAGTAGTTCGGGACGAATCCCCAGGTGTTCTGCAGAAAGTCATAGATGTTCTTCGTTTCTGAAGTCGCCTCATCAACTGAGACTAAAGGAATCCAAGACATACGAAACCTCCGTCGGACTTGTGTGGAACTCGGTTGGCGCGATGACTTCCAGTGGCCAGCGAGCAATTTGCCGAATGATATCAGATTTGCGCGAGCTGATTGCTACGGATTGGCAAAGCTCGGATCCAAAACGAGTTTAAGGCAATTTGTCAGTAATTTTGCGTCGCAACGCTGTATGAAGCCGTGCTCGCACGTCGCTGGGCAGCGCGATCGGACGCGAGTCACAAAGAATTTCAATCGACTTCCGAGTTTGATCCACGATCATCGTGCAGTCTTCGCAATGCTCAAGATGGCGTTCGAGTTCCTGCTTCACGACGGGATCGAGATCGCCGTCGATGTAGTTCGAAATCTCGCGGATGACGCCTTTGCAGTTCAATTCAGCGCACCTTGCCGAAAATGTCGGTTCAGTTTTTCCCTGAGTTTCAATCGAGCGCGAAGCAGACGTGATTTCACGGCTGAGATCGAGATGCCTAACGCATCGGCGGTTTCCTGCGTGGACAGTTCTTCGACATCGCGCAATACGAGGACGATTCTGTATTCGTCCTCCAGTTGTTCTACGAACATGGCTACGATACTGTCGATTTCAGACTTGGCGTAAAGCTGTTCAGGATTGGGGCTCCATTCCTCAAGCTCGCGCGGCATGAGCTCCGAGTCGCCTTCGATGGGTTGATCGAGGGAGAAGTGATTCGGACGCCGTTTGCGAAGCCGCATAAGAGCTTCATTGGTTGCAATCCGCACGAGCCAGGTGTAGAAGCGCGATTCGCCATGGAAATCGCTTAAGTGTGCATAGGCCTTGAGGAAAGCATCCTGCATCGCGTCTTCGGCGTCTTCGCGATTTCCAGTGATGTTGCTGGTGAGGCGGAAGATCTTATCTTCATAGCGTGCGACAAGCTCTTCGAATGCGGCAGCGTCACCGGCGCGAGCGGACGCGACAAGCAGCGGCTCGTCTTCGCGAACGACGCTCGAGGGGAGCGGATGAGGGTTTGGAGCACTCACGAAGTGGAACGGCCTCCAGACCAAGAGCTCGGGTGCGGATTTGCCGCTAAATATAGCACCAAACATCTTTCGTCATCCCCTAATGGCGCGTTTGGATGCTGGGCGAGAGGGCGAGGATTCAGAAAAGTAATGGTACGAACGCCAAACAAGGCGGCCATGGCTCTGCTTTGTCTCATGGGTTCTGCCCAGCCATTCAGGGGAGCGTGGCTATCCACGAACGCAGAACTTCACCGACGGTCCAGGCCTGGGCGATGCAGCCCCGCGGATGGAACGGTGCATCCCCGTCGAAGATTTCACTCAGTGCACCGAGACCGGCGGTCGTGATCTGTTTCCCCATAGGTTCGAGAAAACGGCGTGCCATTTCCGGATTCCTGTAAACGCGTAAATGGGCAAGAACAAACGGGCCGATCAGCCAACCCCAAACGGTGCCTTGGTGATAGATGCCGTCGCGATGTTGCGGCGATCCGCCGTAGTGCCCGTCATAATCGGAAACACCCATGGACAGACTCCGCAAACCGTGCGAGGTCAACAAGCGCCGCGCGCAGACATCGACAACAGATTTTTGTTGGGATTGCGAAAGCGGCGACTCAGGGAGAGAAACTGCAAAGATCTGGTTGGGTCTGAGCGACGCGTCGTTGCCAATTCCAGGAGCATCGATGACGTCGAAGCAGCAGCCTTTCGTTTCGTCCCAGAATTTTGAAAAACTCGTCTTCACCTTGTCGGCCAGCTTGCGCAAGGGGTCACCGGCTTTGCCTGCCACGGGAGCGAGCGCTGCCATGGTGCGCAGCGCGTTGTACCAAAGTGCGTTGATTTCGACCGGCTTGCCGATTCTTGGTGTGATGACCTTGCCGCCTACGCGCGCATCCATCCATGTCAATTGAACGCCCTCTTCGCCGGCGTAGAGCAGTCCATCGGCCTCGTCTGCATGAATGTTGTAGCGAGTCCCTTTGAGATGTGCGTCGATGATTTCCGAAAGAGCAGGAAAGAGCTTTGCGACCGTTTGGGTGTCTTGTGTCGCTTCAAAATATTGGCGCACGGCTTCGAAATACCACAACGCAGCGTCGACCGTGTTGTACTCCGGTGTTCCGCCTGCATCAGGAAAATTGTTTGGCAACATGCCCCGATCAATGTAACGCGCGAATGCGAGAAGAACCTTTCTTGCGACATCGAAATGGCCGGTTGTTAGAAGAAGACCCGGCAAGGCAACCATCGTGTCGCGGCCCCAATCGCCAAACCAGTGGTAGCCCGCAATGATCGAACGAGCTTCAGGCTCGCCGGGCAGCTCGCGCTTCACAATGAACTGATTGGCGTTCAGCACCAACTGTTCGATCCAACCCGGAGTGGGCGAGGTCAGCTTGTTCGCGTTCTCCCAATCCGCAAGAAGGGAGTCCTCCAGACGCTTGCGCTCGGCGAGACTTTTCATCCCATCGAGTTCGACGTCCGGATTTGTCGACAGAACGATGGCCGCACTCTGTCCCTCCTGGAGCTGCAAGCGACAAACCCCGGCAAGAAGGTGGTCTTCGGTGGTGTCGAGGCCGCGGTATTGCTCAAGCGGTAGAAAGAAGTCGCGGTGCCAGTCGTGCCGCTTTTCGATGGAGGCTTCGCGGCTGGAAAGGTAGAAAGGAGCCGCTCCGTCGAACGCCATGACTTTGAGACCATGCTCGATGTTTTCAACCTGCATCTGCCAATTGCCGGCGTGCGTGGTGGAATGGTAGTCGCGATAGTTGACGAGCGCTTTGCATTCAAGTTCCAAGGCGTTGCTTGCCCGGATCAGGGAGTACTGCACGAAGGTCGCGTTTTCCCCTTGTTGCATCCATATGCGTTTCTCAAGGAGCGCATCGCCGATCGCGAATCGCCAGACCGGCGTTGTGCCATCGAGATGAAAGCTCTCGATGTTCAAGTAGCCTTTCGGCTCAACCGTGCCGCTCACCCTCCGATTTGTCGAGAGTGGATACTCTGCGCTGTTGTAACGGGCTGTCTCATCGAATTTCGCAACCATTAGCGTTCGCCCGACCGGTGGATGGAGAGCGGCAAGCAATAGCCCGTGGTAGCGGCGAGTCAAATTGCCGCTAACCGTTCCGGAGGCGAAGCCGCCGATTCCGTTCGTGACGAGCCACTCTCTCTGTTCCGCTTGTTCGAGTGAACCGCAGGTTTCGCGGCCGAAACTTACAGCGGCGATCCGCGGCATGCGTGCAGACGGCGATTCACCGTCCCAACTTTGGCGCTTCCGCGCCGATGTCGCGGGACTGCCGGATAATTTCTTCATTTGTGTAGCCATCGCGTCCGTCCTTCTGGGCAAGTCTGATTACTGCGGTTGCCCTGCCCCGGGAATATTCACCGAAATGCGATAGAGTCCGGTTTGTGCGGCCAGATATAGAGTTTTGCGGTCTTCTCCACCCCAGGCGAGATTGTGGGGATGCTCGGGGCCAACAATCGTCCCGAGATGTTTTCCTTCCGGCGAAATGATCCAGAGCCCACCCGGGCCGGAGGCATAGACATTGCCGAGGCGATCGACTTTCAAACCATCCCAGGCATCCTCGCCCGGCTCGCTGGTTGCGTCGAGGAAAATGGATTTGTTCGTAAGAGATCCGTCCGGCTGGACGTCATAACGGAGAATGATTTTTTTCTTGTCGTCCCAATCGTCCACATAGAGATATTTCTCGTCGGGAGAGAACGCGAGCCCATTCGGGCCCGTCAGATCGGTGCTGACAAGTTTCAACTCGCCGCGGATCAGGCAATAAACGCCGCTGAATGGAAGCTCTTTGCGCGGATCGTCGAAGAACTTCGGCAGGCCGAACGGCGGATCGGTAAAGTACAGCGCGCCGTCGGAGCGATGCACAAGATCGTTCGGGCTGTTGAGCCGTTTGCCCTCGTAGCGATCTGCCAGCACGGTCAACTGGCCGTTCTTCTCAAGCCGCGTAACGCGGCGATTGCCATGTTCGTTGATGGTGACGCGGCCTTCAGCGTCGAGGGTCAGTCCGTTCGAACCGGGCTGGAGGTATTCGCCAATATCGGTTCCGGAATATCCGCTGTGTGTACGATAAATGGAGACGCCGTCGTCTTCCGACCAGCGATAGATCAGATTGTTGTTGGGATCGCTGAAGAGAAGATAACTGCCTTCGCGCACCCAGACCGGGCCCTCGGTGAACTGGAATCCCCCCGCAAGCTTTTCGATTTTCGCTTCGGAGGAAATGATGGTGTCCAGGGCCGGGTCCTTCCGGATAATTTTCGTTTCAACAAGTTGAATGCCGGAGCCATGCCCAGCTTTATAGAAATCGAGTGTCGCCGATTTCACCCAGATGAAATTCTCCGGAGCACGGGACACGGGACCGTTGTATCCGAACACGGCAATTTCGAATTGCTCGCCGGGTTGAGCATTGCGGGTCAGGATAACTTTGTTGGGGGCGTTCCATCCTTTGACGACCGATCCTCCGCTTTGACCGAGAACGGTAGTCAGTTTTCCGTTCACCCAAATCTCGGCGTAATCGTCAATGACAATCTCGAACGAAACAGTCGAACCTGCGACGGAGAGAGCAGCAACGGATTGCGGCAACATGACGTGAATGCGGTACCAGTTGAAGCTGACCTTTCCGTTGCCACGCCGTGCGTCGAGCGTTGTTGGATCAAGAGTGGCCCACTTCGAATCGTCGAATCCAGCGATGCCGGCATGAGGCGAGTAGTCGTAGGTCTTGACGGGCGCTCCGGAGGGTTTCAGATCGGCCCCTGGGCCCTTTGAATCTACCTCGAGAATCCGCACGTCGCTGTAGCGCCAGTCACCCTTAATCAGCTGCACGCCTTCTCTGGTACGCAGATCGATCGTTGCGTCCGGGCGGCCATAGGGCGGAGCTTGCGCCGCCCAGTTTTGTGCCGTGACTGGTAGAACGGTGAAGGCAAAGCTCGCGCAAAGAGAGAAAAAGAACAAACGAGTTTTCATCGAAATCTCTCCGGCCTAGCGAACTTTCACAACGTAGTAGAGGAACGGCGCCTGAACTTCCTTGAACCAATGCGGAACTCCATTTGGGATGATCATGGCGTCACCGGGAACAAGCTTTCTGGTGTCGCCGCCGGTGATTTCGCGGCCACGAATCTCGTCGGGCGCAATATTTTTTCCATCGACCATCGTTCCGCCAGTTACGACGGTGGCAGTGCCTTTGAGAACGTAGAGGATGTCCGTGTCCTTCGTATGCACTTCGACCATGCCGGGAGTCTCGCGGCGACTCGCATGAACCATGTAGTTGTGTCCACCAGCGCCGTCGAACAGGACGGAACCTTTCGCGAATCCTTCATCGACATCTTTCTTGGCGAAGTAGATGACGGGAAGAACGGTGGCTCCTTCGGAACTGAATGTCTTCGCGGCCTCTGCGCCTGCGATGGCGAGTTCTTCGTCCTGCGCAGCGCTTGAAGCGCCACTCACTCCGACGCCGCCAATGATTTGCCCGTCGAGAACAACGGGAATTCCGCCCTGCAGCGGAGTAAAGAAAGAATCGGGCAGCGCTGTCATTGCGGTGCGACCTTTGTTGATGATGTCCTCAAATACTTTGGTCGGTTTTTGAAATAGGACCGCAGTGCGCGCTTTGCCGATGGAGATGTTTGCGCCCGCGGCAAACGTGCCGTCCAGCCGGGCCAGCGCCATCAGGTTGCCGCCTGCGTCCACGACGGCGATCACGCCGCCGGGAGATTTCACTTCTTGCGCTTTTGCTTTTGCTGCGGCGATGACGCGTTCCGCGCCGTCGAGCGTCAGGGTCTTTTTTTCGGCGGTTTGACCGAACGTAACCGAGCCGGAGAGAAGCCATACTGCGAGAAACACAATCTTGCAAAAAGTCATAACGATTCTCTTTCCTTACGAGATTTGGGTGGCAGGCCGTCGGTTCCTTCTGAAGCGACAGCCCGCCCTTGGAGTTGGGGCCGAACTACATCACCGGGGAGCTGAAGCTTGCTTCCCCGAGATTTACTTCCGCGAAAGCGCACCAGATCACGACTTTCTTGACGTTCTTCACGTAACTGGGCACAACGATTTCCTTCTTGTAGTTGGTGCCGACGAACGCCTTCGTCTTGAGCTTGTCGAGCAGATAGACGTTTCCATCGGAATCGACAACTTGCCAGTGCGGGTCGGGCGTATCGGGAACTACAAAGTCGTCCGACAACGTCAGGACGCTTTTGCCGTCCTTCGTGCTGTGGGTAACGGTGCCTTTGTTGGCTTTGGGGCCTTGGAATTGGGATGAAGTATGCGAGCCGCTCTGCGCGAACGAGCCAGAAGCCGCGATACCCAACGCCGTAACGACAAGAGCAACAACCATAACTTTTAAGATGCGAGACATTTCATGAACCTTCCTCTTTTTTGTTTTCGACGTGTACTGTCGAGACCCGTTCTGAATCGCAAACGATTCACGGATGCCTTTTCTCGCATCCAGTTTTGAGTCCCTGTAGTCCGCCGTGCAGTGGTGGGATACGACGATTCGCGGAATGTTTCACATTTTCGTGCAAAAACAATCGCACAGAAAAATCGCGACTTTTTTGACTCTCGTGAATCTGATGAGAATTCGTTTCGTCGATCTGCACGTTTCAGGGCGCGGGAGAAAGAGACTTAGCATGGAAATCAGCTGCCGGGAAGTGCGTCAGGAACTGGCGAACTATATGGAAGATGACATCACTTTAGATCTGCGGTTGCGCATCGAACGGCACTTCCTGCGGTGCGACGGCTGCAGCGCGTTATACGACGGACTTCGTCAGATCATTTATCTGGTGAACGAGAGCGATTTGATCGAGCTGCCGGCTGGATTGAGCCAGCGCCTGTTTCAACGGTTAAACATAAAGCCTGCAAACCCCGCCTGCTGATTGAACCGCGAGGGCCGCATTTTCAGAGGATAAAATGCGAGCGAGCGCGGCTGGACATCGATTCAAGATCCAGCAACGTCAGGAAATCGATGGTTTTGAACTCGCGGTCGAGTGCGGGCCTGCCGCAAATGCTTGCTCCGATCGAAAGGTATGCCCGAAGTAGTTTCGGCGGCTGGACACTCGCAACGGTCGAGTCGGCGGGAAGCAACGGCATGTCGTAATCAGGAAGGGGCGTAGTTCTGAACTCGGCGTCCACGAGATGGCGTTGGAGCGAGTGATACATCGCAGAACCGACTTGGGGATCTTGCGACGTCAGCGAGGAACAACCAATGAGGTAGCGCGCCTGGCGTCCTTTAGCATAAGCGGTAATACCTCTCCAAAGAAGCGAAAGCACCTGGAACGACCGATGCCCGCGATGTATGGACGCGCGACCGAGTTCGACGATGGAAGTGCGCAGGGACTCATACGGCGTGAAATCGAACTCGCGCGCGCTGTAGTAACCCAAGTTGTTGGCGGCGGAAGTTCCGGTTTGCAGCCGATACGTTCCCACAACTTGATGGGTCGAGCGATGCTCGACGATGAGGTGGTCGCAAACGGCATCGAATTCATCGGTATCGTAGCCGTGCTCGTAGGCCGCTTCGAGGCCCTCCCCCAGTTCAAGATTGAATACGAGAAAGCGAAGCCGGTAGGCCGCTTCGCGCTCCCGCAGGGATTCGGCAAAGCGCAGCCGATAGGCTCCTGCGGTAAGACTCAGGCTGTCCTTGTCGAGCCCCGCTGCAATGCCCGAAGTTTGTGGCCGTTCGAGAAGGAATGTATTGGGCATCTGGGCGACCGAGACTCCTAAAAGCTTCGTAAGCGGTTGAGGCTGCACCTCCACCATTACATTCTGATCGGCGGACACGGTGAAAGTTTCAAGAAAAGCTGGGCCTCTTTCTACTGCAAAAAGTGAAACTTTTGTCCCAGCATGGACTCCGGATTGAGTTGGCGTCTTTTTCATCCGTTGAACGCGAGCCCTTTGAATCTTCCGCGCTGAAAGAACCGAACGAGCTTGGTCTGGACTTTAAATGAACTGGCTCAGCCGTCCTGGCTTAAGTTTATTTTCTCGGGAGACGCATAACCGATTCGACTTATCCGTTGGGAAGCGTATCTAATCCCCATAACCTAAAAAGTTACAAAAAATAGTTTGGGCAGACTTGCGCCGGCCGTTGAAACCTTTTGCTCTTGCCCGACTCCAACCACTGATGGCGAAATTCGCCAGCAAACAACCAACACGGAGAACTCTAAAATGAAAAAGCTTTTATTGGTCCTCATGCTCGCCAGTTCGATCCCCGCGTTCGGGCAATCGAAATCGCTATTGAACCTGGATAAGAAGGGCATTGCCATCCAAGGATACGACCCGGTTGCATTCTTTACGCAGAACCGCCCGGTCAAGGGGCTTCCAGAGTTTGAAAGCAAGTACAACGGTGCGCGCTACCTTTTTGCGAGTGCTGAAGACAAGGCCACGTTTGACGCCAACCCGGCAAAGTATGAGCCGCAATTCGGAGGCTTTTGCGCCTACGGTGCTTCCCAGGGTCACACCGCACCCGTGAAAATCGAAGCATTTCAGATCGTCAACGGCCGGCTGCTGATGCAATACGACCTAGGCGTAAAAAAAGACTTCAACAAGGACCAGCAAGGCAATCTGCAAAAGGCAGACAAGAACTGGCCTGGGATTGTTGCAAAAGAAGGCCACTAAGAATCATCGAGTAATAAGGATTGAACATGCGAAGCGAAATCATAGAGAACAAGACGGGTAAAAATGATAAGTCGACCCTCATTTCCATTCTGAGTTGGGTTCTGAGGCTCACCGCTGCAATCATCTTGCTCCAGACGCTGTTTTTCAAATTTACTGCCGCACCGGAATCGGTCTACATCTTCACCAAAGTCGGCGCGGAGCCCTGGGGCCGTATCGGGTCGGGAGTCGTCGAGCTCGTCGCAGCAGTACTAATTCTCACACCGCGGTTTACTTGGCTGGGTTCGGTTCTCGCGCTCGGCGTAATGGCCGGCGCAATTGTGAGTCACCTCACGATTCTCGGAATCGAGGTACAGGACGATAAGGGATTGTTGTTCGCCTTGGCGGTCATCGTGTTTGTTGCCTCAGCGGCCAATCTCGTATTGCACCGGAACGCCATTCCTGTGATTGGAAGGAGACTCGCATGAGCGCCGTACTGAAGATGGAAGCACTCCAGAGTGTGCCGAAAGCCGTGGAGCCAGCGATGAAGACATCCACCCTGATGACCGACGCACGAGAGGTTTTGCTGCAGGGTCTCGCGTTGTTGTTTGACCTGGACGATCACAGGTACTCGCAAGTCGCGGGCGCTCCATTCAACGCCTCGATCGGGCAGCACTACCGGCACGTCCTTGAGCACTTCCAGAGCCTTACACGTGGATTGCAGGGCGGCGAAATAAATTACGACGCGCGGGAAAGAAATGTCCGGCTGCAGAGTGAAGTTACCTACGGCAGCATCGCGACCTGCGACATCTTGAGGGTTCTGAAGCGTTACACGGACGAAACTCTCGCACGCGAATGCAACGTAACCAACAGTGTCGGGTATGGCAGCGTCGGACCGTCCACGTTCCAATCGAACATTGGCCGGGAACTCGCTTATTGCGCCGGCCATGCGATTCATCACTACGCGATCATTCGGCTGCTCTGCCACCAGATCGGAGTCAGCGTTCCGGCGGAGTTTGGAATTGCGCCATCGACGCTGAAACACCTGGCTTCCATCGCTGCGGATTAAGGCCCCGTGACAACGATCTCGTCCATGAACGAATACGGCGCGCTGTTTCTGATGGCCACGATCATTTTCGGCGCGTTCCTTTCGGAAGACGGCGCCACCATCACGGCGGCAACTCTCGCGGCTTCGAAGCTGCTCGATCCGCGCCTGGCATTTGTGAGCGCTTTCGCGGGCTTGTGGGCAGGGGATCTCGGCATGTACGCCCTAGCGCGCAGCGTGGGTCCTTCGCTGGTTCGCCATCCTTGGTTTGCAGGTTGGTTTTCGAAACATGGTTCCAACGAAGGTGTGCGAGCGCAGGGCGAGGGCCAGTTGGCATTGGCTGTGAGTCGATTTTTTCCGGGGACACGTTTACCGGCATACCTGTCTGCGGGCTTTCGTCGTATGCCGCTTCCGACCTTTCTGGCTATCACCGCGCTTACCGCCGCAGCGTGGGTGTTGCTTGCGTTCTCTGTGATTCGTTTGGCGCCTTCGAACGCCGGTAGTCTTGCCCATGAGCTGGAAGTATTGAGTCTGGTTGGACTATCGCTCTACGCGTTGCTGACATCGCTTCGAAGACTCGGTCCAATAGTCTCGGCTCGGTTTTCTGCTCTTTCGGAGAGAATGCGCCGCTGGGAATTTTGGCCGGCTTGGCTTTTCTACGTTCCTGTAGCCGGTTTCTGCGCATGGCTGGGGATCCGATTCCGTAGCTTGGCCTTGCCAACCGTTGCGAATCCGAGCCAGAAGAACGGCGGGGTTGTAGGCGAATCCAAAAGTGAAATCCTTCGCACATTGATGGAAACTTCGCCAGAACTTACCGCGGACGCGTTTCTGATTCCCGCGGGGAGCGAATGGCAAAGATACTGCGAACTTCGGGAAGTGTGCGATAAGAATGTGATAGAGCTTCCCTTCGTGCTGAAGCCCGATACCGGGCAACGAGGAGCAGGCTTCAAGAAAATCAAGTCGTTCGAAGAAGCTCGCGGATATCTCGCCAAGGTCTCGGCACCGCTGGTCGTCCAACGATATGTGCCTGGCCCCAAAGAGGCGGGAATTTTCTACTATCGTTTTCCAGGTGAGGGACGCGGCCATATTTTTGGCATTACGAGGAAAGAATTCCCTGTGGTTGTGGGAGACGGCGTGCGAACAGTACGGGAGCTGGTCGAAGCGGATCCGAGAGCGCGTTTGATTTCGCAAACCTATCTAAAGCGCTTCGAACGGGCTGCGGATGAAGTTTTGGAAGCCGGAAGAAGCCTAAAGCTGGTTGAGGCGGGGAACCATTGCCAGGGGTGCATTTTTCTCGATGGCGCAGACCTTCTTACGGATGAGCTGCGAGAAACCTTTGACGCCATCAGCCGAAAGCTGCCGGGATTTTTTGTCGGCCGCTATGACATTCGGTATGAGAGCGACAGCGAGTTGCGCGCAGGGCAAAACTTCCGAATCATCGAACTCAACGGGGCGGCCTCCGAAGCGACCAACATTTATGACTCTGCGAATTCGATCTGGTCGGCCTATGCCACGTTGTACCGGCAATGGGAGATTGTTTATCGAATCGGGGCAGAAAATCGCCGCCGTGGAATCCGGCCGGCGGCGTTGTGGGCCGTTTGCAGAGACTGGCTCACATTTTCCAGTCAGGCCGTCGAATTTCCAGTGGCGGATTGACCATGTGTACGTTGACCTTCATTCCAACTGAAGACGGGTACGTCGCCGGCATGAATCGCGACGAAAAACTCGCGCGCGCTCAGGCGATTCCTCCAAAGCGTTTTGATTTCCCGGATGCTGCTGCGCTTTTTCCACGAGAAAATTCGGGCGGGGCATGGATTGGCTGCAACAGCCATGGAAATCTCTTGGCTCTTCTCAACTGGAACGACGTCGAGCACCGCGTTGATCGAATGAACTTGCGAAGCCGGGGAGTGCTCATTCCGGAATTAATCGGTGGAGACGGCTTCGCCCATACCCATGCCCGTTATGCGCGGCTCGATCTGCGCGGAATTTTGCCGTTCCGACTTGTCTGCGCTTTTTTTGGAGAATCGATCATTTCTGAGTGGCGCTGGGACGGTTTGCGGCGGCGAGAATTCAAATTCGCATGGGAAAAACGGCATTGGTTTTCTTCGAGCGTGTCCGATGCACTGGCGCAGCGGGAGCGCGGGCGGGCCCACAGGAAAGCGGAAAGAGACGGCTCGATGGAACTGGTTTCCTGGGTCAGGAATCTGCACCAATCCCATGATCCCGTGCCAGGTCCGTTCTCGATTTGCGTTCACCGCAAAGACGTTGCTACGGTGAGTTACACCGAGGTGCGCTGCAACGGAGAGAGCATTTCCATGAGCTATCGCAGTGGCAGCCCCTGCCTCACCGATCGGTTTGATTCCGAGACCTCTCTGTCGTTTGGCGTAACACGGGCTCCCGCGGACGAAAGCCGCCCGCAAACCTCGATTTGAAACTTTTCGGAGGGGCAATGCTCTCAGCCCCTAGGAAGGATCCTGTCATGGAATCCAACGAAACATCGAATAAGAGGATTGTCCTGATTACCGGCGCGAAAGGGGGGCTGGGGTCGTTCATCACGCAAGCATTTCTTGGCACACGCGCAACGGTTGTCGGTGCGTCGAGGTCCATTGCTGCTGGGGATTTCCCCGAAGCGAACTTCGTTCCGCTTTCCGCGGATTTCACGAAAGCCACGAGCGCGAATGACGCCATCCAGTCCGTGGCAACGCGCTTCGGCGGGCTCGATGTTCTCGTCCACGTCATGGGTGGATTCGCTGGAGGCAAAACAGTCGCCGAAACCGACGATGCCACGTGGGAGCAGATGCGCGATTTGAATCTGTCGTCGGCCTTCTACACCTTCCGCGCTGCGATTCCGTATTTGCGCAAGTCAGGCGGCGGGCGAATCGTGGCCATCGGCAGCCTGACGGCGGTTGAACCCCATGCCGGGCTGGGAGCGTATGTGACCTTCAAGTCTGCCCTTACCGCTCTGGTCCGTACAGTTGCCCTTGAAAATAGAGAATCAGGATTGACGGCAAATGTGATTCTGCCGGGAACGATGGACACGCCGGCAAATCGCAAGTCCATGCCGAACGCAGATTTTTCGAAATGGGTGCAACCTCAAGATGTGGCCGAACTGGTGCTTTCGCTTTCCGATGCGCGGGCCCGCCATATCACGGGCGTCGCCGTGCCGATCGAGGGCGACGGTGTTTGAACGAATTGCCGTTCTGTTTGTCGACGCGCTGTTGTTGTATGTGGCGCTCGGAGTCCTCTTCGCCGTTGTGTTTGTATGCGTCGGAGTGAAGCGGATCGACTCGCAAGCCGTCGGTACCGGCGTCGGCTTTCGGATTCTGATTTTTCCCGGTTCGGTCGCGTTCTGGCCGCTACTGCTGCGCCGCTGGGCCAGAGGAATTGTAGAGCCGCCACCGGAGAGGAGTCCGCATCGATGATTCAACCTCTTCGAAAAATGCACCGGACTATTTTCTTCATGCTCGGAATCGCACTGTCAGTTCTATTCATTGCCGGCCTAGCGTCGCGACATGCTCCGCTCCCCGCCGTCGGAACAGTAGAGGGCAAGCTTGCGCAAAGGAATGGGGGAACAGAGTTTGTATTGAATCGCGGCTCATCGAAATTCACGGTGCGTTTGCTGGAAAACAAGAAAGCCGGACCCGAGCGAGAGTTTCTGGCGATTCCGGACTCCGGATTTCTCGCTGCGGACGTTTTCGTTTACTGGTCGGAAACTCAACCGGGGGCGTCCCTCAGTCCGAACACAAAGCTCTTGGGCAAGCTCGGACCTGGCGAGCTCTATAGAATCCCATCTGGGTTCGGCGGCTACTTCGTTCTATACAGCCTCGCGCAAAATGAAGTCCTGGGTTCCGTTCCCGTCGGAGCCGCGACATGAGCCACCAATACGTGGCCGTCGGCTGGAATCGACAGAAGCGTGTGTATGACCTCGTTTTGCTCGCCGGCATCGTTTCCTACGTGGGAATCTTCATCACGCTGGGGAACTTGTGGTTTCCGTTTGCGACGGCGGAAACGCTGATCATTCGCGCCGCTGGTTCTGCAGCATTTCTCCTGCTTCATGTCGTTCTGTGCATTGGACCGCTCTGCCGGCTGGATTCGCGGTTTTTGCCGCTTCTTTACAACCGCCGTCATTTGGGTGTCGCGACTTTTCTCTTGGGAGCTGCTCACGGCGTTTTTGGCATCATCCAGTTTCATAGTCTGGGCGACAGGAATCCCCTCGTCAGTCTTCTTACGGCCAACCGGAATTTCGCGAGCCTCGCCGAGTTTCCCTTTCAACAGCTCGGATTCTTCGCGCTCGTGATCCTTTTTCTGATGGCTGCCACCAGCCACGATTTCTGGCTGCGAAACCTGACTCCGCCGGTCTGGAAGTTCCTTCACATGATGGTGTATGTGGCCTACGCGTCCTTGGTCGGTCACGTCACGCTAGGACTCTTGCAGTCGGAAACAAGTCCATTGCTTGAGATCGCAACGGGTCTCGGATTGATCATCGTCGTCGGACTGCACATCGCGGCGGCATCGCGAGAGAACAAGGTGGATTCCGCACAGCCTACGCCGTCTGGCACGGAATTCGTCGATGCCTGCGCGGTCGAAAACATTCCCGAAAAGTGCGCGAGGGTTATTTCGATTCGGGGTGAGCGCGTCGCGATTTTCAAATTCGACGGGAAAGTATCCGCGATTTCAAACGTCTGCCGTCACCAGAACGGACCTTTGGGAGAAGGCAAGATCATCGATGGATGTGTGACCTGCCCATGGCATGGCTATCAGTATCTGCCTGAAACCGGAGCGTCTCCGCCGCCTTTCACGGAGAAAGTCGCGACCTTCAAGACCCGGATTGTCGAGGGCCGCGTGCTGATCGATCCCAACCCGCTTGCGCCGGGAACGCGCGTGGAGCCGTCGGCGATTGCGCAAGAAAGTAGAACTGTATGAACGAATTCTACGTAGGGTACCTACCCAAAGCGCCTGCCGGTATTTCACGCAGAATCCGAGCCGTTGTTATCGCTCTCATGGCGATTACCGTCATCGGCGCGTTCACGTTTGCAGCCGTTCAAAGGACGTTCGCTCCCGCGATTTTCGAATACGGGAAGCAAAGAAACTTCGAAGGCATCATCGAACGAAAGCCCTTCCCGACTTTGTTGGTCAAGAGGCCCGGCTCCCCGGACTCCGGTTCATCGCACTACTTATTGGTCGCGGAAGGGAAACATGGAGCCGACGACGAAGTGCCAGAATTTGAAGGCAAATCCGTTCGCCTCAAGGGCACGCTGATTTATCGAGGCAGCCAAACGATGATCGAAGTGGTCAGGGGCTCAATCGCGGTGGAGGGAACAGCGGAAGCGCCTCCCGCAGCCGAAAAGATGCTTGGAGTTTTTGAGTTGAATGGGGAAATCGTGGACGGAAAATGTTACCTCGGGGTCATGAACCCAGGCAGCGGTAAAGTACACCGCGATTGCGCCGCGCGTTGTCTCAGCGGAGGCGTTCCCATCCTGTTTGCCACGAACAACTTCCGCGGCGAGCCCGCCGTGCTTCAATTGACGGACTCGGACAAGAAGCCGCTTCCCAAGGCGGCGTTTCTCGATCACGTGGGGCAGCCGGTCCGGCTCAAGGGAACTGTCGTGGAAAACGGCGATACTCTGACTTTCGAAATTGATCTTTCCGGCATTACCGAGCTGCGGTAGCGTTTGTTGAAGCGGAAAACTGCAACTTTCTGAATCCAGCGGCTGGCGGCTTGCATCTGATCCAGCGTTATATTTGCGCTGCCCGCCCGAATTCCCGGAATCTGACGTGCGGCGGTTCCGCGAGGTGCGACGCGATGGACGACACATACAAGATCAATGCGGCCAGAACGGAAATGCGCGAGGCCTATCTCTCAGGAAATGTGGACCGGCTCCTTTCGGTTTTTCATCCCGATGGATTCACGGACATGTCGGAAGGCAGTCCAAGCCGATACGGTGGTGACGCTCGATTGAGCCTGGCAGAGCAAGCGAGGAAGCTGTTTGCGTCCTATTCCGTCAAATTCCTTCCGATCATTATTGAGATTTCGGTCATGGACTCCGTGGCATTCGACCGCGGCTGGCACGAATTCCTCCTGGCGCCGAAGGGAGGCGGGGAAACGATTCGCAAGCGTTACCGCTACTTCAATACGTGGAAAAAGGTGCCGAACGGCGACTGGAAGATCACCCTACATGTCAACAATACGGATGTTCCCGAGCAGGTCGGAGGGGTTCAGAGTACGTGGTTCTTGAGTGAGAAAGGAGAGGCAGCTGCGCGATAGGGTTCGTCAAACCGACAAAGTTCTAGAGGGCTGCGGACCTTATTTGTTTCTGATTTTTTCTTGCAGCCGGGAGCTGAAGCCAGCCGGCATTTCGTACTCCACTCCGTCTCCCACGAGTTTCACAACGTTCCGCGTACCATCAAGGATAGCTTTGCAATGCGCACAACCCTTAAAGTGGGCTTCCATGCGCGCGCGCAGCTCCGCATCGACTTCTCCATCGATGAAGTTGGAGATCTCACGCCATACCTCTAAGCAGCTAATTTCAATCACTCTCATTCGATTCGATGCCGCCTGATAAGTTTCATTCTGTCGGTAACCCGAATCTTACCAGGGCCTTACCTTCTCATATTCGGTCTTGCCGGACGCCCAACTTCCATCGATGCCCGGAGCAAGGGCATCTCTCATCTGCAATCTGGCTCGCAGTAATCGCGTCTTCACATTCCCCTCGCTGACATTCAAGACCTGGGCAGTTTCTTGAATGCTCAGATGCTGGATGTCCCTTAGTATAAGGACCTCACGATATTTTGGAGAAAGGGAATCAAGAGCCCGTTTCAGCGCTTGGCGCAACTCCTTCCTTTGCAACTCCTCAGATGGGATTTCCCGCCAATCGGCAAAATCCCTGGGGAAGAAGTCTCCCTGATCGTCCGTCCGCTGTTCATCGATGGAATCGTAAAGGTGCCTGCGATCTTTGCGGCGTTTCAATCGCGCTTCATTTATTGTGATTTGGATGAGCCAGGTACTGAACTTGGCGTCACCGCGGAAACGGGGGAGGGCGGCCAGTGCCTTCATGACCGCTTCCTGGACAACTTCTTCCGCGTCTGCGGCGTTATTCAGGATGGACATTGCGGCTGTAAAAACGCCGGGCTCGCACGGCCGGATCAGGCAGTAGAAGGCGTCGCGGTCGCCAGCGCAACTCATGGCGATTAATTCGGCTTCGCTCCTCTCAAGATGTATTCTTGGTGCACTCATCGCGTCTGAATCCACTTAACCTTAACAAACCATGAACCTTACGGCCCGCTCTCCGGCTTCCGTTATTGGAGTCAGAAACCGGTTAAGAGTTACGACGGGATTGTCGCCCAAGTCTTGATACTGCGATGAACCCTTGGCCCACAGACCTGCTTCGAGATGGCTATCAGATGCGATTCGCGGGTTTCGGTCGCAAATATTTTCGGTCTCGTTGAGGTACGCGCCTCCTGGTTCCTTTGCGTATTTCTGTCACTTCCTGTCGCTGTCGGTATCCCATCCCGCATGACGGACAGGTTCATCACGAATTTAGCTGACGCGACGATTGTTCCTTTGTCGGTGGTCGATGAATTGGTTCCGGCGAAGCAAACACATCGGTCTGCGGCGCTCGCGCTTAAAACTCATTGGCCCGAATACTTGATGGAATCCGCGGAACTCGCATTGTTCATGATTTCGGCCTGTGTGGTTACAGCAGTGCTCGAGCACCCGGCATCGCCCTTGCGTCATGTTCTTACCAACCCGTTTACGCGCCGACTCATCACCGGCGTAGCCATGGGCCTGACACTGCTCGCGCTGATCCATTCGAAGTGGGGAAAGCGGTCCGGCGCCCACATGAATCCGGCATTCACCTTGATGTTCTTTCGACTGGGAAAAGTAGAAGCCTGGGATGCGGCGTTTTATACGGTCTCGCAATTCGCAGGGGGAGTGGCTGGCGTACTCATTTCGCTTCTGCTACTCGGTCCGTGGCTTGCGCATCCCAATGTCAATTTCGCCGCGACCCAGCCCGGTATGAGCGGAATCCCCGCCGCCTTCACGGCGGAACTTTTGATTTCCTTCGTGCTCGCTTTAACGGTTCTCGTGGTCTCGAATCATTCGAAGACTTCGCGGTTCACACCGTACTTTGC
>JACXTT010005547.1_pt1 | contig 18302 bp, 17 predicted proteins | sample 9270951 | NCBI WGS metagenome assembly JACXTT01 (sample SAMN15532306, study PRJNA645909) | rock metagenome | isolation source: weathered quartz diorite | place: Puerto Rico | collected 2017-06-21 | reverse complement strand
ACCTTGTACGGTATGTCGAGGCAGTGAATCAGCTCGTAGCTGCCAACCAGCAGTGCGGCGCGCTCCACCGGCGACAGCTCGTCCACGGTCCGGTCCAGGAACGGCTCGAAGGCGGCGGTCAGGCGGGCTTCCTCGCGCACGGCGCCGCCCAGCAGCGCGTCGAAGTGCTCGCGGTCGGCCTTGTTGAAGCCCTGCGCGTCATGCAGGTGGGCCTGGATCGCGCCGATGTCGTTGCGGTTCAGCAGCCATTGGTACAGGCCCTGCAGCGCCAGCTCGCGCGAGCGGCGGCGCGCGCTCTTGGGCGGCGCCTTGGCCTCGGTCTTGGCGGCCGGCTTGGCGCCCGCGGGCTTGCCGGCGCGGTCGCCGGTGTCGGGCGCGTCACTCATCGTCGTCCTCGTCTTCGTCTTCATCGTCGCCGTGCTCGCGCAGCGAATCGAGCGCCACCACCAGGTTGGCCATTTCCACCGCGGCGCGGGCGCAGTCGCGGCCCTTTTCCTTGGTGCGGGCGTGCGCCTGGGCGTCGGTGTCCACGGTCAGGATGCCGTTGGCGATCGGCACGTTGAAATCGAGGCCCACGCGGGTGATGCCGGCGCCGGACTCGTTCGAGACCAGCTCGAAGTGATAGGTCTCGCCGCGCACGACCGCGCCGAGCGCGATCAGCGCGTCGAACTGGCCGCTCTCGGCCATTTTCTGCAGCGCGAGCGAAATTTCCAGCGCGCCAGGCACCGTCACCACCAGGGTGTCTTCGCCTTCGACGCCGAGCTTGGCGAGTTCGTTGACGCATGCTTCGCGCAGTTCGTCGCAGACGGGCTCGTTGAAGCGCGCCTGCACGATGCCGATACGCAGGCCTTCACCTTCCAGGTTGCTTGGGTAGAAGCCGTGATCCATTGTCAGTTCTCCAGGGTTCGGGGTGGCGGCCACGCGCGGATGCCGGCGCGGCCGCGAGGATGTTCAGTCGGCCTGTCCGCTCATGGGCTGGTAGCCCGTGACTTCGAGGTCGTAGCCGGAAGCCATGCTCGGCATTTTCAGTGGGGAGGCGAGTACACGCATCTTGCCCACGCCGACGTTCTTGAGGATCTGCGCGCCCACGCCGTAGGTGCGCAGGTCTGTCTTGTAGCGCGGACGGCTTTGAGGGGCATCCAGCGCACTGAATTGCGCGAAGAGTTGCTCGGCCGAATCGCCGCAATTCAGCAGCACCAGCACGCCGCGTTCGGCGGCGGCGATGGTTTCCAGCGCGGCAGGCATGCTCCACGAGTGCGTGGTGCGCGAGACTTCCAGCATGTCGAGGACCGAAAACGGCTCGTGCACGCGCACCAGCGTCTCCTGGCCGGGCTCGGGCGTGCCCTTGACCAGCGCCAGGTGTGCCTGGCCGGTGGGTTTGTCGCGGTAGGCGATGCTGTGGAAGGTGCCGTAAGGTGTTTCGATGGTGCGCTCGCCGACGCGCTCGATGATGCTCTCGGTGCGGCTGCGGTAGTGGATCAGGTCGGCGATGGTGCCGATTTTCAGATCGTGCTCCTGCGCGAACTCGATCAGGTCGGGCAGGCGTGCCATGGTGCCGTCGTCCTTCATGATCTCGCAGATCACGGCCGCGGGCGTCAGGCCCGCCAGCGCGCCGAGGTCGCAGCCGGCCTCGGTATGGCCCGCGCGGATCAGCACGCCGCCCGGCTGGGCAGTCAGCGGAAAGATGTGGCCGGGCTGGACCAGGTCCGAGGCCCTGGCATCCCGGGCGACGGCCACCTGCACGGTGCGGGCGCGATCGGCGGCGGAAATGCCGGTGGTCACGCCCTCGGCGGCCTCGATCGACACCGTGAAATTGGTGCCATGCACGGTGCCGTTGCGGCTTACCATCGGCTGCAGTTCCAGCTCGCGGCAGCGCTCGGCGGTCAGCGTCAGGCAGATCAGGCCGCGGCCGTACTTGGCCATGAAGTTGATGGCTTCCGGCGTCACGAAATCGGCCGCCAGCACCAGGTCGCCCTCGTTCTCGCGGTCTTCCTCGTCAACGAGGATAACCATGCGGCCGGCGCGAATGTCGGCAATGATGTCTTCGGTGCGGGCGATAGTCATGGCGTGCGGAACGTCGGAAACGGAGGAAGTCGGGAAACCGGAAAGGGCGGAAGCGGGCGGGCGCTGGCCGGGGGTACCGGCAAGACGGCAATCAAGCCGGATATTGTACGCCAAGCGTCAAGGGTCCGGCGGCCCACCGATACCACGGCGAGCCACGTCGCTGGCGGTTGTTGGTCTGTATTTATGCTTAATACATCACAAAATAGGTCGTGCCGCCTTGGGATCAGTCCTTGGCCGTGGAACTGGTGGAGGTGCCCAGCATGCGCTCCACATACCGCGCGATCAGGTCGATCTCCAGGTTCACGCGCTTGCCGGGCTTGAGCTCCTGCAGCGTGGTGACCTCCACGGTATGCGGGATCAGGTTGATGGAGAACACGCAGCCGTCTGCCTCGTCGCTCACCGTGTTGACGGTCAGCGAAACGCCGTTGACCACGACCGAGCCCTTGTACGCCAGGTAGCGGCCGAGTTCCCGGGGCGCACGCACGCGCAGTTCGTGCGATTCGCCGACGGGCGCGAAGTGGACGACCTCACCCAGCCCGTCCACGTGGCCCGATACCAGGTGGCCGCCGAGCCGGTCGGCAAGCCGCAGCGCTTTTTCCAGGTTGACCCGGCCCGTGGCATCGAGGCCGACGGTTTTGTCGAGCGACTCGCGCGACACCTCGACCTCGAACTGGCCGTCGCCCATCGCGATCACCGTCATGCAGGCACCCTGGATGGCAATGCTGTCGCCGATGACGACATCGGACAGGTCGAGCCCGCCCGCGCCAATGCGAAGGCGCACGCCGGCATCGGCGCCGCCGAGCGGGGAAACGGTTTCAATGCGGCCAACCGCCGCCACAATGCCAGTAAACATGTTCGCTCGTCCGGAGTAGGAAAGGGTTTCGCGGCTGGCCGCGGGAAGGTTGCATCGTAACAGTTGGCGCCGCGCGTCAGTCCGCGCTGTCGCCGCGCCGGGCGATCAGGCGCAGGTCGTCGCCGATCTGGCGCACATCGTGCCAGCGGAACGCGGCGGCGTCCTGCAGCCTGGCGAGCGGCGGCAGGTTGAACATGCCCTGTGCGTCGCCGAGCAGCTTGGGCGCCAGGTAGATCAGCAGTTCGTCGGCACAGTGCTCGCGGATCAGCGAGCCGTTGAGCTTGAAGCCTGCCTCCACGTGCAGCTCGTTGATGCCGCGCCGACCGAGCTCTTCGAGCATCCGGCGCAGTTCCACCTTGCCGTGCGGATTGGGCAGCTCCACGACTTGCGCACCGCGTGCTTCCAGCGCGCGGCGACGCTCGTTGTCCCGCACCGCGCAGAAAATGAGGACCGGCTTGGCGAACTCGCCCGTGTCCGGCACGAGCATGCGCGCGTCGAGCGGCACCTCCAGACGCGAATCGACCAGCACGCGTTGCGGCTGGCGCGGCGTTGGCACGGCGCGCACGGTCAGTTGCGGGTTGTCGTCCCGCACGGTGCCGATGCCAGTCAGGATGGCGCAGGCGCGCGCGCGCCAGACGTGGCCGTCATCGCGCGCCGCCTGACCGGTGATCCACTGGCTGGTGCCGTCGTGCAGCGCCGTGCCGCCGTCGATGGAGGCGGCGACCTTGACGCGCACCCACGGCAGGCCGCGCGTCATGCGGGAGACAAAGCCGATGTTGAGGTCGCGCGCTTCCTTTTCCAGCAGGCCACAACGCACGTCGATCCCGGCCTCGCGCAGACGCTGCAGGCCCTGGCCGGACACCGAAGGGTTGGGGTCTTCCATGGCCGCCACGACACGTGCGACGCCGGCCCGTATCAGTGCGTCGGAGCATGGCGGGGTGCGGCCGAAATGGCTGCACGGCTCCAGCGTGACGTAGGCGGTGGCGCCAGCCGGATCGTGGCCGCGCGCGAAGGCGTCTTTCATCGCCTGGATTTCCGCGTGATCCTGGCCGGCCGGCTGCGTGAAGCCTTCCCCGATGACCTGTCCGTCCTTCACCAGCACGCAGCCGACGCGCGGATTGGGCGTTGTCGTGAACATGCCTCGCGTGGCGAGCGCGAGGGCTTGCTGCATGGCGGCGTGGTCAGTATCGGAAAACATGAGGCGTGGTGAATCCTGCGTGGAAGCGTGTTGTGGCGCGATGGCGCGCTGCGCGGGCGCCTGGGGGGAGACAGGCGGTCCTAAGGTGGCAAGTTGTCCACCGGATCGCAATCGGCGTCCCGGCCCGGCGTGCAAAGCCGGATTCGTCCCTGCGCGCCGAGGCGGACCTGCTTCTGCTCGCCACGGCAACGCAGCACGAAGGTGGCCGCCTGGAAGCCGCCCAGCTCCGAACGAGAGTATCCCACAGCTGTGAAGCGCAGGGCGTTGTGCCCGCCGGCGGCTTGCCGCAGCGTGACGCGCAGGCAGGACGGCGCCTGACCGACCACCAGCAGCGTGCGGCCGGCCGTTTCGCCGCCGCCGGTGTTGCTTTCGAGCAGTTGCCATCCGGGGTCGAGCGTTTGCTCGCCGGGCAGCGCCGCGAGGATGACATCCCGGCGCGCGGATAGGGCCGTCTCGCGCGCCAGCGCGAGCGAGATGGCGAGCCGATCGGCCGCCTGGGCAACCTGCTGGCGGGCCAGCAGCGTCATCAGCGCCGGATACGCGCCTGCCAGCAGGATGGCAAGGATCGCGAGGCTGATCAGCAGTTCGGGCAGCGTGGTGCCGCGTGGCGGCGTGGCGCGAACCATTTCAGCACTCCGCTGGCATGCGTTGTGGCGCCTCGCTGGCTCGCTGGACCAGCCACTCGCCGGAACTGCGCAGGATCAACACGCCGCACAGGGGATCTGGCGTCTGCGGGACGGCCTGAAGCTCGACGCAGGCATCCAGGCCGGCAAACGGACAAGCGCGGGCCAGCAACAGGTGCCGGGGCAGGCCGCCGGCCGGCAGAGGGCGGGGCCAGTCGCCTGCAATGGCCTGCCCGCCCGGGGCATCGGCAAAGCTCATCGTGCCCAGTGCACGGCGCTCGAATTCGAGCATGGCGCCGATCATCTCCGCACGCACCTGCGCCCGCCACCCGCGCATCGCGTGGCGTTGCCAGGTGGGCAGGGCAACGGTGGCAAGCAGGATCACGATCACCAGCGCGATCATCATTTCCAGCAGGCCGTAACCGAGGATGCCATGCGGGCGCAGGCCGGTGCGGCGCCGCTTGCCGGGCGCAAGGCATTGTTGGACGTGCATCATGGCCAATCCTGTATCAGGGGTGTGGCGAGTTCGCGCCAGCGGAGCCGGCCGGTGCGCCGGCTGGACACGGTGGTGGCCAGTGGCGTTGCGGACCGGGTGTTGACCGACCAGAGCGTGGCCACCTGCGCGTCACGCGATGTCTGGCCTGCGCCTGGCGGTTCCGTGCCCAGCGCGGCGATCGTCGGCACGATGGCGGACGCTTTGTCAGCATTCGTGGTCTGCCCGGTGGTGAACAGTGTCAGCGGCGCGCCCGGCTGTGCGCGGCCCAGCGATTCCCCACTCGCCGCGTGCACGAGGTATCCGCGCTGGCGACCGTCGGTATCGCGTGTGATGATGGACAGGTAGCCGGGCGCGGCGGAGGTGATGCTCTCGACCTGTTCGTCCGGATGCGGCAGTGTCAGCCGCCATCCCGCCGCGGCTTGCCCGCCAGCGGCGGTGTCCGCGCGCAGGATGACGCCGTCGGCGCTGACCTGCGCGGTGATGCGTGCCGGGGTGCCGCCGCGGGCCGGTCCGTCCGTCAGGGCCGCGATGTCGCTGCCGAGGCCGTGAACGATGAGCGGCGCATCCGCTGTGCCGCTGATGACGGGCGCCAACACGGTGTCCGGGTCGGCCGAGGGCGTCTGTGGGTGCGGCAGTTTGTGCAGGCAACGGGCCGGAGAAGGATCGGGCTGTGTCGGCGACTCGGCCAGTGCAAAGCGCCAGAGTTGTCCGGCATCGTCGGCGGCGTAGGCGGCTAGCGCCTTGCCGAACATGTCCGACAAGACGCTCACGGCCAGCAGCGCGCCGGTGGCGGGTGTGCCATCGCAGCCGGTAGCGGGCAGCCGTTGCGTCACGATGCGATAGGCCCCAAGCCACGGCGCGTGCGGTGGCTTGTCGAGCGGCAACAGGGCCAGGCCGGATGGCGAAAATCCGCCTTCCTTCGAGGTTCCCGCCGGCGCAAGCGTGGTGACCGCGTACCACCGCAGCCTGCCGCCATCCTCCAGGGCCGCTGCGCGTACCGCGCCGCGTGCGGAGAGCGGCAAGGTATCGGAGGCGACCGTCTCCCAGACGAGACGCAGCGGCGTCGGGCTGTCCGGCTCCGTGATGTCGAGCACGAAGATGCCCGGGATGTCTTCCGTGCCGGTTCGTGCCGGCAGGCCACACAGCAACAGCGTGTGCCAGTCGGCCCCCAACTGCGCGTCGACGGCTTCCGGGCGCCGGCATGGCGCGGCCGGAAGCCGGCCCGACGGATCGGTCAGCGCCGCCGCCGCGGCGAGCGCGCCACGTGGCAGGTAGGCGGCGCGCTCCGTGCCGCTGGTTGCCTCGAAGCCATGCAGCAGACCGTCGTTCGTGCCGATCCAGACCATATGGGGTCGCCGGGCGTAGCGTTCGCGAAACGCAGCGTGTCCCGGCTTGCCCGGCTGCCATGCGGGCGGTCCGACCACCAGTTCCTTCGTCCCACGTGGGCTGCCGAGCCGCGTGTCGCGCTCGCGCATGCCGTCGATCGTCAGATGGCCGCGCAGCCACGATAACCGTTGCCGGCCCAGGCCATCTTCAACGCCGTCTTTCGGGTGGGCGTCCAGCCGTGCCCGCGTGGCGGCGTCGAGCGATGCCCATTGCAGCGTGACCAGGCGCTCCGGCTGCCCATCGCCAGCGGCAAGCGAGGTGTACAACAGCCGGAAGTCCGGTTCGCGACGATCGAGCAGGGTGCCAGCCTCCCAGAGGCTCGATACCGGCGCAGGCGTCTGGCCGACGGCGACCGGCGTCCATCCGATGGCGCGCAGGCTTCCGGTCCACGGATGGGCGGCGGCTGCGCCGACGTAGGCGAGCGGCAGTTGGCCGACATCGCCTTGGCCCGTCGCCACGCCGTGGCTCAGGGCCACGGCTGTGTACAACACCAGGCGCGCCAGACCGCCATGCCGGCAGTGGGGGGTCATGGCTGCACCTCGCTCTGGACGATGGCGCGCGTGGCGATGCTACGGCCGAAGCCTATGGCCGTGACGCGCAGGCGAAAGGAGTCGCCGGCACCGCCGCCGATGGGTTCGGCGACGTAGCGTGGCAACGTAGCGGTTCCCGCCGCGCCTGGCGGCAGCGCGGGCAACGTCGCGCCGCTGAAGGTGCCAAGCGGCACCCCGATGGCATCGGGTTGTCCACCTGGCTGCAGCCAGGCTTGCCATACCGGCGCAGTCCGCTCGGCGGGGCGGCAAAGGCCGGCCTGGGCGGCGCGCCCGCACTGGCCCGCCGGCGGCCAGTTCTCGAACCGGTCGGACTGCCCACCAGGCCGTGCGGCGGCCAGCAATTCCGATTCGGCGTCCAGCAGCGCGGCCTCCGCGGCGCGAAAGGCGATCTCGCGGTCGAGTTGGCTGGCGACGATCTGCCGGCTGGCGAGAAGGAAGTGCAGCATCACACCCGCCGCGCCGGCCGCCAGCATCAGCAGTACCGCTACGAACAGCAGCGTTGCGCCGCCCGACTCACCGCAGGACGCGCGAAGCGGCCGCTCGCATGGGAGAAGACCGGGCTTCAGCACAGGGTCTCCTCGCAAGGGCGGTTGCGTAGCCGCACCGTGGTGGCAAATACCTGGCGGACCACGGGCCGCCCGGCGGTGTCTGGTGCGGGCAGGTCGCCAACCGCGTTGTCGGTGCCGGTGCTGGCGCCGGCCTGCGCGGTGGCCGCCTGCGGCTCGCCGCGTTCCCCGCGCAGGCGCAGCGCAATCTGCACGGCCAGCACTCGCCGCCACGCCGCCGTGCCCGCGGCTTGCACGTCGCTGGCGCGGACGAAGTCATCGACGAGCCCGTCGCCGTCTGCGTCGATGCCAAAGCGCAGTTGCAAGCTTTCCACGCCGCGAGTGAGCGCGCCGGAGGTCCAGGCCGAGCCGTCGATGCGGCCGTCGTGGCGCGAGGGGTAGCGGCAGAGCAGTTGTGGTTCGCCATCGGTGGCGGCGGCGATGTAGATCAGGTTTTCGGCCACGTAGCCGGCCGGCGCCGAGGCCCCGGATGCCACGGATACCCGCTCCGCCACCGGGAAGCCGCTGCAGTCGACCAGCGAGCCGTCCGGCCGCGCGCGGTCATCAGGCAACCCGGCACCGGAAAAGCGCACCAGCAATGCGTCGCTGCCCGCAACGCCGGCGCGCCCGCACGCAGGTGTGACATCGATCTGCGGCTGGCCGCAATTGTCTCGGGCGCTGAGCGCAGGCAGCACGTTGCCGGGATCGTCCGGCGACCAGCCGCTTTGGCGGATCAGGCCGGCGATGACTGCGAGCGCGTGCTGGCCGCGCTCTTCCAGCAGGACCCGTTCGGCGAGCATGCGATAGGCGCGGTGCGCGACCTGAAAGCCTGCGACCGCCGTCAGGATCACGGCCAGCCCGATCGCGAGCCCGATCATGGTTTCCACCAGCGCCAGGCCGCGCGGCCGGCGCGTCATGGCTTGCTCCACAGGGCGATCCACCGCAAGCCGGCGGGCGTGCCGACGCTGTCGGAACCAAGCGGACCGGTCAGGACCAGCCGCTCATCGCCGCAAACGGTCGGCGATTCGTCACAAGGTACGGCTCGCAAAGCCGTCGCCGGCCCGTTGCCCAGCGTGGATAGCGTTGGCGCCCGGTGTGGCAGCGGCGCCATCTCCACGCGCTCGGCCGCGATGCGCGTGCCTTGTGCCACCGTCTGCAAGTGCCGCAGCCATTGCAGTCCTGTTGGCCAGAGCGCCGCGAGCGGCAGCAGGCCGATGCCGACGACGGCGAACGCCGTCAGCGACTCGATGAGGACGTAGCCGCGGGTGGCGGGGGATGCTGGCCGACTGACGCCGGATAGGTGGTGACGCTTGGGCATGGCACGCTCGCAGTAACGAGGGGAGTGCCAAGCGTAGCCTTCACGTCCGCCCGCAAACGTGGCGGACGTTCAAGCAAGTGTGGAAGTTGGTGAAAATGCGGCGAAAGCGCGCCTACTGGCAGGTGGCCGGCGTGGTCGTGGTGGGCGTGCAGACGCGCACGCGCCCCAACTGGCTGACATCGACCAGCCGTTGGTTGGCGTTGCCGAGCGTCATCAGGATCTGCGCGGACTGCATGGTGTCGGCGAGCGTGCGCGTGTAGCCGACCGGCGAGTAGGACAGCGCCGTGGCCTGCGGCGTGCTGGAGAACCCGATCGTCAGGTCTTGCGTGTTACGCGCGCGCTGCAGGATCACGTTCAGACCCGTGCAGTCGGCGTTGCGGGTGGGATTGAGGCAGACGGTCCAGCCGTTCTGCCAGTCGGCGTTGATCGGCGCGACGGTGACCCACGTATTGCGCGACAGCGCATTGGCGCGTGCCACGGAAAGTGCGGACGCCAGCGCGTCGGCCTCCGTGGAGAGCGCGCTGCGCTGCATGAACGTGGTGAAGCTCGGCACCGCGATGCCGGCCAGGATTGCCATCACGGTCAGCGCGACCAGCAATTCGATCAGCGTGACGCCTCGGGCCGGCCGCGATCGCGGCAACGATGGCGCGCGCATCACCAGCACCCCTGCGGCAGGTTCGCGAACGACGCAACGTTGTTCAGCACCACGCCCTGCTCGCCGGTGCTGCGCAACAGCAGCGTGCCGCAACGGTTGTCGGCGATGTTCGGCGCCGCGCTGACCTGCACGCACTGGTTGAAGGGGAGCGCCCCGCAAGCCGCCGCCGCCAGGTTGTAGTTGCCGCTGTCCGAGCGCTGCGGAAAGCCGCTCCAGGCCAGGTTGGCATTGGTCGGATCGACATACGAATTGGCCTGGCCGAAGCGTCGTTCCAGGGCCTGCATCGCGTTGAAGAGCGCGGCCTTGCCTTCCGCGCGCCTTCCGCGCGCGACGTATTCGGTGTAGTTCGGATAGGCGATGGCAGCCAGGATGCCGATGATGGCCACGGTGATCATCAACTCCATCAGCGTGAAGCCGCTGGATCTGGTTCTGGTCGGTGTCATTTCGATGCTCCGAAATTGCGGATTTCGCGCCAGGAGAGCCGGCCGGGGCCGCCGGCGCCGTTCAGGCCGCCGGGCGTGATCGAGTACGTCGGGTTCGTCGCGGACGGGTCCTTGTCGGCGTTCTTCGTGACGGTCGGCGTGCTGGAGAGTGACGCGCCGCCGCTGCGGCCGCCGCCCGTCGCGCCGAACGAGAAGATGTCGATCTTCTTGTTCACCGCGATCTCGCCGATCGCGTTGCGTTGAACGTTCACAGTCGTGGAGGTCTGGATCAGCACCGGCGAGCCGAGCACGCCGAAGGCCGAGGCCAGCCCCGACGCTGCGCCGCCGGTCGGCATGCCGGTCAGCACATCGATCTGGTACATGTTGCTGCTGTTACCGTCGTTGCAGAGGCTTGCGCCAGGCACCAGCGAGTTGAACCAGACCTTGCCATAGGCGGATACCAGCGCGGTGACCTGGCGCTCGCCGTTCGCGGGGAGGTCGAAGTACCAGCCGGCCTTCTGGCCCGTGCCGTAGCCAAGCCGGTAGGAGTTGGACGAGAACGTATAGCCGCCGGCGCTGTTGTTGGCGAGCGTGATGGGATTGAGCTGGCCGCGCCCGCTGACCGACTGCGTGCCGCCACCGTCGTAGATGCCGTACATCGATTGCTGCGGCTGCGAGCCGGTCGTCGCGGTGTCGGAGGCCTCCACGTATTTGCCGGTGCCGAACACGACCATATAGCCACCCGGCGCGTAGACCCAACGCGGCTGGATGGTGATCGGCTGCGGCTTGCCGCTCGCGTCACGCGCCTGGAACAGCGGCCGGGCGTAGGCGGCGCCGCCGTAGTAGGGCAGGGCGCCGGCGGCGTTCCAGCTCGAGGGGCCGCCGTTGAGGACGAATTTCCACAGCCGGCCCTGCATGTCGCCGGCATACGCGGCGACCGTCTGGCCGTTGGCGAGCCGCACCGGCGACGGCGTGGACAGGCCGTTGGCCATCGTGGTGGTGCTGTCCGCGGCCATCGAGATCTTCCAGTAGTTCGCGCCAAGTTGCCACGGCGTGGAAGGCGACTTGTCGAGCGACAGGATGAACAGCACGGACGGCGCGGCCGGATTGCTGGCGCCGTCGTCGAGGTTGTTGTTGAGCCCGTTGCCGGTGATCGCATACCACTTGTAGAGCGGCTTCTTGTCGGAGTCCACGCCCGCGTACAGCTTGACGATTTGCGGCGGCGACATGACGTTGCCCATGTCGGCGTCGTCCTTGTCGGTGAACTCCCACAGCGCGTCGGCCGCGCCCATGCTTGCGGGGTCGGTCACGTCGAGCGCGAACAGGCCCTGCGCGCCGCCGCCCATGCCGGAGACGAGCACGGTCGCCCAGCCGGTGCCGAGCTTGGCTTCCGCCACGGCCGGGGTGGCATCGACATACGAGCGGTGGACGTAGGCGGTCGACGACAATTGCGCCAGGTTCGGGAACACGGCGTTCGGCACATAGCCGAACAGTTCCGCGCCGGTGGTGGCGTTGAACGCGTGCAGCATGCCGTCGTTGGCACCGACATAGACGGCGCGCGTGCGGTTCTTGTTGTTGTTGTAAAACGTCGGGTAGTCCACGTCGGCGATCGATGCCGACGGTGCGGCCACGTAGACCGGCCCGGAGTTGACGATGTCGCCGAGCAGCCCGTCGCGCAGCCGCATCGTCGTGCCTTCCAGGCTGCGGTCGCCGCGCAGGAAGCCGAGGCGGCTTTGCGCAGTCGCGGTGGCTTCCGCGGGCGTCAGCTTCAGGGCGGCCTGCTGGGCGCTGTTCAGCGACTTCCACTCGAAGGTCGCGCCCGCGCCGGCGCCCGGGGCGTCCGTCGCGCCTGTCTTCGTGGGCACCCAGGTCAGCAGGTTGCGGGCGGCGGTGCGGTCGGTCAGGAGCTTGCCGGCGTCCCAGTTTGCTGTCGTCGCGATCTGGATCGTACCCCGGGCATCCTTGGTGATGGCATAGGCCCACAGGTGGCCCAGCCAGTTCTGGTCGATGCCGGGTCGGAACAGCATCGTGTCGCTGGCCACTTGCGAGTTGGTCAGCGCCACGCCGGAGATTGTGCCGCCGGAACTGGTGGAGTTGCTGATCACCTTCTTGATCGAATCGATCATGGCCTGTGGCTGGCCCGCCAGAAACCAGCTCTTCGGTACGCCGCCGACTGCCCATTCCGAGTCGTCGGTCTGGGAGTTGCCGGCACTGTCCTTGGTGCGGAACGGGTTGCCATCGGCATTCTTGTCATCGAAGCCGCCGTACTTCGCCGCCAGATAGAGCTGGCTGCGACGTTGCGAGGAGCCGACCGTGCCATTGCCGTTTTCGTTGACGTCGATGGTGTACGTCGTGACGCGCAGATCCGGCATGTCGGGGCGGAATCCGTAGGTATGCGCCCAATATGCGATGCCGGCCATGTAGTAGGTGCCGTGGCTGCTGGAGCCGGTGTCCGCGGTGGCCAGGTTCGCCAGCGTCGAATCCGGGTTGCTGTTGCCGGACGTGCTCGAGCTTTCCATATCGGCAACGGTCTTCGTCCACTGCATGACGTCGAAGCTGTAATTCTTGTACTTCGTCATCGAGTCCGCGCCGCGCACCGGGTCGTTGGCGGTGACGTTCTTGCCGCCGGAGACGTAGGTAGTGCGCGTGTTGCCGGGAATGTAGCGGTCCCAGTGCGTGTTGATGTCGGCGATGGTCAGGACGGAGTTCTTCTGGCAACTGGCCGTGACCGGGTCGGTCCACGTCGTATAGAAGGGGAATCCATCCTTGTAGCTGTCAGCGTTGTTGTTGACGGCCTCGGGCGTCGGCTGCTGGCCCTGCAGGTAGCGGATGCTTTCGTAGTACAGCTCGCTCACCGGGTCCAGGCCCTTGTAGTTGCCCGAGCGGCCGAACTGGTTCAGGTAGTTGATGACGCCGCTGATGCCTTCGGCCGCGCCCTCCGGGTTCGAGGCGAAGACGCCGGTCTTGCTGTCCCATTCGGCGCGGGTGTTGGTGGCGCGGTTGAGGTTGGCGTCCATCATCGTCGGGCCGACATACTTCATCGGTGCCCGCAACACGCCGCCATAGCGGGTGGCCGAGCTGTCGTTCAGGTAGCCGAAGGCGCCGAAGCGCAGCTTGTCGGCATTGCGCTGCATGTCGCCGACCGGCTTGTAGTTGTTGTCGGCATAGGCCATGCACAGTTCCGGGCGCGTCTTGGCCTCGTTGATATCGCAGACCTGCACGCGCGCGAGGGCGGTGCCCAAATTGGCGTACTCGTCGGGGTTGCCGCAGTCGCCGTTGGCGCTCGATTTATTGCTGAAGAAAACCTTGTTGCGGCAGGACGTGACATACAGCGCGCTGCCCTTGAACGGCGTGACCGATGACGGCTTGTCGTAGAACTTCCTCGGGAAGAACGAGCCGCTGTTGAAAAATCCGTCCTGCAGCACCGCGCGCTGCAGCACGGTCTGCGTGGCCGTGTCGACAACGCGGTCGCCGCCGGTCAGCGCATAGCGCAGCATGTCGATGGCCGAGGCCGAGGCCCAGTTCATGAAGTTGCCGCTGTACATCCCGGAGCAGGCGTGGTTCTCGTCGGCGTCGCCGCCGCTCACGAAGTAGCCGTTGCTCGCGGTTCCGGTGTAGTTGTAGCACTTGTTCGGATTGAAGTATCCGACGTACGCCGTGGCCGGATCGTATGTGCCCGAGCGGTAAGCGGCACCCACCGTCGGGAACTCCACCGACAGCGTCAGCAGCAGGTTCGCATGGATGTTCAGGTTGTTGCCGAACAGCGGCACCTGTGCGATGTCGACCGTCGAGGGGCCGGTCGGCGTGGTCGCGGCGGACAGGCCGCCGGCGGCGGGCAGCAGGGCGATCGCAAGGGCGAGCGCGATCTGGCGAAGGCATTTCATCGGATGCTCCTTGCGGAGAGGCGAGGCGTCGGCATTCATTCCCCCTTCATGTAGTACGACTGCAGCATGACCCGGGTCGCCATGCTGGCGCCGAAGCCCACGACGGTGATGCGGAAGATGCGGTTGCTGCCGTCGCTGCCGGCCGACAGATCCTGGACCGGCTCGATGATGTAGCGCGGCAGCGCGGCCGGCAGCAAGCCGTCGGCGGTGGTGGGAAGCCGGCGGCCGGTGAAGGTGCCGTAGGCGACCGTGCGCGCGTTGCCGCCGGCCTGTGTGAAGTCTACGGTCAGCCAGTTGGGCGTGCCGTCGACGACGGCATCGCACAGGCCCAGATACGGCGTGGCACTGCCGGGGTTGCCGATGTTGCAGCCCGGCACGAATGGCATCGCGTTGAAGTTCGCGCCCGAGAACAGGTTGGAGCGGCTGGTGGCGGCGCTGGCGCCCTGGATGTCGGCTTCGGCGTCCTCGATCGCGGCCTGCGCGGCCTGCAACGCGATGTCGCGGTCACGCTGGTTCGTCGCCATCTTCTTGCTGTTGATGGCAAGCCGCGCGGCGGCGACCGCCATGAGGCTGATCACCAGCAACATGACCAGAGCGGTGACGAGCGCGATGCCGCGCTGCGGCGGGGGCAGAGGGGATGGGCTCATGTCGGGGAACACGTGACGCAGGTGGCCGCATTGCGCAACTGCACGGTGACGGTGTAGAGCCGCCGCATGCGCTGCAATTGCACGGCGGGCCGGAACGTGGCGTCGTTGGCTGCTGCCGCATTGCCGGGGTAGAGGTTGCCGAAGAGCCGGAACGTGGGCACGTCCTGCGGCGACGCGCTGGCGGTGTCGCCAAGGAGGACCATCGAGAGCTTCAGCGCGACAACGTTCTGCCAGGGGTTGGGCAGCGCGAGGACTTCGGCGGCCGACAGGTAGCGGTCGGGCATGAAATCGAAGTTCACGTCCACGCCGTACAGCACCTGGAACACCTCCACGCCGGACACCAGCGGAATGGCCTGGAGCGCCGTGCCGGCGGTGGTGATCTCGCGATTGGCGGCGTCGCGCGGGCGGTAGCCGCACATCAGTTGCGGCGTGCCGGTGGCGTCGTTGGCCACGTAGAAGAGCGCCATGCCGCGCGCGAGGTCGGCGTCCTCCCAGGCCAGCGGCTCCCCCACGCCGTTGCCCGAGCAGTCGATCATGCTGTTGTCCGGGATCGTGCGGTCCTGCTGCGTGCCGGCGCCGAAGAAGCGCACCTGCAGCACGTCGCTTTTGTTGACGGCCCCGCTCTGGGCCGCGCAGGTCAGGTTCTGCGCGGTGTTGGACAGGTCCTGCCGGGGCGCGCCGCAGTTGTCCAGGCCGCTGATGGTGGGCGACTGGGTGACCGTGACCTGCATGGCCCCGCCGGGCCCTTGCGCGGACGGGCCGCTGGCGGCGGGGGCCGCCGCGGCGCTGTTGCCGCCATAGTTGACCCAGGCCGCCTGGCGCACAATGCGCACGACGGTATCGAGCGCGAAGCGGCCTTTTTCGTCCAGTGCCGTGGTGTCGTCGATGGTGTTGTAGTTGGAGCGGCTGGTGAGGTAGAACGCGACGGCGGCCATCGTCAGCAGCAGGCCGAGCGTCAGCGCGACCATCAGCTCCACGAGCGACAAGCCGCGCTGGCGCGCAAGGGAGGGGGTGCGGTGTGCGCGCATGTCAGTTGGCCAGGTTGCCTTGCGTGGCGACGATGACGATCTGCGGGCGCGTGTTCATGTCCGCCAGGTCGGCCTGGGCAGCCACGGTCCGCGCGGAAAGCCGCGAGACCCAGCCGATCTTGATGACGATGGGGGCGTCGTCGAGCTTGCCCGTCGCCGATGGGGTGCAGGCCCACGAGAAGCCGGTGGTCTGGTTGTAGGCGACCGTGTCGCGACAGATCACCGCACGGCCGCCGGGCAGGCCCGCGGTCACGCGGTCCCAGAACTCGACGACATCGAAGTCCGCGAGCTGGCGTGCGCAGGTTTGCGTGTCCGCGACGCAGGTGAGGGAATAGGGGCTGGTGGCGGCCGCGACGGCGGGCCGCTGGCTGGTCTGGGTGTCGATGAAGTACCGGTTCGGCGTGATGGCCTCGTTGGCCGCGCCGGTCTGGGAGACACCCGCATTGGAGCGCATGCGCTCGGCCATTTCCATGGCCAGCTGCATGGCGGTCGTGTCGTAGGAAGCCTGCTGGGAGAAGCGCGAAGAATTGAGCAGCAGACCGGCAACGCCGATCACACCGACGGCCAGCACGACAATTGCCACTAATGCTTCGAGCATGGCAAAGCCGGCCGCCCCCCGGCAGCGTGACTGACCCATTTTGACCCTCGTCCGAAAAAGACTACGTTTTTTTAACTTCGTTCTTTTTTGTGAACTGCGACCCGGGCCAAGTATAGAAAGGAATTGTGGTGCCCGGTGCCGAGAACGGGGCTATTAGACAACTTTCCTATGAATATTCCTACCCCTTGCGAGGGGTAGACGTTGAAAATTCGTCCAGCATGTCGCGGAATTCCGACACGTCCTCGAAACTCCGGTAGACCGAGGCAAAGCGGATATAGGCGATCTTGTCGAGCTTCTTCAGTTCGCGCATGACCAACTCGCCGACCTGGCTGCTGGGGATTTCCTTCTCGCCAAGGGCGAGCAGTTTTTCTTCGATGCGAGTGATCGCTTCGTCGATGGCCTCGGCGGAGACTGGGCGCTTGCGCAGCGCGAGCCGCATCGAGTCCTTGAGCTTTACGCGGGTGTAGTCGACGCGGGAGCCGTTCTTCTTGACGATGGCCGGGAAGAACAACTCGATCCGTTCATAAGTGGTGAAGCGGCGGTCGCAGGACTCGCAGCGCCGGCGCCGGCGCACGGTGTCGCCCTCTTCCGACATGCGGGTGTCGAGCACCTGGGTATTGGAATGACCGCAAAAGGGACACTTCATGCGTGACCACCTTGAGAAAAGAGCTTTGCCGCCTTGGGGTTTTGGTTCTGTCGCGGCAGGCCGGGTTGGCGGGCCTTGAGGGAAGGCCCGCGCGGGTGCGTTGCCACCCCCGCCGGCAGGCGAGGGCGGCGCCGGTCATCAGCCGTAGACCGGGAAACGCTTCGTCAGCGCCGAGACCTGCTCGCGCACGCTGGCGATGTTCGCCTCGTCGTGCGGGTTGTCCAGCACGTCGGCGACCAGGTTGGCCACCAGGCGCGCTTCTTCTTCCTTGAAGCCACGGGTGGTCATGGCCGGCGAGCCCAGGCGCACGCCCGAGGTCACGAACGGCTTTTCCGGATCGTTCGGGATGGCGTTCTTGTTGACGGTGATATGCGCGTCGCCCAGGATCTTCTCGGCTTCCTTGCCGGTGATGTTCTTGGCGCGCAGGTCGACCAGCATCACGTGGCTTTCGGTGCGGCCGGAGACGATGCGCAGGCCGCGCGCGACCAGCGTTTCCGCCAGCACGGCGGCGTTCTTCACCACCTGCTGCTGGTAGGCCTTGAACTCGGGGGTCAGCGCTTCCTTGAATGCCACCGCCTTGCCGGCGATCACGTGCATCAGCGGGCCGCCCTGGATGCCGGGGAAGATGGCCGAGTTGATGGCCTTCTCATGCTCGGCCTTCATCAGGATCACGCCGCCGCGCGGGCCGCGCAGGCTCTTGTGGGTGGTCGTGGTGACGAAGTCGGCGTGCGGCACCGGGTTCGGGTAGACGCCCGCGGCGATCAGGCCGGCGTAGTGGGCCATGTCGACCATGAACAGGGCGCCGATGGACTTGGCGACCTTGGCAATGCGCTCGAAGTCGATGCGCAGCGCGAACGCCGAGGCGCCGGCGATGATCAGCTTGGGCTTCTTTTCCTGGGCGGTTTTTTCCAGGGCGTCGTAGTCGATGTCTTCCTGGGCGTTCAGGCCGTAGCTGACCACGTTGAACCACTTGCCGCTCATGTTCAGGGCCATGCCGTGGGTCAGGTGACCGCCTTCGGCCAGGCTCATGCCCATGATGGTGTCGCCCGGCTTGAGCATGGCGAAGAACACGCCCTGGTTGGCCTGCGAGCCCGAGTTGGGCTGCACGTTGGCGGCTTCGGCGCCGAACAGTTGCTTGACGCGGTCGATGGCCAGTTGCTCCACGACGTCGACATATTCGCAGCCGCCGTAGTAGCGCTTGCCGGGATAGCCTTCGGCGTACTTGTTGGTCAGTTGCGAGCCTTGCGCGGCCATCACGGCCGGCGAGGTGTAGTTTTCCGAGGCGATCAGCTCGATGTGGTCTTCCTGGCGCTGATTTTCCTTCTGGATGGCGGCAAAGACCTCGGGGTCGATCTGGTCGATCGTAAAGCGGCTGCGTTCGAACATGG
>JACXTT010005546.1_pt1 | contig 18307 bp, 14 predicted proteins | sample 9270951 | NCBI WGS metagenome assembly JACXTT01 (sample SAMN15532306, study PRJNA645909) | rock metagenome | isolation source: weathered quartz diorite | place: Puerto Rico | collected 2017-06-21 | reverse complement strand
CTTGGAGAACGGCAGAACGTCCTGCGTGACCACGGTCCCACCTCCTACGTAGGCGTACCTGCCGACGCGCACATATTGATGCACAGGGGAAAAAGCTCCGACCGTGGCGTCATCTTCAATCGTGACATGACCGGCCAAGGTCGCGGCGTTCGCCAGGAGTACGCGGTCGCCTACCGTGCAATCGTGGGCGATGTGCGAGTAGGCGAGAATGAGGCAATGGCTGCCGACTCGGGTCGTCCCACCGCCACCCGCCGTGCCGCGGTGGATCGAGACGTATTCGCGGATGACATTGTTGTCCCCGATCTCCAGGCGGGTCTTTTCCCCTTTGTATTTGACGTCCTGGGGAGCATGACCGATGGAGGCAAAGGGAAAGAATTGATTGTGGGCGCCGATGCGCGCCGGTCCCTGGACGGTAACGTGCGAGATCAGTTCGCACTCCTCGCCCAGTTCGACGTCCTCTCCCACGACACAATACGGCCCGATGCGGCATGAATCAGGCACGTGCGCAGAAGGGTCGATGATGGCTGTGGGATGGACGTTCGAAACGGTGGTCATTTTTCCAGGGAGTCGCGAGAGACCAGGGCACAGCTGAGCATCGCCTCGCAGACCAGTTTGTCGTCTACCCATGCTTCGCCGCGCATGCGTCCGGCATTGGAGCGAAAGACGATGCAATCCACGATCAGGCGCAGCTGATCACCAGGAACCACGGGGCGGCGGAACCGGGCGCGCTCGATGCCGGTGAAGACCATGCGCTTGCTGGTACGGTCGGGTATCTCGGTGAGCAGCAGGACGCCGCCCGCCTGGGCCAGCGCCTCCACCACCAGCACCCCGGGCATGATGGGAAAGTCAGGAAAATGGCCGGCGAAGAACGGCTCGTTCACCGTGACATTCTTGATGGCGATGATGCGCTTCCGCCGCTGGATCTCCAGCACACGGTCAATCAGCAAGAAGGGGTAGCGGTGCGGCAGGATGCGCTTTATCTCGTTGATATCCAACGAGGTAGCGGCCTCCACCAAGGCGGCACTGGCTGAATCTGTCATGGGAAATGCCGAGACAGGAATTATACTCGAGAGCCCTGCAGGAATGTGTGCCGGTGAACCGAGGGAATCAAGACAAACCCGATGGGCGCAAGTTGAGGCGCCTTGCCGCGCGGCTCAGGAAGCTTCAGCCGGAAATGCTCAGGACCTTGCGGCGGCTGGTGGCGGCGGAATCGCCCAGCTACAGCAAAGCGGCCGTGGACCGCTGCGGCGAACTGCTGGCGAACGAGCTCAGAGCGATCGGCGCGCGTGCGAAACGGCATCGCCAACGGGCTTCCGGAGACCATCTCGAAGCACGCTTTGAAGGGCGGCGCGGGCGGCCCGTGCTGCTGCTCGGCCATCACGACACGGTGTGGGAGATGGGAACGCTGCGGACGATGCCCTTCCGCGTTTCGCGTGGCCGCGTGTTTGGTCCGGGCACGCTGGACATGAAATGCGGGCTGGTGCAGGCGTTGTTCGCATTGCGCGCGCTGCAGGACGGGCGAGGAAGACTGCCGCGTCCCGTCATCGTGCTCATCAATTCGGACGAAGAGGTGGGCAGCGAGACCTCGCGCCCGATCACAGAGCGGCTGGCCAGGAAATGCGCGGCGGTGTTTGTGCTCGAGCCGGCACAGGGCCGTGGCGCGCTCAAGACCTCGCGTAAGGGAGTGGGCGATTACACCGTCGAGGTGCAGGGCCGGGCTTCGCACGCCGGCGTGGATTTTGCGGCCGGCGCGAGCGCCGTGCATGAGCTGGCCAGGCAGGTCCGCGTGATCGAAGGCTTCGCGGAGCCGCGACGCGGGATCACGGTGAATGTGGGGGTGATCCGCGGCGGCACGCGCACGAATGTGGTAGCGGCCGAGGCTGCGGCAGGCGTGGATGTCCGCATCCAGCGAAGGAGCGATGCCGCGCGCCTCGAGAAAAGGTTCCGTGGTCTGCGTGCGTTCGACAAGCGATGCAAGCTGAGCGTGGCAGGTGGCATCAATCGTCCGCCGATGGAGCGGAGCCGGGGGACGGTAGCGCTTTTCCGGACGGCCCGGCGGTTGGCGGCGGCTCTCGACCCGCGATGGCGGCTCGAAGAGGCGGCGACGGGCGGTGGCTCCGACGGCAATTTCACGGCAGCGCTGGGGATCCCGACGCTGGACGGGCTGGGAGCGGTGGGCGAGGGGGCGCACGCGCGGAACGAGTCTGTTCTGCTTCGGGAGATGCCGCGCCGGGCGGCGCTTTTGGCGGCCCTGATAGCAACTATCTAAGCGAAAGGGTGTCTTAGAAAACAGCGGGGTGCTTTTGACCACGCTCTGCGATTAGCCTACAATCCTTGGTAGTTGTGGAGGAATCATGTTGGGTAAACTGGGAGTTCCGGAACTCATCATTCTGTTGCTCATCGCTCTGGTCATCTTCGGGCCGGGCAAGCTGGCGGACATCGGCAAAGGCCTGGGCGAGGGCATTCGTAATTTCAAGTCGGGCATGAAAGAAGGCGAGTCCGGCGAGCCCAAGAAGCCTTCCTAGGTTTTCTGCTGCAGCCCGTGCTCCGCGAGCATCCCAAAGACCAGGGACACGGGCAAGCCCACCACGTTGAAGTAATCACCCACGATCCTGGTGACCCAGCGCGAGGCCATGCCTTGGATGGCGTAGGCGCCGGCCTTGTCCATGGGCTCGCCGGTCGCGATGTATTCCTGGATCTCGCGATCGGTGATCGCAGCCATGGTGACCTCGGTGTTGACCGAGCGAGCGTCCTCAAAATGCTCGCCCAGCAGGCAGACGCCGGTGAGGACGGTGTGCGTCTGACCCGACAACAACTGCAACATGCGTGCGGCGTCGCGGGCATCGGCGGGTTTCCCGAGGGCTTCCTCGCCCACTACAACGACCGTGTCGGCGCCGAGCACCACGCAATCCGGTTTGGCCGAAAAAACCGCACGAGCCTTCTCTCGCGCCAGGCGGAGAGCCAATGCCTCGGGTGCTTCTCCCGGATTGGGGTCCTCGTCTAGGTGAGCCGGCACAACCTCGAAGGATAATCCGGCGTTGCGCAGCAATTCGCGGCGGCGCGGCGAGGTGGACGCGAGAACCAACCGGTATCCGCTCACTCGGGCACCTGAAAGATGCCCAGACTGCGTTCGGAAGCGCTGAGTGCTTCGCATCGCCGGTCGATGGCGGCGTACTCGGAGGCGAATGCCTTCTTGAATGCTTCAAACGACGCGAGGTCTTGCCAGACATCGACGGTCAGGTAGAGGCCGGCGTCATCACGGCTCTGGAGCAGCAGGGTCTCGCGGTAGCCCTTGCCACGGCGGAAGAATCCGGCCCAGGTGCCCCGCGCGCAGTAGTGCCGCTCAAACTCTTTTCGTTTCTCCGCCTGCACACGAAACTCCCACACGATGTGAATCACGTTCTTCAGTCTATTGCATAACGCACCGATGCGGCAGGGCGCTGCGGGCGTGGATGTTAGAATCGAATCCACCCTCTTTTCTCTGCGATGGACCGCACACACATCCGCAATTTCGCCATCATCGCCCACATCGACCACGGGAAATCCACGCTCTCCGACCGCCTGCTGGAGCTGACGGGAGCGCTTTCGGCGCGCGAGATGCACGAGCAGGTGCTCGATGCCATGGACCTGGAACGCGAGCGCGGCATCACCATCAAGGCACACGCGGTGCGCATGAAATATGTGGCGCAGAGCGGGGAGGAGTACCAGCTGAATCTTATCGACACCCCCGGGCACGTGGATTTCTCCTACGAGGTCTCGCGCCCGCTGGCATCGTGCGAAGGCGCGCTGCTGGTGGTGGATGCGTCGCAGGGGGTGGAGGCGCAGACCCTGGCGAACGCCTACCTGGCCATCAACAACGGGCTGGAGATCATCCCCGTCATCAACAAGATCGACCTGCCCGGCGCCGACCCGGAGCGCGCCAAGGAGATGATCGAGCAGGCCATCGGATTGGACGCGTCGCGCTCGCTGCTGATCTCGGCCAAGACCGGGCAGGGCGTGCCCGAGGTGCTCGAGGCCATCGTGCAACGCCTGCCGGCGCCGAAAGGCACGCCCAAGGCGCACTTGCAGGCGCTCATCTTCGACTCCTGGTTCGATGCCTACCGCGGAGTCATCGTGCTGGCCCGCATCTTCCAGGGCACGATGCAGCGTGGGCAGAAGATAAGGCTGTGGTCGAACGGGAGGACCTTTGAAGTCGAGACCCTCGGCGTGCTCACCCCGAAGCCGGTGGAGGTGGATGCGCTCTACGCCGGCGAGGTGGGTTTTCTCATCGCCAACATCAAGAACGTGGCCGACACGAAGATCGGCGACACCATCACCGACGACGCGCGCCCGGCCATCGAGCCGCTGGCCGGCTTTGAAGATATCAAGCCCATGGTCTTCGCCGGCCTCTACACCGTGGAAGCACACGAGCACACGGCGCTGCGAGAGGCCCTGGAGAAACTCCGCCTGAACGACTCCTCATTCTTTTTCGAGCCGGAGAGCTCGGCGGCGCTGGGCTTCGGCTTCCGCTGCGGCTTTCTCGGGCTGCTGCACATGGAGATCATCCAGGAGCGGCTGGAGCGCGAGTTCAACCTCGACCTCATCACCACCGCGCCCGGGGTGCGGTATCTCATCACCCGGACCGACGGCGCCAAGGCCGAGATAGACAACCCCTCGCGCTGGCCGGCGGCGAGCGAGATCGCCAAGGTGGAAGAGCCGGTCATCGTAGCAACCATCCTGACCAACGAGGAGTACGTCGGCAGCATCCTCAAGCTGGTGGAGGAGAAACGCGGACGGCAGAAGGGCTTCGAGTACGTGAGCTCTTCGCGTGTGATGCTGACCTACGAGCTGCCGCTGAACGAGATCGTGCTCGATTTCTACGACCGGCTGAAATCGGTCTCGCGCGGGTACGCATCGCTCGACTATCACCTCTCGGGAACCTGGGAGTCGCCCATGGTGAAGCTCGACATCCTGGTGGCGGGCGAGCCGGTGGACGCGCTGTCGCTCATCGTCCATCGCGACTCCGCCTACGAGCGCGGCCGGGCACTGGCATCGAAGATGCGCGAGCTCATTCCCCGGCAGATGTTCGAAGTGGCCATCCAGGCGGCCATCGGAGGCAAGATCATCGCGCGCGAAACGGTGGCAGCCATCCGCAAGAACGTGCTGGCCAAGTGCTACGGCGGCGACATCACGCGCAAGCGTAAGTTGCTGGAAAAACAGAAGGAAGGGAAGCGCCGGATGAAGCGCGTAGGCCGAGTGGATATCCCCCAGGAGGCCTTCCTTGCAGTCCTCAAGGTGGGCGAAGAGTAATGTCCCTTAGTACAGTGTCATTGTGCAAAAACCCGCAGCCATTTCGCTTTGAGAGATAGTCACCGTTCGCGAAGCCACAGCAGGCACTTGACGATGCCTAACCTGCTTCTTTTGCATACACTTACGGCTTGTCGCAAGGTTGATGCAACTATCGCGTAAGTCTATGAATTAACAAAGCGTTAATGTTCCCGGCGATGTGAAATCCACAAGCTTTTCCACAGGGCAAGGAAATCAAAATGCGACCCTTGCCGGGAGACTCGCCCTCAGTTATCCAGCCTGAAATTCACCGTGATGGTGGTCTCCACCTCGACCGGCGTGCCGTTCAGCAGGTAAGGACGAAAGCGCCACTGGCGCACCGCATCGCGCGCGGCGTCGGTCAACAGCGGGTTGCCGCTCCGTACCTGGACGTTCTCGATGAGGCCTTCGCGGCTGATGCGCGCGTAGAGTTCGACGGCGCCCTGCACGTGCGCCCGCTTTGCCAGTTCGGGATACGGAGGGAGGACCTTCACCAGGATGCTGCCTTCATCCACGTGAGATCGCTTGATAGGACCGGAGTGCGTCGGCGCGGCACCGAGGTTAGGGCCGTTCAGGAGACTGGAAAGTGGGTTTGCACCTTGGCCATTTCCGCCGAGCTGGATCGGCCGGGGATCGGTGCTGTCGTCGGGGCCGATGAAGGTGTACTTCGGCACGCCGCGCGGCACTTCGATGACCCGCCTGTCTGGGGCGGAGCCGGCGGAAGGCCCGCCATCGGAGACAGGATGCTCGACGACCTCGACGCGAGGCGGCTGAAAGATGATCACTGCGTCAGGGGGAGCGCTGTGCACGGAGATGGCATCGCTGTAGAGCAGCGGCACCAGGACCAGCACGGCGAGCACGGCAGACTGCAGAGCGAAAGAGAACAAAGTGCTCCAGCGCCGGCGCCGCGAGACCGCGCGATCGGATTCCAGCAGTGTATGTTCGAACATGGCGTTCTCCTTGCTTTGTATAGACACCTGAAGAACGCGCAACGCATGGCGTCCTGCGTCGTCATTTGAAATTTTTTCTCGGGAACTTCGAGAGAGGCTGTGGTGTCGCAACAACGAAAAAGGCCGCACGGGGCGGCCTTGGTTCGATCCTCAGAAACGGTTACTTGGGATTGGTACCCGCCGGCTTGGGCTGGGCAGCGGTCGTGCCAGCCGGTTTAACAGCGCCCGAAGTCGCGGGCGGCGGTGCAGGCGGCGGCACGTTGGACTGGGCGTTGTAGGCGTCCACGATGGCCTTGGTCACGTCCACTCCGTTTGACGGGCTCTCCCAGAGAAGCCGCCCACCCTCGTCAAAAGTAGTCTCGGCGATGACGGCAGCGAAACCGTTGTCCTGGGCGTACTTGGCGAGGATAGGGCCCATCTTTTGCAGGATGCGGCCGGCGATGGCGTCTTGCTCGCGAGCAGCAGCGTTCTGCAGGTCCTCCTGCATCCGCTTGCCGGCGGTGGTCTTGGTCTCAAGGTCGCGCTGATAGCCGGCCAAGACGTCCGGGTTCAGCTTGTCGCCGGCCTTGATCTTGGTCTGCAGGTCTTCCACTTCCTTGCTGAGCGCCTGGAGCTTGTTGACGTCCGGTTCGAACTTCTTGTTCAGCGCCTGCAGGTCGCGCTGGCCCTCGTTGGTGGCAGCCACCGCTAACTGCAGGCGGATGAAGCCGATCTTGGTGGAGCCAGCGACGGGCACCGAGGAGGCGCCCGCAGCGGGCGCGGCGGTGGAAGTGGCCGGTTTGGCGGCCTGGGCGAGTACGCTGCCCGCCAGCAGGGCGGCAAGCGCGGCGGATGTAGAGATGCGAGCCATCTTCATGAGAGTCGTTGTTACTCCTTGGAGTTTGTGCGGAGAATCTCTGTGAGAATCTCTCGGACTGGCGCGGAACGGGCCTACCTTGCGGAACTCGAGCCAGCCAGACGCTGCCCACGCTACAGGGCCGCCAAGAAACATTATAGCAGGGTTCCGGGCCCGGCAGGGCCCGCTCCGGCGCTCAGAAGGTGGTGCTGACGGTGAGCCGGAAGGTGCTGTGAGGATCGCGCAACCTGTAATTCGGTGAGAACGAGGCCAAGGATTGCTGATACGTAAAGTCGCCCGCAGCTCCAGTCGGGAAGAGGTCTCGGGTGATGGGAGCCGGGGAGTTGGTGAAGGTGTCCAGCCGCATGACGTTGTAGGCGTAGTAGAGACGAAAGGGCGCGTTCACCACCGGAAGGATGACCTGGAGCTCCAGGCCGGTGTCGGTCCGGGGCCTGAAGTTGGTGTGATTGACCGGATCGAGGAAACGGCTGAAGGTCAGCTTCTTTTGCAACGAAACATCGCAATTAAACGAGGAATCCAGTTGAGGGCAGCCATACGGCTGGGTATTGAGCAAGCTCACCTGCTGGTCGCTCAACTTCAGCTGGGAGGTGCGCGCGATGAAATCGAGGCCGAAGTCCACGAACGCGGCGACCGAAATGGGCCCCACGATGGGCACGCGGTACTCCACGTTGGTGATCAGGCTGGTATCGCCGCCGGGGAAGACGATGCGTGAGATGGGGATGGGAACAAAGATGTTGCCCCGCCTCGGGTTGGTCGGATCTTTGGGCACCGGCGTTCCGTCCGGATTCACCAAGGGCACGTCCAGGCGGTCGGGAATGAAGGTGACTGGCGATACGCTGCGGGTGTCGAAGCCGCGCAGATCGTTGTCACCGCCCAGGTAGAAGCGATCGTAGGGCGGCGCCACCGTGTTCCCGTAGCCGGTGAGGAAGGCCGCCTGCACGCGATAGCCGAGGACGTTCCGTCCCTTGTTCACCGGGAAGAACTGTTTCCACTCGACGTAAGGCCTGATCTCCTTGATGTCGCCGCCCAGGCCGGCGATGGTGGAGCCGGCGATGATGCTGTGCCCGGTGTGCGGGCGCTGCGGGTTGTCAATGGTGCTGTAGGAGAACGACGGGATGAGCTTGCTGGTGTAGACGCCTGACAGCGCGTTGGGGCCGGTGATGCCGCGGAAGGCGATGGTCTCGAAGTAGCTGCGCGAGGCGTCGCTGAAGACGGTGACCGAGGTCTTGTCGAATGAGTAGGTGAGCCCGACGCGCTTGAGCGAGTGGCGCAACTGGTAGCTGCTGCTCATGGTGAAGCCGGTGGTGGACTGGTTGTAGTTCTGCAGGGTGTTGAGCACCGTCTGCGGCAGGTTCAGCTGCTGGCCCTGGGTGAGCTCGACCTGTTTGGCCTGGTTGTAATCGTACTTGCTGGTGAAGACGGAAAAGCCGAACTGGATGGGGCGGCCCAGGAAGTACGGCTCGGTGAAGGCGAACTGCGCATTACGCTCCAGGTCGCCGATATTGGCGGTGAGGGAGAGCGTCTCACCCAATCCCAGGAAGTTGTTGGTCTCGTAGTTGAAGCCGATGAAGGAGCCGGACACGCCGCTGACGCCGCCGGTGAGCCCGATGCTCTGCTTGCCCTTTTCCTTGACCTTGAGAAGGATGTCCACGGTGCCGGCCTTCTCATCCTTGGTGATCACGGCATCCTGATCGGACTTAAGCTGCTCGAAGTAGCCCAGCTGGTTGAGCCGCAGCAGGCTGAAGTCCAGGGCCTGGCTGTTGTACTGCTGGCCCTCTTCCAGCGAGAGCTCGCGGCGGATGACTTTGTCGCGGGTGGTGGTGTTGCCCTGGAACTCGATGCGGCGGACGAAGAACTGCTTGCCTTCGTCGAGGTCGATGACCAGGCTGATGAGCTTCTTCTCCTCGTCGATCTGGGTGTCGGGAATGGGCGTGAAGTTGACATAACCCAGCGCGCCGTAGGCCTTGCGGAGGTTCTCCAGTCCCTTGCGGACCTGCGAAGTGTCGAAGATGTCGCCGTCTTTCATGGGGAACTGGGCGCGCAGGGCCTGCACGTTGGTGACGGCTTTGTTGCCATGGAAGTTGATCGAGCCCAGGCGGTAGCGCTCGCCTTCCTCGATGGGAATGGTGAGGTCTACGGCCTTCCCTTTGCTCCGGTGAAAGGGCCAGAGGAAGAACCCGCCGCTGGTGTCGCGCATGTTGGTCTTGGCGTCCGAGACCAGCGCCTTGAAGTAGCCCTTCTGCTGATAGACGTCGCGCACGCGCTCCTGGTCTTCCGCGAGCTTGCTGGAGTCGTAGGTCTTGGAGAACAGGTTTTCGAGGATGATGGAGTGCGGGATGCCGATGGGCTTGAGGTTCTTCATCGCCGACTTCAGCTTGCCGCTGCCGATGTGCTTGTTGCCCTCGAAGCGGATCTTGCCGACTTTGACCTTCGGTCCTTCTTTTACGTTGAAGGTGATGGCCACTGAAGCCGGAGGGATGAGGCGGACGACGGTATTGACGGTGGCGAACTGGCGTCCATGCTCGGCCAGCAGCTCTTTCAGCGTGACTTCAGCTTTCTTCACGCGTGTGGGGTCGAACTGGCTTTCCTGCGAGAGGCCGACCTTGGCCTGCTTGAATCGGTCGAGAACGTCGCTGGTTGAAACCGCGTTCAGGCCGTTGTAGGTGATGCTGCGGATGGTGGGCTTTTCCTTGACGTAGACGTAGATGATCCAGCCCTTGGGAGTCTCTTCGCGCTCGAAGCGGATGTCTTCGAAGTATCCCGTGTTCCAGAGAGAGTTGAAATCGCGCTGCAGCGAGGCCTCATCGTACGGGTCGCCCGAACGGGTGAAGATGCGGGCGAGGATGGTGTCGCGGGGGATGCGCCGGTTCCCGCGGGGCTCGATCCTCGCGACGACGTTCTGGTCCTGGGCTGCGAGGGGCAGAGCGGAAAAACACGCCAGCAGGACCGCCAAGAGGCGGAGGAGCGGGCGCAACGAGAGCGCAGGAGGAGCAACTACTTTCTGATGAGGGTCAGAAATAAGACGACCTCGGCTCAGGATTAAGAATCGGTCATTATACGGTACAGCACTGCCGTGTGCCACCCGCACTTATCGTCGCAGGCAATAGATTCTTGGATGCAATTCTAGCGGCCGGCGGTCACTCCCTGGACTTCCACCAGCGTGGAGTAGAACGTCGCGCCTCGGCCGATGTCGGTGAGGTGTTCCGAGGTCAGAACGTTGATGCTGTTTCCTTCAGGAGAAAGCTTGGCCCAGTGGAGGCGCGTGGCCACCACGCCGCGCTGCACGCTGCCGTTCACGTGTGCGGTGAGCGTGACCGAGCCGCGATCATTGAAGACGCGGACCGGATCGCCGTCACGGATGCCGCGCGCAGCGGCATCGGCGCTGTGCATCTCCAGCTTGCCGGTCTCGGCGGTTTCCATGGCCTGCACCTGCGGCAGGTTGCAGAAGGTGGAGTTGAGGAAGTTATCAGCCTTGCGCGCGAGCAGCTCCAAGGGAAACCGCTCGGCGGCAGGCGCGTGGCGCGACTCCGTGGGCGGGACGAAGCTGGCGACCGGATCGAGCCCCAGGGCCATGACCGACTCGCTGTAGAGCTCGGCCTTGCCGCTGGGCGTCGGAAAGTTGCCGTTGGCGAAGGGCAGGAAGGCGCCATTCTCCACGCTGACGCGCGCCCAGGCATCACGCTCCAGGCGCTCGCGGTCTATGCCTTTCAGGAGCGGGTTGGCGGTGTTGAGGGCCGCATCCATCATCTGCTCTTCGCTATCGCGGAAGCACTCCTCGGTGAAACCGAAGCGCGCGGCGAGTCCCCGGAACAGCTCGACGTTGGAGCGGCACTCGCCCAGCGGGGCGACAGCGGCGCTCGACATCTGGATGTAGTAGTGGCCGTAGGAGGTCTGCAGGTCCTTGTGCTCGAAGAAGGTGGTGGCCGGGAGCACGAGGTCGGCGTAATCGGTGGTGTCGGTGAGGAACTGCTCGTGCACCACGGTGAACAGATCGTCGCGCAGGAACCCGCGCACCACGTCGTTGTGATTGGGCGCGACCGCCGCGGGATTGGAGTTGTAGACGAACACCGCCTTCACCGGCGGGCCGTCGAGACGGGTGAGCGCGTGGCCGAGCTGCGACATGTTGATGATGCGCGCCGCCCTGCCCAGCGGGCTCTTCTGCATCAGGTCCGGCCGCTTCAGGGCCTGCTCGTTCAGTTGCCAGGAGCCGGAGACGGAGAGCTGCAGCCCGCCGCCGACCTCCTTCCAGGAGCCGGTGATGCAGGGCAGCATGCAGATGGCGCGCATCGCCATGCCGCCGTTCTGGCTGCGCTGCACGCCGTAGTTCACGCGGATCGCGGCCGGCCGCACGGTGGCGTAGTCGCGCGCCAGCTTGACGATGTCCTCGACGCTGATGCCGGTCCAGCGCGAGACCTGCTGCGGCACGTACTCCTGCACGCGCTCGCGCAGCTGCTCGAAGCCGTGGGTATAGCGGGCGACGTAATCGTCGTCGTAGAGCCTCTCGTTGATGATGACTTGCATCATGCCCAGCGCCAGGGCCACGTCGGTACCCGGGTTGATGGGCAGATACCAGTCGGCGCATGCGGCGGTGCGCGTCTTGTAGGGATCGATGACCACGAGGCGTCCGCCGGCCCGGCGGGCCTCCTCGAGGAACGGCCACAGGTGCACGTTGGTGCCGTGGATGTTCGCGCCCCAGGCCAGGATGAGCCTGGAGCGGCGGAACTGCTCGGGCTCGGTGCCCATCTTGCGTCCCAGGACCGAGATCAGGGCCTCGCCGCCGGCGGTGGCGCAGATGGTGCGGTCCAGCTGCGAGGCGCCCAAGCGGTGGAAGAAGCGATGGTCCATCGAGGCGTTGCCCAGGACCGCGAGGGTGCCGCCGTAGGAGTAGGGCAGGATGGCCTCCGGCCCGAACTCGCGGCTGATGGCGGTGAAACGCTCGTGGATGATGTCGAAGGCGGCGTCCCAAGTGATGCGCTCAAAGTCGGCGGCGTTCTTGTTGCCAGTCCCCTTTTTCGCGACGCGCCGCAGAGGAAAAAGCACGCGGTCCGGGGAATAGACGCGGTCCAGATACTTTGCGACTTTGGCACAGAGGAAGCCGCGGGTCACGGGATGATTCGGGTCGCCCTGGATCCGCGTAGCACGGCCCTCGTCCACTGTGATCAGGACGCTGCAGGCATCCGGACAATCGTGCGGGCAGGCGGCATGGACAACGCGCTTCATGCCCTTCCATTATACGTGGAAGAATGAGAAGACCGGGCCCGCGAGAGCCCGGTCCGGAAGGCTTGCGGCTACCAGATCTCGCAGCGCTTGTCGTCGGGACGTACCATCGCATCCCCAGCCTTACAGCTGAACGCCTTGCGGAATTCAGGGAAGTTGGAAAAGGGCCCGTTCACGCGGTACTTGCCGATGGGATGCGGGTCGGTGAGCACCATCTGGCGCTGCGTCTCAGGGCGGACGGCGTCGCCGCGCGACTGTCCCCAGGAGACGAAGAACTGCTGCTCGGGAGTGAAGCCATCCACATCCGGCGGCCGGGGTTTGCCCTGCATGGATCTCTGGAAGGCCCGGTAGGCCAGCATCACGCCGCCCAGGTCGCCGATGCTCTCGCCCAGCACGAGCTTGCCGTTCTCGGGCAGTCCGCCCTCGACCACGTATCCGTCGAACTGGTTCACCACGCAGGCGCTGCGCTCCTTGAAGGCCTTGTAGTCGGCCTCGGTCCACCAGTTCTCCAGGCGGCCGATGGAATCGAACTGCGCGCCCTCGTCGTCAAAGCCGTGCGAGATCTCGTGGCCGATGACCGGGCCGATGCCGCCGTAGTTCACGGCGTCGCTGGCGGTGACGTCGAAGAGCGGCGGCAGCAGGATGCCGGCGGGAAAGACGATCTCGTTGAGCAGCGGGTTGTAGTAGGCGTTGGAGGTGGGCGTGGTCATGCCCCAGCGGCCGCGGTCCACCGGCTTGCCGATCTGCTGCGCGTCGTCAACCACGGCGAAGGTCTGTGACGCCACGATGTTGCGCAGGTGCGTGCTGCGGGTGATCTTGACGCTGCTGTAGTCCTTCCATTTGTCGGGATAGCCGACCTTGGGGTTGAAGGTGCTCAGCTTCTCGAGTGCCTTCTTACGGGTTTCGGCGCCCATCCAGGGCAGCGTCTCGATGTCGTCGTGGAGAGCGGCGAGGAGGTTTTTGACCAGCTCCTGGATGCGGGCCTTGGCCTCAGGCGGGAACGTCCTCTCGACGTACACCTTGCCCAGCGCTTCGCCCAGGTTGGCGTCGGTGGATTCCACGCAGCGCTTCCAGCGGGGCTTCATCTCCTTGGCGCCGTTCAGATACTGCTGGTTGAAGGCGAAGGACTCCTGCACGAACGCCCGGGTCAGCGCCGGCGCGGAGGTCCGCAGGAGGTGCCACTCCAGGTAGATTTTCCAATCGGCCAAGGAAGTCTGCTTGAGCTGGCGCTCGAACTCCTCCATGAACTTGGGCTGGTCCACGTTGACGGCTACCTGCGGGTCCAGATCGAAGGCTTTGACGTAGCTCGGCCAGTTGAAACTCGGCGTGAGCTTCTGCGTCTGCGCAAGGGTCATCTTGTGGTCGGTGGCGTAGGGATCGCGCAGTTCGACGTTGGTGAGCGATGCGCCGGCGAGGGCGGTCTCCATCTTCATGATGGCTGCGGCCGCTGCTTTGGACTCCTCCGCGCCGTGGCCGGCGAGCTGGAACATGTTGGCCACGTGCTCGAGATACTTCTGGCGCGTCTCTTTGGATTTGTCGTCGTCCTTGAAGTAATAGTCGCGGTCGGGCAAGCCGAGGCCCCCGGCGCCCGCCTCCGCGATCACCTGCTGCGGATCGTGAAGGTCCTGCGAGGAATTGAAGTTGAAGGGCGCGAAGATGTTCTCCTTGTTCAGCATGGTGATGACGCGCTGCAGCTCGGCAGTGGTCTTGATGGAGGCGATGGCTTTCATTTCCGGCCGGATGGGCTTGAGGCCGAGCTTTTCGATGGCCTCCTCGTTCATGCAGGCGCCGTAGAAGTCGCCAATGAGGCGGTTGGCGCTGCCGGAAGCCGCCTTGGAGGCGCTGGCGGAAGATTCCTCCAGGATGTCGTGCAGCACGTCCTTGGTCTTCTCGCCCGCCTGCCAGCGCCGGCTCCAGCGCACCATGCTGGGAGGGATGGGGTTCTCGGCCCGCCATTTGCCGTTGGCGAACTGGAAGAAATCCTGGCAAGGATCGGCGGTCTTGTCGACGTCGTTCACCTGGATGCTGTGCAGCTCCTTGCTCTGGCCCACCGCCAGAGTCGCACAGCAGAGCACTAGAGAAAGCGGCTTCAACATTCGCATGGGAGATCTCCGTTGGGGTCGTTCATTCGGAACCGGGTGATCCAGCTGAGAGGACGCCCAAAGCCGGAGAAGGTGAGCAGCGGGCCGGATTCATTTGAGTTCGAGCACTTCCTTCTCCTTGGCCTTGCTCATCTCTTCCATCTTCTTGATCTCATCGTCAGTGAGCTTCTGGACCTCTTCCAGCGCCCGGCGGTCCTCGTCCTCGGTGATCTTTTTGTCCTTGAGCGCCTTCTTGATGGACTCGTTGCCGTCGCGGCGGATGTTGCGCACCGCGGTGCGGTGGTCCTCCAGGACCTTGTGCAGGTGCTTCACCATCTCCTTGCGGCGCTCCTCGGTGAGCGGCGGCACGGGGATGCGGATGAGCTTGCCGTCGTTCATGGGGTTCAGGCCCAAGTCGGCGGAGCGGATGGCCTTCTCGATGGCCGGCAGCGAGCTGGGGTCGAAGGGCTGCACGGTGATGAGCTGCGATTCGGGCGCATGCACTTGCGCGATCTGGTTCAGCGGCATCTCAGAGCCGTAGTAGTCCACGCGGACCGGGTCCAGCATGTGCACGTTGGCGCGGCCGGTGCGGATGGAGGTCAGTTCCCGGCGGAAGTCCTCGACGGCTTTGTCCATGCGGGTCTTCAGCTGGACGTAGGTCTCCTTCAGACCGGGGACCGTTGCCATGGTTGGATTGGACATAGGGGCTAGCCTGCCTGACTGGAATCAAGAGCGAGCATTATACAAACTTCTGGAAGCGTTGCGAGGCGTGGCTCAGGCGCTGACCAGCGAGCCGATCTTTTCGCCCGTGAGCACGCGGCGGATGTTCCCGCGCTGGTTGAGATTGAAGATAATGATGGGAAGGTTGTTGTCGCGGCAGAGGCTGATGGCGGTGGCGTCCATCACCTTCAGGTTCTTCTTCAGGATGTCGAGGTAGGTGATGCGGTCGAACATCTTGGCGTCTTTGACCACGAAGGGGTCGGCGTCGTAGATGCCGTCAACCTTGGTGCCCTTCAGGATGACGTCGGCTTTGATCTCCATGGCGCGAAGGGAGGCCGCGCTGTCGGTGGAGAAGTAAGGGTTGCCGGTGCCGCCGGCGAAGATGACCACGCGGCCCTTCTCCAGGTGGCGCATGGCGCGGCGGCGGATGAACGGCTCGGCCACCTGGTGCATCTCGATGGCCGACATCACGCGGGTGTAGACGTCCTGCTTTTCCAGCGCGTCCTGCATGGCCAGCGCGTTGATGACGGTGGCCAGCATGCCCATGTGGTCGGCGGAGACGCGGTCCATGTCGTGCGCCTGCTCGGCCACGCCGCGGAAGAAGTTGCCGCCGCCCACCACCATGGCGATCTCCACGCCCAGCTCGTGGACCTCTTTGATCTCGGCTGCGATGGCGTGGATACGGGCCGCGTCGACGCCAAAACCCTTGTCTCCGGCCAGGGCTTCGCCGGAGAGCTTGAGCAGGATTCGCTTGAAGGCGGGCTGCATCTTCTTTCAGTATACCGCGAGCACTCGCGATTGACAGTTTTCACGCCACAACTTAGGCTGACGGATATTCTCATGACCTCGATGCCAGCCGGAGTTGGTTTGCCCTTCCCACGCCGCGTTCTCCCGCTTCTCGCGTTCGTGCTTGGCACGATCCTGCTGCTTGCCGGCGCGCTTCCCGCGATCGCCCAGACCGAGACCCAGTACCTCGACGACGTGAAGGCGCTGACCACGCCGCAGATGGAAGGCCGTGGCGCGGGCACCAGGGGGATCGGCAAAGCCGCGCAACTGATAGAGAAGCACTACAAGGACCTGGGCCTCGAGCCTGCCGGCACGAACTCCTACTTCCAGCCCTTCACCGTCATCACGGGCGCGAAGTTGAAGAGCGCGAACCACCTCCAGGTCAGTAACAGCAAGGGCAAGAGCGATCTTAAGCTGGAGCAGGATTATGTCCCGTTCAGTTTCTCTTCCACGGGAACCGCGCATGGGGGGGTGGTGTTCGCCGGCTATGGCGCGAGCGCAGAAGAGTTCGGTTACGACGACTACACGCACCTGGAGGTGAAGGACAAGATCGTGCTGGTCCTCCGTTATGAGCCCCCGGGGTTCGCCGCGAGGAGCGGGAGCCAGGGGATGACGCAGCACGCCGCGCTCATCACCAAGGCCATCAACGCGCGCAATCACGGCGCTGCCGGGCTCATCGTCGTGAACGGCAAGCTGCCGGAGAAGGAGGAAGACCTGCTTACGCGCTTCGGCAGCGTGAGCGGCCCGGTGAACAGCGGCATCCTGATCGTTCAAGCGAAGAATGCGGTTGTTGAGGGCTGGTTCAAAGAAGCCGGCAAGTCGCTCTCCGACATGCAGGAGGAGATCAACAAGTCCACCCAGCCGGCTTCGTTCAGCTTTCCTGCGGACGTGCAGCTGAGCATGAACGTGGGGATCGAGAACAGCAAGGCTACGGTGAACAACGTGCTCGCCTACCTGCCGGGAGAGACGGATGAGTACGTCATCGTGGGCGCGCACTACGACCATCTGGGCCGCGGCAACGTGGATTCGCTTGCGCCTTCGCAGGTCGGACAGGTCCATCCCGGGGCCGACGACAATGCCTCCGGAACCGCCGGCGTGATGGAGCTGGCGCGCCACTTCGCGCCCATGAAGGGCAAGCTGCGCCGCGGCATCCTGTTCGCCTCGTTTGCCGGCGAAGAGTTGGGATTGCTGGGTTCTGCTGAGTGGGTGAAGGAGCCGACCCGGCCGCTGGAGAAGGCGGTCGCCATGCTCAACATGGACATGATCGGCCGCATCCAGGGCGACAAGGTCTACATCGGCGGCGTGGGCACCGGTTCCAGCTTCAAGAGCGTGCTGCAGGAAGAGCAGGGCAAGAACCCGTTCAAGATCGAATATTCCGCCGGCGGTTACGCTTCCAGCGACCACACTTCGTTCGTGGCCAAGAAGGTCCCTGTGCTCTTCTTTTTCTCCGGATTGCATTCCGATTATCACAAGCCATCGGACACGTGGGAGAAGATCAACGCTGCCGCGGCCGTGAAGCTGCTCGCGCTGGTGGAGGGCGTGACCATGGACATCGCCTCGGCCGCTGACCGCCCGGCCTTCCAGGTGGTGACCGAAGACCGTCCGGTGACGCGCGGTGGCGGAGGTGGCTACGGCCCCTACTTCGGCTCCATCCCCGACTTCGGCCAGACTGAGAACGGCGTGAAGTTCTCTGACGTCCGTCCGAACTCGCCCGCCGCCAAAGCCGGACTCAAAGGCGGCGACGTGCTGGTGCAGTTCGGCGATAAACCCATCACGAACCTCTACGACTTCACCGACGCCCTGCGCCGCAGCAAGGTGGGCGACGTGGTGGAGGTGACGGTGTTGCGCGACGGCAAGCCCATGAAGGTTTCCGTCACTCTCGAGCAACGGAAATAACACATACCACCATGACAATCAGGAAATCCTTCTGGATCTTTCTGGCGGTAGTGATCGGATTTGCGAATCCATCCATCTACGTTCACAGCCAGCAACCGGCCGAGCCCAGCGGCCCTGCACCACTTGCGCTGCCATCGGAGAAACATCTGCGCAACGTTCGCCAGCTCACCTTCGGCGGGCAGAACGCCGAGGCCTACTTCTCGCACGACGACAAGTACCTCATCTTTCAGCATCAGGGCGGCGATGTGCCCTGCGACCAGATCTACATCATCCCGGTCGAAACGCCGGACGGCAAGCCGGCGACGCCGCGGCTGGTCAGCACCGGGAAGGGCCGCACAACTTGCGGCTATTTCCTCCCGGCGGGCGGGCGCATCCTGTTTTCCTCGACAACCGCCGCCAGCGAGCCGTGTCCTCCGAAACCCCAGTACCCGCGGGGTTTCGGTTGGCCCATCACCACACCCTACGAACTCTTCACACGTAAACCCCCGACCCACCCA
>JACXTT010005545.1_pt1 | contig 18310 bp, 12 predicted proteins | sample 9270951 | NCBI WGS metagenome assembly JACXTT01 (sample SAMN15532306, study PRJNA645909) | rock metagenome | isolation source: weathered quartz diorite | place: Puerto Rico | collected 2017-06-21 | reverse complement strand
GGCCGTACATGGCCAGGCCCTTGGCGTCCAGTTCGTTGAAGTGTTCCCAAGTGGCCCAGTGCGGTACCAGGTTGGAGTTGGCGATCAGCACGCGCGGGGCATTGCTGTGGGTCTTGAACACGCCGACCGGCTTGCCGGATTGCACCAGCAGGGTCTCGTCGTCATTCAGGTTGGTCAGGCTCTCGACGATCTTGTCGTAGCATTCCCAGTTGCGCGCAGCCCGGCCGATACCGCCGTAGACCACCAGCTCCTTGGGATTCTCGGCCACTTGCGGGTCGAGGTTGTTCATCAGCATGCGCAGCGGCGCTTCGGTCAACCAGCTCTTGGCGGTCAGCTTGTTGCCACGGGCGGCGCGGATTTCGACGTCACGGCGCTTGGTAAAAGTGGCGGTAGGTTTCTGGGTATTCTCAGTCACGAAACAACTCCTCTGCGATCGTCCAAACCAGCCCAGGCAGTGGGCAAGCGAGCCTGTGCGGGAAAGCCCGTCACAAGCGGAAACTAGGGGGAGTGCGTAGACATCCCTGACGACTCATACGCACACATATTTACTTGTACATACAAGCATATGCAATCAAGCGGCCAACTTGAGAATCGCGAGCTGAAGAATTTTTCAGAATAGCCTGCAGAGGCCGTAGGACGGGGCTTTGGCTGGGACAGTGAAATTGTAGGGGGATGACAGGCTGCAGATAGGAAAATGTTACCGAGGTAGGATTTTGCGCCTTATTGGGGCGTTCGGTAACACAATGGTGCGGGATGGGAACAGCTACTCTATGTGGCGAGTGGGCTTGCCCGCTCGCCACATAATTGCACTCAGCTCCAAGACATTAGAGCCTCACAGAGACCAACTCGTCAGGCGGGAGTCAGCTCGATCACACAGCAACGCCCGGTCACCGCCACTTCCAGCAGCCCGTTGTTGCCGTCCAGTTGCAGGCAGTCATGCCGCCCCAGCACTTCATGGCCGCTGTTACCCAGGCCGATATGCAATTGTTCGCTGACACTGAAAACCAGCAACACCGCCGCCGAACTGAAAAAGCGCTTGGGCTGCACAGCATCGAGCCACTGCAAGCGCGCGCTGTAGCGATCCGGCGCATAGATCAGGTTGAAGTCGCGGATCGGCCCGTCGATCAAGCTGCAGCTCACCAGGCTGGCACCGCTGAACGCAAACGGATCCAGCGGCAACAAGGCCCGCGTGCGCTGGCCATCGACCTGCAAGGTCATGCCCGCACCTTGCAGCACGGTAATGATCCGCTCATACCCGGCAAAGGTGGAAAACCCGCCCGATTCACCGATATCGGCGATCGACAGGCGCCAGCCGAAACCGTCCAGGCCTTCGCCTGCGTCCCGGGTGATTTCCTCGGTGCTGCCGCCGCCGTTCTTCCACGGCATGCGCGGGTAATCCGCCGCGCGCAAGACTTTCAACTGACTCATTTGGTAAAGCGTCCTTCCAGACGATGACGGGAACCGGGGTGAATCAGACGGGCGGCGGTCACTGGCTGACGGCCGGACCAGGTCCGGCGACGAATCAGCAGGCACGGCTCGCCCGGCTCGATCTGCAACAACTTGCACTCGTCGGCGTCGGCGAGGATGGCTTCGACCACGTGCTCGCCCTCGGTCAACGGCGCGACCTGGGACAGATAGGCGTAAGGCGTCTGCAGGGTGAAATCCTGCTTGAGGTAGTCCGGCGCCACCAGCGCATTGACGAAACGGTCCTCGATCTGCACCGGGATATCGTTCTCGAAATGCACGATCAGCGAATGGAACACCCTCTGCCCTTCGCGCATGTCCAGGGCCACGGCCCGCTCGGAACCGGCGGCCTCTTCGCCCAGGGTGATGATCTGGCAGGTGTGGCGATGGCCGCGCGAGGCGATCTCGTCGGCGATATTGTGCACTTCGAACAACGCCGACTGGCTCTTCGGCTCGGCAACGAAGGTGCCGACACCCTGCATGCGCACCAGCAGGCCTTCGGCGGTCATTTCCCGCAGGGCCCGGTTGATGGTCATGCGGCTGTAGCCCAATTGTTCCACCAGCTCGCTTTCGGACGGCACGCGGTAATGCGGCGGCCAGTTTCCGCTGTCGATCTGCTGGGCGATCATCTGCTTGACGCGGGCATAGAGTGGCGCCGGACTGTCGCCCATATGGGCAGCCAGCGAGTGGTTGGCAGGCGGAGTCGGCACGGGAAATCCTTGTTCAATTCAAAGATGGATAGCTTGCCGGAGTTTACCGGGCAGGCAAACGTCTGTATATGTATATACAAATAACACACGATGGGGTGCTTAACCATGTCCGCCTTCTTTGCCGAACGCGCGCTGCTGCCTAGTGGATGGGCCAACAATGTACGCCTGGAGGTCGACGCCCACGGCGTGCTGACCCAGGTCCAGGCCGATTCTCACGCAGAAGGTGCCGAACGGCTGGGCGGCCCGCTGTTGCCGGGCATGCCGAACCTGCATTCCCACGCCTTCCAGCGCGCCATGGGCGGGCTGGCGGAAGTCGCCGGTAATCCCAACGACAGCTTCTGGACTTGGCGCGACCTGATGTATCGCCTGGTGGGCAAGATCAGCCCGGAGCAGATGGGCATCATCGCCCGCCAGTTGTACATCGAGATGCTCAAGGCCGGTTACACCTCGGTGGCCGAATTCCATTATGTGCATCACGACACCAACGGCCAGCCCTACGCCGATCCAGCCGAACTGGCCCTGCGCATCAGCCAGGCGGCCACCGATGCCGGCATTGGCCTGACCCTGCTGCCGGTGCTCTACAGTCATTCCGGTTTCGGCGGCCAGGCGCCCAACGAAGGGCAACGCCGCTTCATCAACAGCACCGAGAATTACCTGAAGTTGCACGCACGTTTGCAGCCGTTCCTCGCCAGACAGCCCGCGCAGGCCCTGGGGCTGTGCTTCCACTCGTTGCGGGCGGTGACGCCGCAACAGATCGATGAAGTGCTGGCCGCCAGCGACAAGCACTGCCCGGTGCATATCCATATCGCCGAGCAACAGAAGGAAGTCGACGACTGCCTGAGCTGGAGCGGCAAGCGTCCGCTGCAATGGCTGTACGACAACGTCGAGGTGGATGAGCGCTGGTGCCTGGTGCACGCGACCCACGCCGACGCCGAGGAAGTCACGCGCATGGCCCGCAGCCGGGCGATTGCCGGCCTGTGCCTGACCACCGAGGCCAACCTCGGCGACGGAATTTTCCCGGCGGTGGACTTCCTCGCCCAGGGCGGACGGATGGGCATCGGCTCCGACAGCCATGTGTCCTTGAGCGTGGTGGAAGAACTGCGCTGGCTGGAATATGGCCAGCGCCTGCGCGATCAGCGGCGCAATCGCCTGTACCGCACCGATCAGCCGATGGTCGGACGCACGCTGTTTGACGCCGCACTGGACGGCGGCGCCCAGGCCATGGGGCAATCGATTGGTCGACTGGAAGTGGGCAAGCGCGCCGACTGGCTGGTGCTCGACGGCAGCGACCCGTACCTGGCAACGGCGCAGGACGACGGCATCCTCAACCGCTGGTTGTTCGCCGGTGGCGACCGCCAGGTGCGCGATGTGATGGTCAACGGCCAGTGGGCGGTGCGCGGTGGACGGCACGCGGGCGAAGAAGAAAGCGCCCGGGCGTTTACCCGGGTGCTGCGCGACTTGCTGAACTGATCCCAGCACCTTGTAGGAGCGAGCTTGCTCGCGATGGCAGTCTAGTCACCGCTGGGTATCTGATACCCCGCGTTATCGTTGACGACCATCGCGAGCAAGCTCGCTCCTACAGGCGCCATCGCCGACAAGGTGTGCGGTGCGTCCGATTCAATTCGGCATCTTCGAGTCCGGCGTGCGCCAGATCAGCCGGGTGGTGTCGTAACCCTGCTGGCGCGCCCTGCTCAGCAGGTCCTCACGCGTGTCCTCACTGACCCTGGGCGTACGCGACAGCAACCACAGGTAGCGACGATTCGGATTGCCGACAATCGCGGTCTTGTAGTCGTCGCTGACGTACAGGATCCAGTAATCGGCCTTGGCCATGCCCGGCAACAGCGACGTGAACCAGTTATCGAACTTCACCCACAGCTTGTCGGTCTGCCCCGGCACCTGCGGCGTCGCCGTGCCCTTGGCTTCTTCCCAGGTCCACTGCTCGGTCAGGCAACGGTTGAACACCGCCACCTTGTCATCCGCCATCAGGCTGTAGCGAGCCTCCGACTGCGCGCAATTGCGCTGGAAATACATCGGCATCCGTGCCAGTTCGTACCAGGTGCCCTGGTAACGTTTCAGGTCCACATGACCTGCGGTCTTGGGCGCCAAATCGTCGCCGGACGTAGCGCAACCGGCCAGCAACAAGCCAGCCAAAAGAGTCACCATTAAACGCAACATTGTTCTTCTCCCGTGGGCGATCGCCCCGGTTTACTTCAGGCCTTGCCCGGAAAACATCAGGACTTTGTCACCGGCGTACTGCACGCTGATAAAGCTGTTCTTGTTGCCCCAGGTGCAACTGGACATACCGAGCGCCCCGGAACAGTCCGAGGGTGAGCCGAGCAGTTTCTCGACATCGGCCTTGGCCATGCCAGTAGATAACTTCGAGTAGTTTTCCTGATTGACCTTGCTGCATGCGACCAACAGCACGCAGAACGACACAAGGGCGAGAGAGCGCAACGACATGGGGGAACTCCTGGGGCTCAAAGGTGGGCACGGCTGCCTTACCGCAAGCTTAGAAGAGAAAATGACCATCTGGTTCCCGAGCCCCGGAGCTTTTCTTACAGCCCTTTCCTGCAAGGATCCCCAGGTATTTTTTCAGCGAAACGGGCACTTCGTCGGCTTTGTCGCCCAGAAATTAATATTCAGTGCAAAGGTGCCGACATAAAAGGGCAATACCCTGTTGCCTGCATGGAAGGCCCGTCAGCGGATATCGAGTCCAGCATCGTCTGGCCAAGACGCTACGCCCCACCGTGGCGGGCAATGGAAAAGCAGGACAAGGACTTCCGACGCCAACGTTGACCAAGAGAAATTGCCCCATAGGCCGAGACCTGTGGCAAATTGACGCCCCCTGGTGACCAGCCCCCCTGTGGACAGCCCATTTCATGACCAAAAATTTCAAATTCAGCCATAAGATCCTGTTGGCGGCAGCCTTGGTGGTCGCCGTGGCGTTCGCCGGCTTCATCCTGTTCAACGACTATCGCCAGCGCGAGACCCTGCGCAACAGCACCGACGCTTCGATGCAGGCGCTGGGCAGCCTGACCACCAGCAATATCCAGACCTGGCTGGAAAGCCGTATTCAACTGCTGCAATCGTTGTCCCAGCAGATTGCCCAGGACGGCAGCGCCGCCGACAGCCTGAAACACGCCATCAACCTGCCCGCCTACACCGGCAACTTCCAGCTCAGCTATTTCGGCGGCGCGGATGGCGTGATGTTCTCGGTCCCGGCGGGCAATCGCCCCGCCGACTACGATCCGCGCACGCGTGGCTGGTACAAGGCCGCCACCGCCGCCCAACAGACCATCGTCACCGAGCCCTACATCGCCGCCTCTTCCGGCAAGCTGGTGATCACCCTCGCCACCCCGGTGCAGCATCAGGGCCAGTTTATCGGCGTGGCCGGTGCCGATATCGACCTGGGCAGCATCAGCGCCATCATCAACTCGCTGAACTTCGGCGGCCACGGGCATGCGTTCATCGTCAGCGCCGACGGCAAGATCCTGATTCACCCGGACAGCAAGCTGGTCCTGAAAAACCTCTCCGACGCTTATCCGGCCGGCACGCCGAAAATCAGCGCCGGGCTCAAGGAGGTCGATGCGGACGGCAAGCACCAGTTCATTTCCTTCACCCACGTCAACGGCGTGTCCTCGGTGGACTGGTACGTCGCCCTGGTGCTCGACCAGGAGACCGCGTTCTCCATGCTCAGCGAGTTCCGCACCTCGGCGATCATCGCCACGGTGATCGCCGTGATCATCATCATCGCCCTGCTGGGCATGCTGATTCGTGTGCTGATGCAGCCGCTGCACGTGATGGGCCGTGCCATGCACGATATCGCCGAGGGCGAAGGCGACCTGACCAAGCGCCTGACCATCCACGGCCACGATGAGTTCGGCACCCTGGGCATGTCCTTCAACCGCTTCGTCGAACGCATCCACACCTCGATCCGTGAAGTGGCCTCCGCCACCGGCCAGGTCAACGAAGTGGCCTTGCGGGTGGTCAGTGCCTCCAACTCGTCGATGCTCAACTCCGACCAGCAGGCCAGCCGCACCAGCAGCGTGGCAGCGGCGATCAACCAGCTCGGTGCCGCGGCCCAGGAGATCGCGCAGAACGCCGCCCTCGCCTCGCAGCATTCGAGCGAAGCCCGCAGCCTGGCCGAAGACGGCCAGCAGGTGGTGGACAAGACCATCAGCGCGATGCAGCAACTGTCGGCCAAGATCAGCGATTCGTGCGGCAATATCGAAACCCTGAACAGCAACACGGTGAACATCGGGCAGATTCTCGAAGTGATCACCGGCATTTCCCAGCAAACCAACCTGCTGGCGCTCAACGCCGCCATCGAGGCGGCCCGTGCCGGTGAAGCCGGGCGTGGCTTCGCGGTGGTCGCCGATGAGGTGCGCAACCTGGCGCACCGCACCCAGGATTCGGCGCAGCAGGTGCAGAAGATGATCGAGGAACTGCAGGTCGGCGCGCGGGAAGCGGTGACCATCATGACCGACAGCCAGCGTCAGAGCGACAGCAGCGTAGGCATCGCCAACCAGGCCGGCGAGCGCCTGGGCAGCGTGACCCAGCGGATCGGCGAGATCGACGGCATGAACCAGTCGGTGGCGACCGCGACCGAGGAGCAGACCGCGGTGGTGGAATCGATCAACGTCGACATTACCGAGATCAACATGCTGAACCAGGAAGGCGTGGAGAACCTGCAATCGACCTTGCGTGCCTGTTCGGACCTGGAGCAGCAGGCGGCGCGGTTGAAGCATCTGGTGGGTACGTTCCGGATCTGAGATCTCGGGAGGGGCTGATGGCCCCTTCGCGGGCAAGCCCGCTCGCCACAGGCGTCATCAGCCACACAGAATATCTAGAAGCGTGAACCGGGCTCGTTCAGAAACGCCACTTCCTCGGTCGTGGACTCACGCCCGAGAATCGCATTACGATGGGGAAAGCGCCCGAACCGGGCAATGACCTTGCGATGCCGTTCGGCATAATCCAGATGATCGGCAAATACCGCCCGATCTGCCTCCGGCTGCTCCCGCTGCAACGCCGCATAGCGCGACACGGCCTCGTTCTGCACCGCCAGGTTCTCGCAGTGCTCGAGCACCAGGTAGACAAACACCCGCTGCATCGCCGACAACCGCCGATCGAAATCCGCGGCAATCCCCTGCGCCACCAGCGCCTGGGCGCGGGCATCACCGGAGAAAGCCTTGGGGGTATCGCGGAAGATCATCCGCGGCAGTTGATCGAGCAGGAGCACCACGGCCAGCCAGCCTTCGGGACATTGCGTCCACTCGGCCAATCCGCCGGCCAGTGCCTGCTCGGCCTGAACCCCGAAACGCTGGCGCGCCTCAAGGTCCTGGCTGTCGCGCTTGCCGAACCACAACCGGCCCTTGTCAGCCACCATCCCGGCGGGCGTCTCGGCTGAACCGAACCACCACTCAAGCAAGGGCTGCCAGGGCGCGGACATGGGTCAGCCCTTGTGGTAGTCGGTCACCCGCGCCACTTCTTCCTTGGAGCCGAGGAACACCGCCACGCGCTGGTGCAGGCCTTCAGGCTGGATGTCGAGAATGCGCTGGTGGCCGTCGGTGGACGCACCGCCCGCCTGTTCCACCAGGAACGACATCGGGTTGGCTTCGTACATCAGGCGCAGCTTGCCCGGCTTGGACGGCTCGCGGCTGTCGCGCGGGTACATGAACAGACCGCCACGGTTCAGGATGCGGTGCACGTCCGCAACCATCGCAGCGACCCAACGCATGTTGTAGTTCTTTTTCAGCGGGCCTTCTTCGCCGGCCAGCAATTCGCCGACGTAGCGTTGTACCGGCGCTTCCCAGTGACGCTGGTTGGACATGTTGATCGCGAATTCCTGAGTGGAAGTCGGGATCTTGATGTCCTCATGAGTCAGCACGAAGCTGCCCATTTCACGGTCAAGGGTAAAGCCTTTCACGCCATCACCCAGGGTCAGCACCAGCATGGTCTGTGGGCCGTAGATGGCATAACCGGCGGCTACCTGCTTGGTACCTGGCTGCAGGAAGGCCTTTTCGTTCAAGGCTTCGTTCTGGCTCAGGTATTCGTTCGGGCAACGCAGCACCGAGAAGATGGTACCGACCGGTGCGTTGATATCGATGTTCGACGAGCCGTCCAACGGGTCGAATACCAGCAGGTAGGCGCCTTTCGGGTATTTGCCGGGGATCTGGTAGGCATTGTCCATTTCTTCGGACGCCATGCCGGCCAGGTGACCGCCCCACTCGTTGGCTTCGAGCAGGATCTCGTTGGACAGCACATCGAGTTTCTTCTGTACTTCGCCCTGCACGTTCTCGGTGCCCATGCTGCCCAGAACCCCACCCAGCGCGCCTTTGGAGACGGCATGGCTGATTTCCTTGCACGCACGCGCGACCACTTCGATCAGGAAACGCAGATCGGCAGGCGTGTTGTTGCTGCGGGTCTGCTCAATCAAATAGCGACTCAGGGTAACGCGGGACATGGATGGCTCCGGAAATGGGGGGGCTGAAAACCCGCGCAGTTTAACGCGAGTCGACAGGTATTGCCTCCTATCAGACCGAGTTCCGACACGGAGAGTTCATGGACCGTTTTAAGCCTAGCCCAAAAACCTCGGAAATCCCCTGCCCCCCTGCCCCAGGAACGACACAGAACACTGTAGGAGCTGGCTTGCCGGCGATGGCAGCCGAATGGGCTCTGCAAGGCTTACCGGCCTCATCGCCAGCAAGCCGGCTCCCACAGAGTCCAGCTCCAGCCACCACGGTCTGGTGCCTAGGTCTGCGGCTTGCGCAACAAGCTGAACGCCATCCCGGCCAAGGCCGCCACCCCCAGCAACAGCACCGCCCACAGACCGACTTTCTTCCAGTCGGTACCCAGCGCAACCGGCACCACCGCTGGCTGCTGGGTAGTCACCGCGCTCCCGGCCGCCGTGGCCTTGCCCAACCCCGCCAGGCGCTGCGGGCTGTAATCGGGGATCAGGGTCGACAACGACAGGTTCGCCGCCTTGACCGTCGGATTGCCCAGCGCCAGGGAAAACGGCGGTTCGCCACGGGCCAGGAACACCAACTGCGTGCCGCGCACCGCGAAGCGCAAGGTCGGCGCTTGCGCCCCCAGTCCACCGCCGCGCTCGTCGACCACCAGCTTCAATTGCGCCACGGCACGCCCAGGCAACTGCAACTGGTCCTGGACCACGTCCTGACCGTTCTGGGTCAGGCGATAGAGCAAACCGCCGCCCAGCGTCTGCCAGGGTGCATTGCCGTCCTGGCGCCCGTACAGGGTCACCGGCGCCAGGCTGTTGGCCTGCGCCAGTTCGACCCGCACCTGCTCGAGGGGCAGGCCGAGCGGCAACTGCCAGGTGTATTCGCCGGCCTTGGCGCTGCTGCCGGCCAGCGGCTGCGACCACGCCAGCGGCAAGGGCAGGCTGCTGGTGGTGGAACTGGCCAACTGCGCAGAACTGAGCATCGGCGCCGCCTGCGGCGACTGCCACAGCAGGCGCAAATAGCGCGCCGACTGCCCCGGCAAGGCGACTTCATGCTGCTCGACCCGTTCGTTCGCAAAGGACAACCGCGCCACCTGCCCGTCGCCCCAGGCTTGCCAGTGCTGCAAGTCGTCGCTGGCTTCGATGCTGAAACGCTGGAAGCCATCGCGCTCGCTGCTCCAGTCCAGCACTAGTTGCTGCAACGGCGCCTTGATCGCGCTGGCGTCCAGCAGCCAGCCGCGCAGCACTTTTTCACCGGTTTCCAGCTGACCCGCGGGGCTGACTTCGACCAGGGTGCCGTTGGCCGACGACTTGACCCGCACGCTCGGCGTGGCCTGGGGCGCGTCGACCGAGTTGTACAGCGGGAACCACTTCACATCCGTCAGGCTGTGGCTCTGCGTCGCCTGCGCCTGTTCCCGCGCCAGGGCATAGGCCTGGGGCTCACCGGCGGCATTGAACACCCGCACATCGCTCAGGTCGGACTGGCGTGCACTCAACTGCAAGCTCAGCGGCAGTTCCAGGCGATACCAGGGGCCCTCGCCACTCAGGCTCAGGGGCACCTGGGTGGTGTAATCCGTCGGTTTTTCCTGGGCCAGCGCCGACAGCGCCACGCACAGCCCCATGATGCCCAACCAGCATGGGCTCGATTTGCCAATCAAGACGACACTCCTCCAGTTTTCCCTTGCGCAGGCGCTGGCTCCAGACGTTTCGGCGGCAGCGGCGCAAAGTAACCGACCACCAGCAACAGCACACCCACGCCGATGAACGAGACGATCCGCGCCAGCCCGCCACGATTGCTCAACTCGACGAAGAACAGCTTGGCGACCACCACGGCGATCAGCGCCGCACCCACCAGCCAGACCTCGCGACGATGACGCAGGTGCCCGCCGATCATCAGGCCCAGGGCAATCAGGGTCCAGGCAATCGACAGGCCGGCCTGCACCAGCATCGATTCCAGCAGGTCATCCAGGTTGAACGGCACGCCGCCCCAATGGTGCGCGGCGCGCATCACCAGCGCGGTGACGAAGGCGAACAACGAAAGCCCGGCCACGGCCTGGGTGACCAGTTGCGCGTAATCGCGGCGAAGCGCCCATTGCGCCACGGCGCTCTGCGACCAGAGGTAAATCCCCAACAGGGCGAACATCAGGCCCAGTTCCAACGGGTTGAGCAGCGGCACATACGGCAGCGGCTCGGCCTGGCCGTCGCTGAAGGTGTTCGCCAGCCAGAACCAGGCCAGCATCAGCACGGCCAGGGGCAAGGCGGCGTAGAGGCGATATTCGCGCGAGAATGCCGCCACCGGCCACGGCCACTGGCGCGGCGCGGCCATCAGCACCAGATACAGGCTCGGCAGGATCGCCCAGCCCAGCCAGCGCCAGGCATTGTAGTGTTCGGACAGGCTCATCAGGCCGAAACGCAACTCCAGCGCCAGCACGCCGAGGATCAGCCAGCAACCCAGCACATGGGCATAGCTCATGGCCCGGACGGGCAAGATCGGCGCCAGGCGGCGCAACGACAGCAGATGCACGACGAAGACCGCCGCCCAGGCCAGCCAACCGTAATCGGCCGCCGGATGATAAGCCGGGGACCAGGCGCCAAAGAGCACCACCACCGCCACCGGCGTCAGCAAGGTGCAGAGACGGCCCAGCGTCAGCCAGTTCAACCGCGATGCCAGCAGCGTCCAGAGCACCACGCTGGCCGCCGCGAGCCCGAGCAACGCCTGGGCCTGGAGATGCACCGGGACAAAGCGCAGCACTTCGCTGACCCAGGCCAGCCCCCACCACAGCGCGCCCCAGATCACCAACACGGTGGACAGGCCCACCAGGCTCAGGGCCTCGAATGCCGCGGCCGGGGTTCCGCGCTGCAAGCGCCAGGCGCCAATCATGGCCGCCAGGCTCAGCACCATCGGTGTCCAGAAACCGCTGTGGGCCAATGGTCGCAGGCCTTCGGCGGACAACGCGCGGAACAGCTCCGGCTCGGCCAGCAGGAAGGCCGCGCCGCCGATCACCTGCAACAGCAGGCCGAAGACGAAACTCACCCGTTGCTGCAGGTACAGGCTCAGCCAGATGATCAACAGACCGCTGGCCGCCCAGACCCCGCTGGCGGTTTCCCAGGGCAGGACGAAGAGCACCGCGAGGTTGATCAGCACCAGTCCCGCCAGCAACACCACCGACAGGCTGCGCAGCAGGCGCACATCGTTGCGCACCATCTCGTCGCGGGCCGCCAGCAGCATCCCGGCGATCAGCGACAGGCCGATCAGCGAAGCGCTCATCAGACCGCTCCAGCCGGCGTTGAACACCGCCGTCGAGTCGCCCTCGGCGCCATGCAGGCGCAGCAGGAACAGGCCGCCACCGAGCAGTTGCACGGCAAAGGCACTGAACAGGAAACTCCGCGATTGCAGGCGCAGGCCGACAAACAGGGTCGCCAGCCCGGCCAGTGCCCAACTGATGGAGGTGCCCTGGGTGAAGAAGAACAGCGGTGCCAGCAGGTAGAGGAAGGTCAGGCCGCCGCAGGCCAGCAACGGCGCCAGCTGGCGCTCCCAGGACGAGAGCCGTTCGGCCACGGCCTTGCGCAGTTGCTGGAAGCTGAACAGCAAGGACCCGCCCAACAACAAGGCACCTAGCGGAGCGCCGTCCAGCAGGCTGGTTTCACCGGCTTGCAGCTTGCCGAGAAACGCCAGCGCCGCACCGATCTGCAACAACAGGGCAAACGCCCGGGCGAACGGCCGTTGCTGGCGCAGGCCGAGCCAGAAGATCCCGGCGCCTTCCACCGCCCAGGCCGCCGAAGTCCAGCGGGCATCCAGGCCCAGCGGGATCGCCAGGCTGGCGAAGATCACCCCCAGGGCCAGGCAGGTTTCCCCCAGCAGCAAGGCGCGACCGCCGGCCAGCCGCCGCGCCAGCCCCATGTAGATGATGCCCAGGGCCAGGGCACTGAAGGCCGCCGCGAACTCCAGGTGCCGGACCACCGCGAATTGCAGGCCGAAGCCCACCAGCGGCGGGCCGAACAGCATGAAGCCGTCGACATAATCGCCCTGGCGCGCCGACCAGCGCAGCAGCGCTTCGCGACTGTCGTCCACGGGACCGGCGGCCAGCTCGCGCAATTTACGCCGGGCGAACAGCAGGCCGATCGCCAGGTACATCAGGAAGAACAGCACCAGGAAGGGTTCGGTACTCCACAGCAAATCCGGCGTATACGAACGCAGGCCCCAGGCGAAACCGATACCGAAGGTGCCGACAAAGCCGATCAGGTTGAGCAAACGCCAGGCCTTGAACCAGGCAATGCCCAGGATGCCGGCGTTCAGCAAGGCGAAATAGCTGAACAGCGCCACGTGGTTGCCGCTGCCTGTGGACGTCAGGATCGGCGCGGCGAAACCGCCCAGTGCTGCGGCGGCGGCCAGGCCAAGAGCGTCCTGGGTGACCGCGAGAATCGCCGAGAACACGGTGACCGCCACCAGCAGGCCCAAGGCTGCCGAAGGGTCGAGCAGCGGATGCAGGCGCATGGCGGCAAAGACCGTCAGGTACAGCACCGCGATCCCGGTGCCTTGCAGCATCAAGGCGTAGTTGCTGTTGCGCAGGCGCAGCCACCAACCGAGCCCGAGCAGGCCCAGGGCGCAGGCGGCGACCCCGGCGTAGCGCGCCTCGATGGGCACCACCATGCCCTCGGTGGCATAGCGCAGCAGGAAGGCCAGGCCGAGGAACAACAGGACCACGCCGACGCGCAACACCGTGTTGCCACCGAACAACCAGTCGCGGGCACCGGCCAGGGCGCGCTCGACCAGGTTGGGTTCGCGTGGAACGCGAGGCGCTTGTGGCTCGCGGGGCTGGGCCATGACCGGTTCCGGCGCCCAGGCATCGACCTCGGCATGCACGCTGTCGGGCTGGGGTGTTTCGCGCGCGGGCTCCTGGAACTCGGCCGGCAGCTCCCAGACCAGCTCGGGAGCGTCGGGGATTGGCTCGCGGGCCTGTTCGGCAGGAGCCGGTTCGACGGAGGTTTGTTCGGCGACGGCTTGCGGCGCTTGCGCAGCAACCTCGGGCGCCCCTTCAGCGACTGCCGGATCGACAGAGGTCTGGGGCGTTCTGACGGAAGCGACTTCGAGCTGGTGCACCCGCTGCTCGACGGCTGCCAGGGCTTTGCGCGCCTGCTCCAGCTGAACCATCTGCTCGGCGGTCTGCCGGCCCAGGCTCATCAGGCGAAAGGTCTGGCCGATGCCCAGGCCCAGCAGGGCACCGATCAAGGCATCGGTGAACACCGAGTCCACCAGCCAACCCAATGCCAGGCCCACCAGCATCAGAATCCATTGCATGCGCGATATCCCTATGCGGCGTCCGAAAAGATGCCGCGTAGTATATCGATCCAGCCCCCGTAAAGTGGGGCCGGACGCACAACTTGCCGCAAAAAATTACCCCAATGCCTTCCAGATTTCAGTGGCGTACTCGCGAATCGTCCGGTCCGAGGAGAACCAGCCCATCCGCGCACTGTTGAGTACGGCAGAACGCCACCATTCCTTGGAGTCGTTCCAATGCGCTTCGACCCGGGCCTGGGCGCTCCAGTAGGAATCGAAATCGGCGCAGACCAGGAAGCGGTCATAGTCGATCAGCGAATCCACCAGCCCGACATAGCGCGACGGATCGTCCGGTGAAAACACCCCGCCGCGAATGGCCTGAAGCACCTCGTTGAGCCGATGGGAGGCGGCCACATCCGGCGCCGCGCTGAACTCGCCGTTGTGCTTGCGCAACTCCACCTGCTTGGCGCTGAGGCCGAAGATGAACATGTGTTCCTCGCCCACCCGCTCGCACATCTCCACGTTGGCCCCGTCCATGGTGCCGATGGTCAGCGCGCCGTTGAGACCGAACTTCATGTTGCTGGTGCCCGAGGCCTCGAAACCCGCGGTGGAAATCTGCTCCGACAGGTCTGCCGCCGGAATGATGCTTTCCGCCAGGCTGACGTTGTAGTTGGGCAGGAACACCACCTTGAGCAGGCCGCGCACGGTCGGGTCGTGGTTCACCGTGCGGGCGATATCGTTGGCCAGCTTGATGATCAACTTGGCCTGGTGATAACTGGCCGCCGCCTTGCCGGCGAAGATCTTCACCCGTGGCACCCAGTCGGTCTCCGGCTCGGCGCGGATCGCCTGGTACAGGGCCACGGTGTGCAACAGGTTGAGCAACTGGCGCTTGTACTCGTGGATCCGCTTGACCTGCACGTCGAACATCGCCGCCGGATTGATGGCGATCCCCAGGCGCTCATGGATCAAGGCCGCCAGGGCCCGCTTGCTGTGCAGGCGCTGCTCGGCGAACTGCTTGCGAAAGCCGGCCTTCTCGGCAAAGGGCTCCAGGCGCAGCAACAGCTCCTCGGGATTATCGAGCAGCTCCGGCCCCACCGCATCGACCATCATCGCCGTGAGTTTCGGGTTGGCCTGGTAGAGCCAGCGGCGGAAGGTAATGCCGTTGGTCTTGTTGTTGATCCGCTCCGGATAGAGCTTGTGCAGTTCGGAGAACACCGTGCTGCGCATCAACTGGGTGTGCAGGCCGGAAACGCCGTTGACGCTGTGGGAACCGAGGAACGCCAGGTTGCCCATGCGCACACGCCGGCCGTTGTCCTCCTCGATCAGCGATACCGCGCGCAGCACGTCGAAATCGTGAATGCCCTCGGCCCGTAGTGAGTCGATATGCTGGGCGTTGATCAGGTAGATGATCTGCATATGCCGTGGCAGCATGCGCTCCATCAGGCCCACCGGCCAGGTTTCCAGGGCTTCGGGCAGCAACGTGTGGTTGGTGTAGGAGAGCGTTTCCACGGTGATCTGCCAGGCCGCGTCCCAGGCGATATCGTGCAGGTCGACCAGTTGGCGCATCAACTCGGCCACGGCAATCGAAGGGTGCGTGTCGTTCAGCTGGATCGCCGCGTGCTCGCCCAGGCTGAGCACCGAGTCGTGCATGTTCTTGTGCCGGCGCAGCAGGTCCTGCAACGAGGCGGCGACAAAGAAGTATTCCTGGCGCAGCCGCAGCTCCTGGCCGGCCTCGGTACTGTCGGCCGGGTACAGGACCCGGGAAATGCTCTCGGCCCGCGCCACCTCGGCCACCGCGCCAAGGTGGTCGCCGGCATTGAAGCGCTCCAGGTGCAACTCTTCGGTCGCCCGCGCCCGCCACAGGCGCAGGGTGTTCACACTGGCCCCGCGCCAACCCACCACCGGCGTGTCGTAGGCCACCGCCCGCACGGTCTCCGACGGCGACCAGACCTGGCGGCTCGCGCCGTGTTCGTCAGTGACGGTCTGCACCTGGCCGCCGAAGCCGACGGGATAGATCACTTCGGCGCGCTCGAACTCCCAGGGGTTGCCGAAGTCCAGCCAGTTCTCCGTCTGCTCCTGCTGCCAGCCATCGACGACGGCCTGGCGGAACAAGCCGTGCTCGTAGCGAATGCCATAGCCGTGGCCGGCGATCCCGAGGGTCGACATGCTTTCCATGAAGCACGCCGCCAGGCGCCCCAGGCCACCGTTGCCCAGGGCCGCATCGGGCTCCAGCAGGCGGATCCGTTCCAGGTCCACGCCCAGCTCCACCAGCGCTTCACGGGCCACCTCGAGCAGCCCGAGGTTGCTCAGGCTGTCGTACAGCAGCCGGCCGATGAGGAACTCCAGGGACAGGTAATACACCCGCTTCTGACCCTTGCGGTAAATCTGCCGCGTGTGGTCCATCCAGTGCTCGACCATATGGTCGCGGGCGGCCAAGGCAATAGCCTCGAACCAGTCATGATCAAACGCGTGGTCCGGGTCCTTGCCCACCGCGTATGTAAGTTTGGCGAGGACAGCGTCACGAAAGGCAACGACCTCGGCTTCACGGACAAGCGGTTCCTGAGACATCGATGCAACCTCTTAGCGAGATGGACGATTGGAAAAACGGGCCTTCTGAGCCTAGACGGTTCGACAAAGGGCGACGGCGCCGGTTCGGCGTTTTTTGCAGCTGGCTGCGGGAAAAACCGCCAGGCCGGTATTGCCCCAAAAACATGCAGTCATGTGGAAATCTCCCCGCAAAGACGCGTTTGTATGAAAAACCGTCAAAAGGTTGTTCACAAATCCACCAGCCCCGGTATCATCGCGCGCCCTGATACACCCTGGACAACAGCCGGATGAAACCCACCCTGATCGCCGCCGCGGAACTCGACCGCCTCGAAACCTGGCAGAAATACTCCAGCCATATGTGCGGAGGCTGCATGTCCACTTGCTGCACCTTGCCGGTGGAAGTGAAGATCAAGGACCTGATCCGCATCGGCATCGTCGACGAGTTCGAGCGGGGCGACCCGCCGAAGAACATCGCCAAGCGCCTGCAGAAGGAAGGGATCGTCGAGCGTTACAACCAGAAGTCCGAGATCTTTACCCTGCAGCGCATGAGCAACAACGATTGCCTGTACCTGGATCGCAAGTCGCGGCTGTGCACCATCTACGACAAACGCCCGGACACCTGCCGAAACCATCCAAAAATCGGGCCACGCCCGGGCTATTGCGCCTACAAGCCGAAGACCCCGGAACGCCAGGCGCCGGACAAGACTCTGTACAATTTTTGATCAACACCTGTGGCGAGCGGGCTTGCCCGCTCGCCACATCGGCAACATCACATAACCGGCACAAACAAAAACGCCCCCGACCTTGCGGTCGGGGGCGTTTTTTATTCAGCCGGGGCTAAACGATCAAGCCTTGGCTTTCTTGGCAGCGCGGGTACGCTCGCTTTCGTCCAGGATCTTCTTGCGAAGACGGATGGACTTAGGAGTGACTTCGCACAGCTCGTCGTCCTGGATGAATTCCAGGGCCTGTTCCAGGGTGAAGCGAACAGGTGGAACCAGGGCGATGGTTTCGTCTTTACCCGAAGCACGCATGTTGTCGAGCTTCTTGCCCTTGGTAGGGTTGACGCCCAGGTCGTTGTCACGGCTGTTCAGACCAACGATCTGACCGTTGTAGATTTCCTGGCCGTGCTCGACGAACAGCTTGCCGCGCGCCTGCAGGGTTTCCAGCGAGTAGGTCAGCGCCTTGCCGGTTTCAACCGAAACCAGTACGCCGTTCTGACGGCCGGACATGTCGCCGGACTTCATCACGTCGTAACGGTCGAAGATCGAAGTCAGGATGCCAGCACCGTTGGTCAGGGTCAGGAACTGGTTACGGAAACCGATCAGACCACGAGCAGGGATGTTGTATTCCAGACGTACACGGCCCTTGCCATCCGGCACCATGTTGGTCAGATCGCCTTTACGCAGACCCATCTCTTCCATCACCTTGCCCTGGGATTCTTCCGGCAGGTCGATGGTGACGTTTTCGTACGGTTCGTGCTTCACGCCGTCAACCAGACGGATGATCACTTCCGGACGGCCTACAGCCATTTCGAAGCCTTCGCGACGCATGGTTTCGATCAGTACCGAGAGGTGCAGTTCACCACGGCCGGAAACCTTGAACTTGTCAGCCGAGTCGCCTTCTTCAACGCGCAGTGCAACGTTGTACAGCAGCTCTTTGTCCAGACGCTCCTTGATGTTACGGGAGGTCACGAACTTGCCTTCTTTACCGCAGAAAGGCGAGTCGTTTACCTGGAAGGTCATGGAAACGGTTGGCTCGTCAACGGTCAGAGGCTTCATCGCCTCCGGGGTGTCCAGTTGGCACAGGGTGTCGGAAATGAACAGCTCGTCCATACCGCTGATGCACACGATGTCG
>JACXTT010005544.1_pt1 | contig 18311 bp, 16 predicted proteins | sample 9270951 | NCBI WGS metagenome assembly JACXTT01 (sample SAMN15532306, study PRJNA645909) | rock metagenome | isolation source: weathered quartz diorite | place: Puerto Rico | collected 2017-06-21 | reverse complement strand
CGTCCGGCTGCCGCCGCAGATTAGATTGCCGATCCGGAGGCCGTCTACCATCTGTATTTCATCGCCGCCCGTGCCGCCGTGCGCGCTGAGCTGCGCGCCAACCGGCGAGCCCGACGAGCCGCCGACGTCCTGGCCGCCGCTGATGGTTACGCCAACCATCATCGCAGCAAGCTGATACATCGTGCCGCCGTTGGGAATCGCCTTGATGATATCCGGCGTCACCGCGCGGTTGGTGATTGTGCCCGAGACGTCAATAAGCGGCGCCTCTTCGGTAACGGTGATGGTTTCCGCGGTGCCACCCACTTTCATTTCCGCATTGATCGTCGCGGTGAAGTTGGCCAGGATGCCGACGTCATCGCGCTTGACCGTGGAAAAACCAGGCAGTGTGAACGTCACGCTGAAAGTGCCTACTGGAAGACTGGCGATCTGATACTGTCCGGATTCATTCGTCACGGCTGATCGAGTTTTCTCGATCAGCGCTGGACTGGTTACTTCCACGGTCACACCGGGCAGGACCGCACCGGACGTGTCCTTGACAACGCCATTAATCGTGCCGAGCGTCTGTGAATGCGCCGTGGCCGCGAATACAACCACCATCAGAATAGCTAAACCGTGCATCTTCATCTGCTGCATAGTGTTCACTTCCTCTGTTCGTGGAACATTGGATCTTTGATGACTATTAGCGCAAGCTTGTAGCGCATCGGTTATTCACCGTCAAGTCAAATTCGCGATACGAATCCTATGAGCAATTTCTTGGAGCCTGGCTGATGCTCGACAACATGGATTTCACGAGTTAAGGCATTTCTGAGAACCGCGGATTACAAGCGGATTAGGCGGGCTGTGATCCGTGTAATCGGCGGCCTATTTTCCGGCGAGACCTTCGATCAGCTCAACCTCGTTTCCGAGGCTATCAACGACCAGCGCGGTTTTCAGTCCATCCGCGTTTGTCGAGACCGGTTTCGTTACCTTCACTCCGTCCGCTTCGATCTTCTTCACGAATGCATCGATGCCTTTTACTTCAAGCGCGAATCGATCGAGAATGGTGCCCTTGTTGGGCTTCGGCGGCGCGGCAGCGGCACCACCTCGGCCTCCGGCGGCAGTGAAGTCGACCGAGATCCACTTGTCGGGCGAAGTGAACAGCGCGCTGGGCACGCCGCCATTTCGGCGCGCATTCTCAGTTGCGCCAAAAGTCTTCACGTACCAGGCTCGGGCGGTCAGGCCGTCCTGTTGGCTGGCCACGAAACAGTGGATGTGGTGGGCAGTGGGAACATCGGGTCCGGCCGGATCATCGATGAACTCCAAACGCAGTGCGTTGGGCAAATCGATGAATTGCGCTTTGGGCGCGGTCTGAATTCCTGCTGCCGTTAGTTTCGCGCGAGTCGAGTCGAGATCTTTTCCCCAGATTCCAAGATGGTTCACCAACGCCGCTCCGGCCGCGGGTTCACCCTTGGTCAGGACAATGAAGGCTCCAGGAATCTTGAGCATCTCCGTCTTACCGACCATGACGGGCTTCGCACCGAAGATATCGACCCAAATCTTCCGATGTGCGGCTACGTCCGGAACCGTGTAATAGACCGCACCGAGCGAGACGCCGGCGGACGTCGGCGAGGCAAGTTGGGCCCATAGCGAGGCTGAGGCAGCTAATATCAAGAACAAGCTAGATACAACGGCGGCAAATTGTCTTTTCATGAAGCGGGACTCTACAATGCGGCGAATGCGCTGTCAAACCGAGACCCGCAAAAAAAGAGGCCGTCCTTACGGGCGGCCGTGAGAGTGGGTGGGAGAAGCGTTCACCCTATCACGTTTCCATGATGTGTTCAATGTATTGGATATAGGATTCGTATTACAAAAAATTAGAAATTAGAAATTGGACGAATCCTGCACCTCAAATCCGAAATTTCAAATTGGACGGGTCCAATTTGCGATTTCGGATTTCGGATTTGAGGTGCAGGATTCGTCCAATTTCAAAATTTTTAGGGAACGATCTGACTCGTACGTGAAACCGACTGTGCTGTGCCGACCATGCCTTGCGGCGATAGGTTGTTATCCTGACAGATGTATTCGAACAATTCCGTTCCGGCGCTCCACCGAAGAACGAACCCACCCGTCCAGGGCGCAGTATAGGCGCCGGGATCATCCACGGTCACTTCATAGCGCAAGGTATTGAAGTCGGGACGAGAGAACCGCTCGGTGAGGTGGAGTTTTTCGGTATGAGGTTCGCCTTCTCTGTCGATCCAGAATCGTTCATTGAATCCAACGGAATCGACAATCAGTGAGTCGCCTTCCCACCGGCCGACGGAATGGCCGTAATAACTCGGTTCAAGATTCTTCGGGTGCTCGCGGCCGTCCATGTAAATGAGCCGGAACGTATGAGGGCCGCCGATATCAAAGATGTACATCCGTTTCTCATCCGGCATATCGACGAACTCCACACCGTACGGAGTGATGAATTGTCGCGGCCCTCCGGAAGCCTTGCAACGCGTATGCGGCTCGTCACTCTCGAAGGCCGCTTCCCGTGCGTCATGCAGCGCACGCGCCCACGGCTGAAACGGCACATCTTCGATTTTGATGTTGTCAGGCAGATGCGTGTTTGCGCCGGCTCGATTGACACTCGTCGGATTGACCGATACCTGAACGATTCCAGCCGGTGCCCACAGTCCCTTTTCTCCCGGCGGCGCGCCGAGATTCAATCTGCCGTCCGGCCAGTGCGGGGTCGGGCGCGGTGGAGCTGCAGGAGCGCCACCACGTTGACCAGGCGCGGCACCGCGCTGCGGATTTTGAGCAAACATAGGTGTGGAGGCGAGCAACACGATCGCGAGTATCAAAAACATATTGGCTCCAGCGTCGAAGCAGAGGGAATTTTAAAATTGGACGAGTCCTGCATCTCAAATCCGAAATCCGAAATCGCAAATTGGACTGTCCAATCCGAAATTTCGGATTTCGGATTTGAGATGCAGGACTCGTCCAATTTCAAAATGTTCCATGAGTTTCCGCCGATTGCGGGCCAGAATATCATTTTTGGATATAGCGTTCATATCTTGAATACCTCATCGGCTAAACCTCCAGACCCACAGCTCGCATGAGTTCGAGCGCGTTACTTTTTTCAACGACGCCGGGATGCAAACGATAATCAAAAACCATCCGGCCATCCAAAAGCTGATCCTGGAAGTGAAAGTTTGCAGCGCGCGGCGCAAGCGCGTCGGCCAATTTGGTGAGAGCGAGGTCGTGTGTGGTCACCAGGCCGACGGCACCGCGATCGATCAAGCCGCGGATGACCGCTTCGGCACCGACGGCGCGATCGTGCGAATTCGTGCCGTGCAGAATTTCGTCCAGAAGAAACAGTGTGGGCATCTTCTTCGCGAGTTCCATGATGTCGTGCAGGCGCTGAATTTCGGCGTAGAACCGGGACGTCCCTTGTTGCAATGAATCCATGACGCGAATTGTCGCGCCTATCGCCAGGATTGAAAGTTGAAGGCGCTTGGCGCGTACGGGTGCTCCGGCGAGCGCAAGCACAGCATTCACTCCGACCGTCCGAAGCAGAGTGCTCTTACCCGACATGTTCGATCCGCTGATGATAAGAAGTTGGCGATCGTTCATCAGCATCACTGAATTCGGGACGCATTGTGCGGCAGGCAGCAAGGGATGGCGCAGATCCTCGCCTTCAAAACGCGTTCCGCTTTCCACAATCTGAGGAAAGGGATCGTCCGGATGCTCATAGGCGTAGGCAGATAGCGAGGAAAGCGCTTCGAGTTCCCCAACCGTGTCGAGCCATTGGCTGATTGCCGGACCATGCTCCGAACGCCATTTTTCGATCGCAAATGCGAACTGTGTCGCCCACAACAGCAGGGGCGCCGCAATCGCCGCAAAGCCAGGATTCAGCCTGCAATTGAGCCAATCGATCAGTACAACAAGCTTGTGAATTTCTTTCGATGGCGGTCGCCCGCCTGTCTCCAAAGCCGTTCTGAGCTCGCGTAGCTTTTCCGTCTTCCACTCCTCTTTCTCCAGTCGCGCGAGAAGCAGCGAGAGAATCTCGAGGTCCCTAACCGGGTCGGCTACGGCATCGGTCACTTCGCGGACGCGCTGGCGATAGTGAAGCGCATAGGCGCCGGCAAGACTTATCGCCCAAACCGCAAACCAACCGCTTCCGTAAAAGCCCCAGTAGTACACCAGGCTCGCGATCATAGAGAGACTGAACACTGGCGCCGCAGCCCGAGCCGCCGTGGATTCCAGCAGGCGCGGGCGGGCGCCCCACTTCTTCATCCATTCCGGATGAATTGCCGCGCGCACATCATCGCCGAGGATGGCCAGGTCTTCGCGAAGATCGAGGTTACTCCGAAGCTCATCGATCGCTTGTTGGCGTTTCGCGATCTCAGCCGGCGATGCCGCCTGCTTCAACCAACTCGCCAGCGCTTGCTCTCCTGAACGCGTGCGGGCCTGAGAAAGCAGCTCGAACAGCGATGCGTTTCCGAAAATATCCAGATCGACCGCATAGGGATGAGATTCGTCGAAGAACGCGCGGCCTACATCGCCCGTTCCTATCCAACGATCTTCAACGCGTGCAAGGCCTTTCTCATAGAACGCGGCAGCTCGTTGCAGGCGCCGTCCTTGCGCGCGTATGCGCTCGTGACGCGCGACAAGCACGATGAAAACGACGATTGGTACGAGGACCCACCACCCGGAGATGACGTGTGGACCTGCGGCCAGCCACACCACGATGAAAAAGACAATGCCCGTGACGAGGCGAGCATTCCCGACAAGATGGTCGAGTCTTTTGTAATGCTCGACGAGCTTGTTGCGAGCCTCCAGACGACGCTTGTACTCCTCGGAAGGATTCACTTTTCAGGCGTGCAGGCTTTGACCTCAGAAGACATGTTTCCCAGATCGGAATTCAGACCTGATCCCAGACCGAACCGGCCCCCACGAACGGACCGGATAAACGTACTCGAACCATCCAGGGGCAACGCCGCTACATTGCGGCAGAAGTCGTCCCAGATACCGTCCATCTCGAGATATTGCTCGACATTCGAAAGATAGAAGGCGGAGACGGTCCCCTCTTTCTCCTTAACATACTTGCCCACGGCGCGGATCGCCTTCGGGCCGGCGAAATTTCCTACAACAGGCACGACGAGGTTTTTCGTCTCGAGCGATTTCAAAATATTGAAATTCGCCTCATTGGCTAGATAGCTGTGCAATACTCCTTGCGCGTCGGTCGCTACCATGAGATCAGCGTAGGTAACACCGCCACCAAATCCTCCGCGGCCGCTCGAAGCGTAATTGATGCGCGTGCCGTAGCGGCGGAAATTGCTATAAACCCAATCGATTCCATCGAGATCATATTCCGACAGCGGGAACCCATGCTTCTGCATGAGGTGGTCCGTGATGGCCTTCAAATTCTCAGCGTAGATTTCATCGCTCGACGGAGCGTTGGCGACGGCGTTAAAAATTTCCTCCACGGTTGAATTCGGTCCTATCCCTGAGGGCTGTTTGCGTGAAAACAATCGCGAGACAAACTCGGCGCGGTTGTTAGACATTTCGAAGACGGCCTTGTACATCAGTTGCAGGTCCAGGTTACCTCGTCGAATATCGACGATGAACACCATCTTGGGCTTCAAGGCTGCGATGTAGGTGAAGTTTTGCTCAGGCCCGACACCCATATATACCGAACCAGACTTGACGAGTTCATTCAACTGCGGAATGACATACTGAAAATAGCTTTCGTTGGAGAGCAGATTGTCGGATCGGAAGGTACCATCAGGTTCCGAGAATTCTGTCGTCAGCTTCCAAAATTCTTGATCGGTCAGTTGCGCCGGCAGCGTCTCTGCTGCATGCGCTGCCGTATATGTCGTGAGCTGGAAGGCCAGGATAAAAGTTGCGAACAAGTGGTGGCGCCGGGTTTTCATCGTGAACACATTATGGCATCCACCTAGCCGGAAGCCCTACAATCTATTCTTTGTGGTCTTGTGGCCACGGGCGTAAGGGGCTGTTGCTCAACGAAGCCGCGGAGCGGCGAAACAATCTTAGCCACGCGCGTGAGCGCGTGGATTTTCTTGCGAGAAGCGGTAAAGCCCCGAAGGGGCGGCACAATTGCTTTGTGCCGTCCCTGCGGGACTAGATCGCTCGCGGATAACATTCCACGGGCTGGCGCCCGTTGCTAGAGTTGTGGCGCTCGCTTCGCGAGCTTGGTTGAACAACAGGCCATGGCGCCCGTGGCCAGAATTCTTTCGCCGCTTCGCGGCTTTGATAACCGAATGGCACTACTTACTTTATTGTTGTTTGTATCCAGTCTCCAAACGGACGGGCGTCCAGCCTTTGAACGCGAGGGGGATCGCATAGAGCAGGAGTTTCGCGCCTACCGGGACCGGCTGAATTCATTCTTCACTTTGCTCAGGAGCACGATCGATCAGCAGCCGTCGAGCACGGCGGCAAACTTACCGCGATTGCAACAACAAGACGCGCCGGCACCAGTAAACGCCCGGTTTGGCTATGGAATACTACCGCGAATCGTGGAGGCGCCCCCGCCGGCAATCCCGCCCGTTTCGGTTTTCTCTTACAGTTGGCCGATCACGGATGGATATATCGCGGGGGAAAACATCAGACTGAATCAGGTCGAAGCCGATTTGCGCAATGCATCGAATACTTCCGGCGAACCTAAGACGGATGCGATCAGCAAGCTCATCCTCGAATACCGAAAGCTTCTCACGAATCAGCGCACGATCGATCAGTACATCCAGTACAACCAGTTTTGGCAGCGCGCCATTGCGCAAGACCGGCCACGTTTCGATCAATTGACGAAAGTGTATGAGTTGATGAAGTCGGACGCGCCGGATATGGCGGAAGCTATTCGAGAAGTACTTGGGAAACCGGATGTGCCGTCCTTTATCAAAATCGATCGTTCAAAGCCGGCATACGTGATCGTTCGTGTTCCGCTCTACACCGACATCGACGACGAAGAATTTCTAGCAAAGGCAAAGAGCGCGATCGAAGATTTGTGGCAGGCCAAAGAAGGTGAAACCACCTATCTTCTGGAAATCGAGATTCACAAAATACCACCCACGTCCGAGAAAGGGTCCCGCATTGATGTCCGAGCACACGCGGCGGAATTTCCCGAGGACGGAGCAGTTCTCACGAGCGGCGCACAAACAACGCATAGTCTCGTGGGGCGATATGTCGCTCTTGCTCCCGGCGATCTTTCAACCCGTACGTTGGCGCATGAGTTCGGTCATATTCTCGGTTTCCGGGACGGGTACATTCGCGGTTATCGCGATCTAGGCGAGCGCGGCTTCGAGATTCTCGAGCTAACGTCAGTGTTCGACGACATCATGAGCGCCCCACGCGAAGGTCACGTGCAGCCGGCGCATTTCAAGTTGATTGCGGAGGGGAAATAATTCCAGGACGGTTGCGTCGTTTCCCTAATTCGGTTTTTGAATTAGGGAAACGACGCAACCGTCCTGGAATTCAGTGTTTCAACAGCGGAATACTATCGACCGCCGGCGGCTTCGGCAGCGATTGCAGGAAAGCATAGATATCGGCCGCTTGTTGATCGTTGACGACCTTCGCCGTGTACGGCGGCATCTCTCCCGTCGGCTTTCGGATATAAGCAACAAACCGTGTGTACGTGATCGGGTTCTGATTCAGGCGCGGTCCCGTGGCCGTCGAACCTTGACCCTCGCGGCCGTGGCATTGATAGCAGCCGATCTTCGTGAAGAGCGCTTTGCCGTTTTCCGCATTCCCGCGAGGCGCCGGCGTCTGAGCGAACAACACTAGGAGTAATGCGAAGGCGCTCATTTTCACCTCGGTTGCGTGACCACGTCCAAGAGAGCCGGTTCGCCCCGCTTTACCGCAGCAATAGCACGCTTCAGTGCAGGACCGAGTTGTTTCGGATCCGTGATCGGCCCTTCCGCGTACAGCCCCATACTTTGCGCCAGCTTCGCGTAATCGATGTTTGGGTCCTCAATCCTCGTGCCGATCGCCGCACGGTCGATTCCTCGGTTGTGCCGGTTTGCCATTCGCTGCAGATGCATCACTTCTTGGTGATAGGCGCGATTGTTGTGCATCACGTTGAGTATCGGAATGCGATGGTGCGCTGCAGTCCATAGCACACCCGGCGCATACATCAAATCGCCGTCGTTTTGAATGTTGACTGTGAGCCGTCCGTACTTCTTATTCGCAAGAGCCGCGCCCACGGCTGCCGGAGCGCCATACCCGACGCCGGCGCCGCCAGAGCCACCGATAAACTGGTAGTACTTCTCGGTATTCCAAAGCCGCGCCGCCCAATTGCTTTGATTCGATGACACCAATGACCAATCTTCGGTCTTGATTTGCGCCCATACTTCCGCGAACAAACGGGCGGTGCTGATCGGACTGGCATCCCAACCATACGACGCGTCGACACGCGATTGCTCTAATGCCGCCTGATGTGCAGCCGCCAGCTTCGTGCGGCGGGCTTCGAATGCGGTCTTTCGATCAGCGGTGATCAGGCGCTTTACGGCTTCGGTCAACGCGGGAAGCGTCGCTTCCGCATCCGCGGCCATGGCGATATCGATTTCAGGGTAGCGTTCGAAATCCTGGTAATTCGATTTGATGTAGAGATCGCCCGCTGTGATGCTGATCAGCTTTGCGCCGGCCTTTGTGATACGGCGAGAGCTGCGCTCCAACTGATCGCGATAGGCATTCACAGAACCCCAGAAGTCCGTGAGCTCGAGTCCAAGAATGACGTCCGCATCCGAAATGAGTGCGCGGCCGCGGCCGGACTGATTCAACGGATGTCGCGATGGGAAATTCATCCGCCCGCCTTGATCGATGACAGGCGCCTGCAGCGTTTCCGCAAGTTCCACCAGATATTTCATCCCGGCGGCTGTGCGCGCCGCTCGATCGGCGATGATCACAGGGCTTTGTGCCGCCACGAGGAGTTTGGCCGCTTCTGCCACAGCTCCGGAATCGCCTTGCGGCGGAGACGTGCGCGTGACGCGCTGAACACGGAGCTTGTCCTTGTCTGGAACAGGCCTCTCTTGAAGCTCGCTGTCGGCAACAAGCAGTACTGGCTCCATCGGCGGTGTCAACGTGATCTTGTATGCGCGCGCTGCCGACTCGGCGAAGTGCGCGAGCGATATGGGCGTGTCGTCCCACTTGATGAAATCCCGGACAAGCGAAGCGGCATCTTGGACGGAATGTTCCCATTCCACTCCAGGCCTGCGCATGGTCGCGTCGATCGTGTTGCCAACGACGATGAACATCGGTACGCGATCGCAATAAGCGTTGTAGATCGCCATCGCCGCGTGTTGCAGCCCGACCGTACCGTGAGCCAGCACGCCAAGCGGCTTACCCTCGATCTTCGAATAGCCATGCGCCATGCCGATCGAGGATTCCTCATGGCAACAGGTAATGAACTCCGGCTTCTGGTTGCCGCCATAGTTAACGACCGATTCGTGTAAGGCGCGAAAGCTGGAGCCGGGGTTGGCGCAAACGTACTCGATATCAAGCGACCGCAGCACATCGACCATAAAATCGGAGCCGCAGTGGTCTGTGGTAAGGACGTCCACTTCAGCCGGAGGAGCGGTTTCGGCACGTGGATCCTGTAGGGGCGGTCTCTCCTTGGGGCCGACCGGGGCCGAAACAGCGGGCGCAATCGGAGGTGTAAGGCTTGCTGCGCCGGCGACCGCAGCGCCCTTCAAGAACTTTCTGCGAGTTGTGGAAAACTTTCCTGGCTTGCTCATAACCGTGCCTCCGTCCTGTGCCTCTTGGTTTTCCGGCAGATTGTATGACAGTTTCAAGGCAGGTTAAACCATGTCGAAGAATTAGCTTTGCCTAATTCGCGTAATTGGCGGCTAAAATTTCTTCTACGTGAACAGGCTGCAACGCATTACCCTCATCCTCTTCGTCATTGTCGTGACGAACTGGATCATGTCCGCCGCGACCGGCTATTCACTGCTGGGCGGCGATCTCTTCACGCTGTTTTTTATTCTCTTTTTTATCCTGCTGGGACTCACGTTCATTCCACCTCTCGTCCGTAAAGTTGTATGGCGCGTGCGCAATCGGCTTTTGGTGACGTACTTCTTCCTCGGTGTCTTGCCGGTGATGTTGATGGTGATCTTCGTATGTCTTGGGTTTTACCTGGTGCTGAGTCAGACAGCGAACTACCTCTTGAAGTCGGAGCTTGAACGACGGCTCGACGCTGTTTACAACTCCGCGGAACGCCTTGCGCAGGACACCGCTGCTGGGCGGCCTCGTACTGCCGGGACGCTTCCTCTCGAAGAGACCGTAGTCCGAATCGGGAATCGCGCGACCAGTCCGTTTCCCGCTTGGAGCAAGCCGGGCTTCAAGGGTGTTGTTTCAAAAGCCGAGGGGACACAGTTTTTCGCAGCCCACGCTGTGGCCGGAAGCGGCGATAGGCGCGCGGAAGTTTTCGCTTACCAACTGTTGGACAAGGAAACCTTGGCTCAGCTACTCCCTGGATTGGCCTCGGTCTTGTTGATATCAGGTGAAGACCTCGCAATCAAACTCGGAAAATTCAGCAATCCCAAAGCGCGACTGGTTATGGACTCTGAAGACATAACCCCTCCACCTGAGCCGCGTGGTTTTTGGGATGTGGCCTTAGAGAGTCCGCTGCCGCAGCAGGCCCGAGCGATGGAAGACGGCCACAGCTTCAGCGAAGTGTTTGTAATTCGATCGCGCCCCGCAGCAATCGTATCAAAGCTGTTCAGCACGCTGGGATCGATTGGGGTGGTCATTGGCATAGCCTTATTCGCCATTGGGATCGCTTTCCTCGTTGTCATATTGATTGGAGTCCTATTCAGCACAACGCTAACTCGCACGCTTACGCGAAGCGTTCACGACCTGTACATGGGCACGAAGAAGGTCGAAGCAGGCGACTTTTCTCACCGTATTCCAATCCGTACGAAGGACCAGCTGAGCGAACTGGCTGGTTCCTTTAACACGATGACCGCGCGCATCGAGCAATTGATCGAAGAAGTGAAGGAAAAGGAGAAGCTCGAAGCCGAATTGGAAATCGCGCGGCAAGTGCAATCGCAGCTTTTTCCAAAAGAGGTGCCCAAGCTACAGACGCTGGAATTGACGGGAATCTGCAAGCCCGCCCGCATTGTCAGTGGCGACTACTACGATTTTATTCCGCTCGATTCGCATGCGACCGCGCTTGTGATCGGCGACATCTCCGGCAAAGGAATCTCAGCCGCGCTGTTGATGGCGAGCGTTCAATCGTCGCTTCACGCTCAACTAACGATGAGAACGAATGGCGGCCTTTCAACAGCCACTCTTGTTTCGCGTCTGAATCGGCAACTCTACGAAAGCACTCCTCCGGAAAAGTACGCAACGTTCTATTGCGGTCTCTACGACGACCACAGCGGCCTGCTGGCTTATACGAACGCGGGTCATCTCGCTCCGATTCTCATCCGTCGTCGTGAGGTGATGAGGCTCGAATCCAACGGCATGGTCGTCGGAATGTTTCCGGAGTCTCATTACGAACAAAGTGTGATCCAACTTGCCGCTGGAGATTTGTTGACGGCATTCACGGACGGCATCACGGAATGCGAAAACGCGCAAGGCGAGCAGTTCGGCGAAGAGCGGTTAACTGACCTTCTTCTCCGTCATCGCGAGCGACCGCTTGACGAGATCGTCGGCGTCATCACCGACGCGATTCGCAACTGGGCCAGCGACCTCGACAGTCAGGACGACACCACGATTCTTCTGGCTCGAAGACTTTAACCACCAATCACGAGTCAACCTGCGAACTGCATCGAAGAGAACCACCGTGCCCAGCAGTAGGAGGCCCGCTGTGAAAACCACGAGGCTGAAGGAAAAAAAGAATTCGTTGACGAACATTTCCATAACGCGTGCATTTCGCGTGCCTAACTCTCCGATCAGCGGGTGCCAAATTGCGTATAGGTAGGGCAGGGGTCAAGGGAGGCGCCTATGTTTATCGTGAAGGTGGCGTGGGATGCTCGGAATCAACAGTTTCGGCTGGTGGACCAAAAACTGGCCCATATGTTTGAAGACGGCGATATGTACTTACTGGTGGTGGATTTTTTCCCACAAGATACACAGTCGGATGATCAATTTATAGACCTGGATCAGGCAGAAATGGGGCACGCCTGAACCTTCTCCGCGCGCGTGCTAGAATCGAAATCCGATGGAACACGCGCAACTACGACGTCTTAGCCGGCGGCGCGTTGAGCAGCTATTATCCAAAACAAAGCGTTACCGTTCCGCCGGCAACCGAATCGAAGTTCTCTCCCGCCAGTTTGTTGGTTACCCATATCAAATCAATCCATTGATCGGATCGGCCGAAATACCGGAAATTTTCACCGTTTCTCTGGATGGCTTCGACTGCGTCACCTACATCGAGACGATCCTCGCGCTATCACTCGCTGCGAACGCGGATGGATTCCTCAAATGGCTAAGAACGATTCGCTATGAAAACGGACGTATTGAATGGGAACGGCGGAACCACTATATGACCGGCTGGATACGCAGCAATATGCGGGCAGGTGCGCTGCAGCGGTTATCTCTATCCAACCTACCGACTGTCGTGAAAGAACGCACATTGGATGGCGTACCTGGATTGCCGCCCGTTCACGCGCGGTTCTCGTGCGTGCCGAGACGCGGAATCACCAAGCTGGCCAAGCGGCTCGAGACTGGTGACTTGATTTTTTTCGCATCGACCCGCAAGCATCTGGATGTGTTCCATTGCGGGATCGTCGTGCGCGATGATGCGCGAATCCTGGTGCGGCATGCATCGCGCAGCCGCGGCGGCGTTGTCGAGCAGGAACTGGCCGAGTTCTTGAAAGCCAACCGGATGGCGGGCGTCATCATCGCGCGGCCAAAGGAATCGCTCTCTTGAATATCGCCTATTTGAAGGATCCCTCGGCCGGCAGTCTGATCCAACTCGCAACGACCGCAACGTCGGCCATTTTGTTCATCGGCGATCCACGAGTGAACATCCAACCAGGTCCGCGAATGTTCGAGAGAATGACTGAAGTGATGCGCCAAACCGGCGCAGGTTGGGTGTATTCGGACTCCGCCGGACATCCTCGAATCGATTATCAAGCGGGCAGCATTCGCGACAATTTCGACTTCGGCGAGGTTGTCGCTGTTCCACTGAAAGCCGTGGCGAACCTGACGGAAAGCCGTTGGGGTGCACTGTATGATTTACGCCTGCGGATTTCGGAGAACTCTCCGATCGTGCGCATACCCGAACCTCTTTATGCGGCCTCGGTCTCGGATTCGCGGCCTTCCGGTGAGAAGCAATTCGATTACGTCGATCCGAAGAATCGGGAATACCAATTGGAGATGGAATCCATCGCGACGGATTCCCTCAAGCGAATCGGCGCCTGGCTCGAGCCTCAGTTTCAATCGGTGCCGGCTGTGAAAGAGCAATACGCGGTTCGAGCGAGCGTGGTTATTCCGGTCCGGAACCGTGAGAGGACGATTCTCGATGCCGTTCAAAGCGCGCTAATACAAAAGACGGATTTCGACTTCAACGTGATCGTCGTCGATAACCATTCGACGGACCGCACATCTGAGTTACTGCGGGGCGTCACAGATTCGCGCCTCGTGCACATCGTTCCTGTCCGTAAGGACCTGGGAATCGGCGGCTGTTGGAATGAGGCGATCTATTCGAATCAGTGCGGGCGCTATGCGGTTCAACTGGATTCCGACGATCTGTATATCAATGAGGTTGTCTTGGCCCGCATCGTCGGAGAACTAGAACGCGGGCCTTATGCCATGGTCGTTGGTTCGTACACGATGGTGGATTTTTCGCTGAGAGAAATACCACCGGGAGTCATCGACCATCGCGAGTGGACGCGAGAAAACGGCCGGAACAACGCACTACGCATCAATGGCCTCGGCGCGCCAAGGGGCTTTGACATTTCGATATTGCGACAGATCGGTTTTCCGAATGTGAGCTACGGTGAGGATTATGCGATCGCATTGCGTATCAGCCGCGATTATGAGATCGGCCGCATCTACGATTCGGTTTACTTTTGCCGTCGCTGGGAAGGCAATACCGACAGCGCTCTGCCATTGGAAACCGTGAATCGTTATGACGCCTACAAAGATTGGTTGCGCACGATGGAAATCCGTGCCCGGCAGCGGAAGGTAAATTCTGGGACGGTTGCGTCGTTTCTCTAATTCGAACGGCAGAATTAGAGAAACGACGCAACCGTTCCAGAATTCGTGAATGATCAACGACATCGAAACACTTTTTCAGCATCAGGTCCAAAACTGGCCAAGACTTGCTCGCGGTATCGAGGGCCTTGCGAAGGCACAAACGCGCCCCGTGCGGATCGACTGGTTCGATGTTTACATCAGGCACATCCCGCACCGATTGGCAAGTACGACTGCGGCTGTGGATCCACAGTCCATCCTGAAGCGGCCGTGTTTCCTATGCCCGCAGAATCTCGATCGAGAAGAGCGGGGAATTCGATTCAATGCGGATTACACGATCTATTGCAATCCGTTCCCGATCGTCGATCGCCACCTCACAATCGTTCATCGCGGGCACGGAATACAGCACATCGAAGGCGAATTCGGAAATATGCTCGACCTCGCACGAGCGCTGCCGGGATACTTCGTGATTTATAACGGTCCGGAATGCGGAGCGTCCGCTCCTGATCACATGCACTTTCAGGCCGGATTACGAACATTGTTCCCAATCGAGAAGGAAACGGAAGGCATGGATCTGGTCACTTCGACCGAATACGCCCGAAATGTTTTCGTCATTCGCGGCAAGGACCAGCCGCGTTTGATCGAGAAGATGAATCGTGCGATCGAGCTGTTGGCGAACGTCACAAATAAACACCCAGAGCCCTTGATCAATATCGCGGCGTTTCATCGCGAGAACGAGTGGACGGCCTACCTCTTTCCCCGCGCGAAGCATCGGCCGAACGTTTATCACACGGGGGAATTGACCGTGAGCCCAGCGTCCATCGATCTCTGCGGTCTCTTCGTCGCGCCATTCGAAAAAGACTTCGAAAGGCTCTCCGGCAAGGATGTTGCTGCAATATTCAGGGAAGTCACACTTTCAGATTCAATGTTCGATGAGGTCGCAGCAAAGCTATGAACATATCTGTGGGATTGGTCGAAGCACGGTTGGCGGTTGAAGTGGAACTCATCGGCAGTTTCACAGATGCGTCCGGCAAGACTTACGGCGCCGGCCGTCATCGTTTCACATCAGAAATCACGCTCACACCTGCGGACTTCTCATCCTCTGCCTTTGCGATTGATGACGTCACCATCGGAATCGGGTTTCATTGGGAGCGTAAGGAGCGACAGGTATTTCGCGGCGGGCTGAGGATCATCAAACGGGCCGAGGGGCTGACGGTTATCAATGATGTCCCGCTCGAGGAGTATGTCACGAGCGTGATCTCGTCGGAGATGAGCGCAACGTGCCCATTGGAGCTGTTGAAGGCGCATGCGGTGATTTCGCGAAGTTGGTTGAGATTTCCGAAACCGCCTTCACCCGGCGCGCCAGAGCCGCGCCACCCTCTCCCGGAGGGAGAGGGTGCTAACGAAATCGTTCGGTGGTATGGCAGGGAGGCTCATCAAGATTTTAATGTTTGTGCCGATGATCATTGCCAACGGTATCAGGGAATCACCAAGGCATTTTCAGATGCGGCTTCAGCTGCAGTTCGAGCCACACTGGGCGAGGTGCTTCTTTACAATGGCGCTATCTGCGATGCGCGTTTTTCAAAGTGCTGCGGTGCCGTTACCGAGCGGTATTCGACAGCTTGGGAGGACGTCGACATCCCGTATTTGAAATCCGTGTATGACGGCCCGGCTCAGTCATGCTCATACAGTCCGGAAGCTCTGATTCGTTCCGAACCTCCTGCTTACTGCAACACACGTGATACGAGTCTTCTCTCGCGTATCCTTCCGGGTTTCGATCAGGAGACGAGAGACTTCTATCGCTGGCGCATTGAATATTCTCCCGAAGAGCTCGCAGACTTGATCGAGGCGAGAGTGGGTGTAAAACTTGGCCCCATCCGCGACATGCAGCCGCTGGCACGTGGGCCTTCAGGCAGGATCTATCGGCTAAAGATTACCGGGGCAACGGACCATCTCATCATCGGCAAGGAATTGGAGATTCGCCGCGCACTGTCACGCTCGCACTTGTATAGTTCCGCATTCGTCGTCGATAAGGAAGGCGGCCGCTTCGTCTTGCGAGGCGCGGGTTGGGGTCACGGTGTGGGTTTATGCCAGATTGGCGCCGCGGTAATGGCGGACCAGCGTAAGAGCTATAGAGAAATCTTGGCCCATTACTATCGTGGTGCGGATGTAATTGGTGTGTAGGCGCGGGCTTTACGCCCGCAGGAGTAAAGCCCTACCTTCTAACGTTTGTCGCGAGCCCGAGCGCCTCGAGCGAAAGAATGACATACCATCCGACGTCGACCTGCCACCAGTGACGGCTGAAGCATGCCGACGCAGGCTTCTCATGGTGGTTGCCATGCCAATTCTCGCCCCACGCCGTTACTTGAAGCGGGCCCAGCCACCAAATGTTTTGGCTGGAGTCGACGCCTTCCGGAAGACCGGGCTTCAGATGCAGAAGACTGTTCACGAAGCACTGCATATGCAGCGAATACAGGAGCCGAATGGCGCCGAGCCAGAAGAAGCCGGCCCAGCCAAACAGGAAGTAGCCGAAGCAAAGCGATACAGCAACGAGCGGAATTTGGATTTTGGCCCAGATCGTGTATCTCGAACGCATCAGGTCCGGACACCACTTCGTCATGCTCGATGGCTCCCACTGGTACAGCCATCGCAGATGCGCCCACCAGAAGCCGCCGTGACGTGGGCTCGACACATCGTCTAGTGTGTCCGAGTTCGCATGATGATTGCGATGATTTGCGATCCAGGTGCTCGGCGCACCGGACCCATTGAAGCAAGCAAAGAAGATCAAAATCTGTTCGATCATCGGATGGAGCTTCACGGCGCGATGAGCGAGACCGCGATGGTAGCCGACGGTCGTTCCCAATCCACCAGCCGCCGAGACGAGCAGCGCGCCTAAAAATATTCGCCAACCAGGCAGCGGAAATAACATGAATCCCAAACCAGCCAAAACGTGAATGGCCACGATATAAATCATGACCCAGAAACTTTCACCATCCGCCTTCCACCAAGGCAACGTCCACGGGTGCTTTTCGGTCAGAGCGGGTCTACTCATTCAGCGATCCTCCTTGAAACACAAAGTCCGCCATACTAACACTGTTGACAGCCGCCAATGACGTGAATTGCATAATTCGCCTCATTGGCGGCTAAAATGAGCATCTATGCGTATCGACGAACAAAAGTGCGTCGCCTGCGGTAATTGCGTTCCGATTTGTCCGATGGGTGCGATTTCAATCGACCCCGCAAAGAATCGAGCGGCGGTGAACCCGGATGAATGCGTGGAGTGTTACACGTGCTATCGCGGCATGAGCATGGAAACGCTCAATCCCACGCTCGTCCGCACCATTCGCCGCCTCTTGAAGGCTTTTCGACTGCGATTCGATCCGGAGCCCGATGTTTGTCCCACGTCCGCGATAACGCCGGACGAGCTTTCCTGGCCGCGTGTCGTGAGACGCGCCTTCAGCGATCCGGTTGTCACGCACGAAAGCACGGGAGTCCATGGGCGAGGCACAGAAGAAGTGAAGACGAACGACGTCACAAATCGAATAGGCATTGGAGAAGTGGGATACGTGGTCGAGTTCGGCAGACCCACTATCGGTGTTCGCTTCCGTGACATTGAAAAAATGACTCAGGCGTTGGCTGCGGCCGGGATCGAATTCGAAGCGAAGAATCCTGTCACTCACATGATGACGGACAAAACGAAGGGAAAACTTCGCGACGACATCCTCAACGAAAAAATTCTATCGGCGATCGTTGAGTTCAAGACGCAGGTAGAGAACGTTCCATCGGTCCTGCATCGCATTGAAGAAGTTTCGAAGACTTTGGATACCGTTGTGGCGGTCGGCGTTTCCACGCGTTGTGGGGAACACGGAGAAAGTCAATTGGATGGAGTGCTGGAACAAGAAGGCTACGCGTTCGCGCGCGGCAAAACAAATTTAGGACTAGGGAGAGCTGCGGAGTGAAGTATGCAACGAACAACATACTTGGCTGACCTGAGTTGTAGACGCGGGCTTTATGGGCGTGTTGCCCAACCCAGCTCGCGAAGCGAGCGTCACAATTCTAGCCACGCGCGTAAGCGCGTGGTCCAAATTCCTCGCGGAATCAAGTCCCGTAGGGACGAAACAGCACGAATTCTAGCTTTGTGCCGTCCCTACGGGACGGATCGCATATGTTTTCGCTCGACCACGGGCTTA
>JACXTT010005543.1_pt1 | contig 18312 bp, 17 predicted proteins | sample 9270951 | NCBI WGS metagenome assembly JACXTT01 (sample SAMN15532306, study PRJNA645909) | rock metagenome | isolation source: weathered quartz diorite | place: Puerto Rico | collected 2017-06-21 | reverse complement strand
GCCCGCCCGCCTGGAGCGATCCGGGCGCCGGCAGCGGCGGGATCGCCCTGCCGGCGCCGGCGGCCTACGCGCCCAACTCGTCCTGAGGCGCCTGCGACCTACGCGCACACCCCCCGATTGTGGCCCGCCACTTGAAGCTGCGCCGTAGGGGGTGGCTCAAGGTGAGACACCGCGTGAGTGAGGTGATCCCATGTTGGACGTCGTCAGCAACCAGAAGTCTCCCGACGAACTCGACGTGGCGCTCGGCGCGGCCGTGCGCCTGCGCCGCCGTACGCTGGGCATGAGCCAGGAAGCGCTCGCCGAGCGCTGCAACGTCTCCTTCCAGCAGGTTCAGAAGTACGAAAACGGCACGAACCGCATCTCCTTCTCGCGCCTGGCCCAGATCGCCACGGCGCTCCAGTGCCGGGTCAACGACCTGGTCGACCTGCTGGACGGCATGAACGCCGGCGAAGGCGCCGACATGGGCATGAGCGCGCTCTCCCTGCCGGGCGCGCTGGACATGCTGGAAGCCTACGAAGCCATGACGCCCACCGCCCGCGTCCACCTGGCCGCCCTCATGCGGGCCTTCGCGGCGGCGTAGCTACGACAGCGTCATCATCGCCGAGCGGTCGAAGTCCATCAGTTCGTCGGTCCGACCCTGGTGGATCTTCACCGCCCACTGCGGGTCCTGCAGCAGGGCGCGGCCGACGCCCACCAGGTCGAAGTCGCCCCGATCCAGCCGGCGCAGCAGCTCGTCCAGCGAGGCGGGCTTGGAGCCTTCGCCGCCGTAGGACGCGATGAACTCGCCGGTCAGGCCCACCGAGCCCACGGCGATCGTCGGGACTCCGGTCAGCTTCTTGGCCCAGCCGGCGAAGTTGAGGTCTGAGCCCTCAAACTCCGGCTCCCAGAACCGCCGTTGCGAGCAGTGGATGATGTCGGCGCCGGCGTCGACCAGGGCGCCTAGCCAGGCGGCCATCTCGTCCGGCGTCTCGGCTAACCGCACCGCGAAGTCCTGCTGCTTCCACTGCGAGATGCGGATGATCAGCGGATAGTCCGGGCTGACCGCGGCGCGGACGGCGGCGATGATCTCGGCGGCGAAGCGGGAGCGCTCGGCGATGGTCGGCCCGCCGTGGGCGCCCGCCTCGCGCTGGTTGGTGCCCTGCCAGAAGAACTGGTCGATCAGGTAGCCGTGGGCGCCGTGCAATTCGACGGCGTCAAAGCCCAGCCGCTCGGCGTCGGCCGCGGCCTGGGCGAAGGCCGCGATGGTGTCGGCCACGTCGGCGTCGCTCATCGGCTGGCCGAGTTGCTTGCCCGGTGCCTGCAGGCCGGACGGGCTGTCATAGGGCACGGGCTTGGCCGGGTCGGCGGCGCGATCGGGCACCGCGCCCACGTGCCACAGCTGCGGCGCCATCTTGCCGCCCGCCGCATGGACGCCGTCGATCACGCTCTTCCAGGCGGCCAGCTCCGCCTCGCCATGGAAGCGCGGGATGTTCGGGCTGTTGAGCGAGGCGGCGCGCTCCACGCCCGTCCCCTCGGAGATGATCAGCCCCACCTCGGCGGCGGCGCGGCGCGCGTAGTAGGCGGCGACCTCCGGCGTGGCGACGCCGCCCGGCGACATGCCCCGCGTCATCGGCGCCATGACGATGCGGTTGGGCAGGGTCAGGCCCTTGAACGCAAAGGGCTGGAACAGGGCGTCGGCGGACATGGGCGGCTCCGGGCGTGGTGTCGGGTCGCCCCGCACATGCCGCAGATTCCTTGCCGGCGCCACGGCGCCGCGACGTGAACGTCGCTACTTCCCGCCGCCGCCCTTGGTCTCGTGCTCGGCGGCGCGCGCCGCGTGCAGGATCGAGGGCAGGGAGTAGTTGCCCTCATGGCAGGCGTATTCGTAGATCAGCCCCTCGGCCGGCCGGAACACCATCTCCGCGCGCCACGGCTGCTTGAACTCCGTCGGGTCCGAGACCTCGAAGACGTAGGTCAGCTCCTTGGGCCCGGTCCGCGTGAACCGCTCGACGACCTTGGCGTGGTCGCTGAGCGGCAGGATGTCATGCATCTTGGTGATCCCCGGCCGGAAGCCCTGGGTCTCCACCACCAGCGTCGCGCCCTCCCAGTGGCCGAGGCTGACGCCCATCCAGGCCCCGAGGCCCGGCTTGCGCGCCGCGCCGGGCGCCGCCATCTCCACAAACCGCGTCTCGTGGTTCTTCTCCGCCACCAGCACGACCCAGCCCGGCGTGGCGACGATCTCCACCAGGTTGGCGTCGTGGGAATTGATGATCGGCACGCCGCTGCCCGAGGCGGTCAGGCACCGCTCGTCGGTCTCGCGGTTCTCGACGTTGTCGAGGACGTCCGGCTCGTGGGCCCCGATGTAGAGGCGTTTGCGCGCTTCGTCGGTCCACGGGATCTTGCCGTCCGCCGGGTCGACGATCCACGAGGTCGGCACCTGGCCGCGGACGTGCGCCATGCCCGGCCCGTTGTCGGGGAACTCGCTCTCGTTCTGGCCCAGCGCGTCGGCCGGGGCGGGCAGCTCGCCGTGCAGCTTGCGCCGCGGCGCCTCATAGGCCTCCTGCTCGGCCGGCGTGGCGTAGCGCCCGGCGAACGCCTTCGGCCGCTCCAGGTGCGTGTACCAGGCGTTGGTCCAGGTGCCGGTGAGCGTGTCGGCCGGCGTCGGCGCGAGCGGCTTGGCCGCCGCCGCCGGACCCGCGGCCAGCAGGCTCAGCCCCGTGGCGGCCAACGCCAGCGCCTTCGTCAGATTGTCCACGATTCCGCCCCCGAACACCGCCCCACATCGGCATGTTCGGCGAACGCGCGCAAGGCGGCTCGCGGGCCCGGCGAGCGAACATATTTGACGGCGCCGGCTAGTCCACGCGCAGCAGCACCACGCCATGCGCTGGCACGACCGCGTGGAACGCCTTCAGCTTGCCGAGGTCCTTGTCCGCCCAGACATCGCGCATGGCCGCCGCGCCCTTGAAGCCGACATCGGAGGCCTTGAGTTCTACGTTCGCCGGCAGGTCCGACAGGTTGAACAGGCCCACCGCCTTGGCGCCGCCCTTGAGCGGCTTGGCCCAGATCTCCAGCGGCCCCTCCTGGCGCACTCGGTCGCCCTGCTTGCCCAGCGGGTCCTGGTCGATGGCGATAACGCCCTTGTTGCCGAGGATCGCGGCGGTCTCCGGCGTCATCGTCGTCAGGTCGTTGCCGGCCAGGAGCGGCGCGGCGAGCAGCGCCCACAGGCTCATATGCGTGCGATACTCGATGGCGCTCATCCCGCCGTTGCCGACCTCCAGCATGTCGGGGTCGTTCCAGTGGCCTGGCCCGGCGTACTTCGAGAGCCCGGCCTGGCTGAACCCGATCTGGATCATCCGGCCGAACTTGTCGGTGATGTCGCCGGTGGTGCGCCACAGGTTGCCGCCCACCGACGGACCCCATCGCCACGGCTGGTAGAAGCCGTACTGGCACAGGCTGTAGACGATCGGCCGGCCGGTCGCCGTCAAGGCGTCGCGCATCTTGATGTAGGCCTCGACCTCGATGGCCTGGGCCTTCTCCAGCCCGCCCGCCGCCTGCATCTTCGGGCCCAGGCTGCAGAGGTCGTACTTCAGGTAGTCGACGCCCCACTCGGCGTAGGTCTTGGCGTCCTGGACCTCGTGGCCGAGGCTCCCCTCGAAGCCGGCGCAGGTCTTTGCGCCTGGCGAGGAGTAGATGCCGAGCTTCAGGCCCTTGGAATGAACGTAGTCCGCCAGGGCCTTCATATCGGGGAACTTCTTGTTGGGATGGATCACGCCCTCGGCGTCGCGCTCGCCCTCCCAGGTGTCGTCGATGTTGATGTAGCGATAGCCGGCGGCCGCCAGGCCGCTCTTGACCATGGCGTCGGCCTGGGCGCGCACCGTGGCGTCGTCGATCTTCGCCTCGAAGTGGTTCCAGCTGTTCCACCCCATCGGCGGCGTCATGGCGGCGCCGCCCGCGGCGTGCGCCGAGCCGGCCAGAGTCACGGCGATCGCCACCGCCCACAGTCGATTGGTCTTCATCTGGCGCCCCTCCCAGGCTTTGAACGGAAGCGTGGCACATTCGGCGCCCGGCACAACCTTGGCTATTTCGCCGGACCGGCCCATATCGCAGACTTGCAGCCCGCCAGTGGGGCGGCGCGTTCAAGGGGAATGGCATTGGCCTCCGGCCCGCCGGAATCGCGACCGACCGACCCCGGCGCCGACCCGTTGCTGGCGGCGTTCCTTGAGGCGCGCGAGAGCCTGATCCTCTTCCTGGCCGCGCGGACGCGCTCCATGGCCGTGGCCGAGGACCTGGCGCAGGACCTCTATCTGAAGATCGCCGCCATGGAGCCGCAGGCCGAGGTCCGCGCGCCCAAGGCGCTGCTCTACCGGATGGCGTCGAACCTGATGGTCGACCACGTGCGCTCCACCCAGCGCGCCACGCGGCGTGACGGCCAATGGCGCATGGACACCCGCATGACGCTGGGCGGCCTCGACGTGGTCTCCGAGCCCGCCGCCGACGAGGCCCTGGTGGAGAAGGAGCGCGCGCGCCTGCTGGCCGAGGCCGTGGCCGCCCTGCCGCCGCAGATGGGCCGCGCCTTCCGCCTGCATAAGCTGGAGGGCCGCTCGCAGGCCGAGACCGCCGAAGCCATGGGCATCTCGCGCAAGATGGTCGAGGCCCATATCGCGGCGGCCGTGAAGCACCTGGTGCAGAGGCTGCGGACATGATCGCGCCTGTGTTGACCAGCCGACCTAGGGGTATCGCTGTTCGGCGCCGTCTTGATGGCTGTCCCGCGCGTTTTGCGTGGAACAGGCAGGCAAGCCGATGACGAGCCCTATGGAGAACCTTGTGTCGCGAGACAGCCAGGCCTTGGCCGAGGCTGGCGCTTGGATTGCGCGTCTCGCGGACGAGGGGGTGTCCGGCGACGATGGCCTGGAGTTCGACGCCTGGCTGGCGGCGGCGCCGCAGAATCGTGAGGCCTACAGCCAGGCGCTCGTCCTGATGATGGAGTTCGACGCGCGCGCCGAAGCGGTGCTCGCCGAACTCGCCCCGCCCGACCGCAGCCAGACCGTGGTCCCCATCTCGTCTGCGCGCCGGCGCTCGGTCGCTCCGGCCTGGTGGGCTGGCGTGGGCGGCGCGGCGATCGCCGCGGGCCTCGCGGTCGCCGTCCTGCCGGCCTATCTCGCCGGGCCGGTGGTCACCACCTACGCCACGGGCAAGGGGCAGCATCAGCACATCGCCCTGGCCGACGGCTCCAAGCTCGATCTGGACGCCGAGACGCGCGCGGTCGTCACCTATACGCGCGGCGAACGCCGCATCGCGCTGTCCGACGGCCAGGCGATCTTCGACGTTACCCACGACGCCAACCGGCCGTTCGTCGTCGAGGCCGCCGGGCGCCAGGTCCGCGATCTCGGCACCCAGTTCGACGTCAAGGCCCAGGGGCGGGAGCTGACCGTCACCGTCGCGCGCGGCCGCGTCGAGGTCGCGGGAACCACGGGCCACGGCGTCGACCTGTCGCCGGGCCAGCGCCTGTCCATCGACAAGACCGGCGTCGGCCGGCTCTCCGCCGTCGATCCGGCCGAGACCTTCAGCTGGCGCTCGGGCCGCCTCGTCTACCGCGCTCAGCCGCTGGCTGACGTCGTGGCCGATCTCAATCGCCAGTTCGTGCAGCAGACCGAGATCGCCGACCCGAAGATCGCCGATCTGCCGATCACCGGGGTGATCGTTCTCGACAACCCCAGCGCCGTCATGGCGCGGCTGTCCTTGATGCTTCCGATCAAGGCGGTACCTTCCGACCGGGCGCTAGTGCTAACCCGTAGATAAGCGCCGGGATTCGGGGGCGGAACTGACCAGGTTGAAGCGTCGGGCATTGGCGGCCACCACGGCCGCAAGCGTCTTGGCGCTGGGTCTCGCGGGTCCCGCCAAGGCCGCGGAGTCGCGCGTGCGCTTCGCCATCGCGCCGAAACCCTACGCCGAAGCCCTTCTCGACCTGGCCCAGCAGGCCAACATCACCCTGATCGGCGCCGGCGCCTGCGTGGGCTCGTCGCGCGAGGGCTTGTCCGGCGTCATGACGGTCGAGCAGGCGCTCAGCAAGCTGTTGGGCGGCGCCACGTGCAACTGGCGCCTGATCGCGCCGGGCGCCGTGGAAATCACGCCGGCCGCCCGCAGCGGCGCTCAGGCGGCGACGCCGATCGCCGTCTCCGAGGTGCTGGTCACCGCTACCAAGCGGGTGCGTGACCCGCGCCAACTCGCTGTCTCGATGACCGCTGTCACGGGGCGCGACCTGCAGGCCACCGGCGCCAGCGACGCCGCCGAGGGCGCGGCCCAACTCGACATCCTGTCGACCAATCTCGGCCCCGGCCGCGACAAGCTCCTGCTCCGAGGGCTCTCCGACGGCGCCTACACCGGCCGGGCGCGCTCGACGGTCGCCACCTATCTCGACGACATCCCGATCAACTACAACGCGCCGGACCCCGACCTGCGGCTGGTGGATGTGGAGCGCGTCGAGATCGCGCGCGGCCCACAGAGCACCCTCTACGGCGCGGGCTTCCTGAGCGGGCTCTACCGCATCGTCTCCAAGAAGCCTGACCTGGGCGCCTTTTCCACCGAGGTGCGGGCCTCCGGGGCGATCACCCAAGAGGGCGGTGTCAGCCACTCGGTCGAGGGCTACTTCAACGCCCCGATCTGGTGGGATCTGGCTGGCGTCCGGCTCTCTGCCTACAACGAGGTCAACGGCGGCTACCTCGACGACATCGGGCTGGAGCGGAAGGACGCCAACCGCACGCAGCGGGCCGGGGGGCGATTGACCTTCCTTGTCCAGAACCCGGGCGACTGGTCGGTCGAGGTCACGGCGGCGGGCCAGCACCTCTACTCGGACGACACCCAGTACACGTTCCCCAATCTGGGCCTGCGGCGGGTGAACCACATCCTCGAGCCGCACGTGAACGACATCGGCCTGGTGACGACGCGGATCGACAAGCAATGGGGCTGGGGAGAGCTGACCTCATCGACCGGCGTCGTGCGCCACAACTACGGCAGCTTCTACGACGCGACCTCGGTGCAGGACAGTTTCACCTCGCACGCGCAGACCTCGGCCTATTCCGAGAAGGCGCGCACGACGATGATCGTCGAGGACATCTTCCTGGCCTCCCGCGGCGCCGGCCCGCTGCAGTGGCTGGGGGGCCTCTATGCGTCGTCGACCGAAGAGCACTCGCCCTCGAACTTCCTGGCCCAGCTCTCGTTCGCCCCGAACGTGCCGGTCTACACCGACGATCGCCACGACCGGATCGCCGAGCTGGCCGCCTATGGCGAAGTGTCCTACGCGATCACGCCCGACTGGACGGTGGCCGTGGGCGGCCGCGCCTTCAGCATCCGCACCCGCACCACGTCACGGGTCGACTCCGAGCAAGCCGATCCGCGCCGGCTGCAACGCGACGCCACCTTCCGCAGCGTGGCGCCGAAGATCTCGATCCAGCACGAGCTGTCGACCGGCGACATGATCTACGCGGTGATGTCGCAGGGCTATCGGCCTGGCGGCGTCAACACCGGCGGCGTCGTGGCCCTGCCGGACAATCTCGAGACCTTCTCCGCCGATCGGCTGACCAACTATGAGATCGGCACGAAGCTGCAGTTCTGGAACGAGCGGCTGACGCTGAATTCGGCGGTCTTCTATGACATCTGGAAGGACATCCAGAGCGACCAGTATCGCCCGTCCGGCATCCCGTTCACGACCAACGCCGGCGACGCGGCGATCCTGGGCTGGGAAGGCGAGGTCGACCTGCGGTTGAACAACGGTCTGTCGGCGCAGCTGAATGGCCGGGTCTCGCGGTCCCGGGTCACCCACGTCAATCCGCTGTTCGGCGCGACCCTGATCAACGGCCTGCCCGATGCTCCGGCGTTTTCGGGCGGGGCGGTGGTGTCGTACGAGCGCCCGCTGTTCAGGGACTGGCGCATCCGCCTGCTCGGCGAGACCACCTACATCGGCGAATCGCGGGTGAACTTCTCCAGCACCACCCAGGTGATGGGCGGCTACGTTCGCACCAAACTTCTGGCCGAGATCCGCCGGCGGTCGCTGGGTCTGCAGCTCTACGTCACCAATCCGACCAACGCCTTCAGCGACACCTTCGCCTTCGGCAATCCGTTCAATCCCGCCCAGATCCAGCAGGTCACGCCGCAGCGGCCGCGGACCATCGGCCTGACGCTTTTCGCGGCCTACTGATTTTTTGCCGCCCGACCTAGGGATGCAGCTCAGCCATAACGTCTATGCCGTGACCACTCGCCCCCTGAAGCGAGCCGGTCAAAGGCAGGCTCGCGCGTCTTAGCCCAAACCGCGCGCCGCCCGCCGAACGCGGCCCTTGGCGCCACCCAGCGCTGAGGGCCGCGCCGTCACTTCCTCATGGAATGCGATTTGGCGCGCCGCGTCGGCACGCCGTCGGCCGAGCTTGGCTTGGCTAGTGGTGGTGACCGCCGGCCCGGCCGCACATGCGATGCACCGAGGCGTCCATCCACATGATCTGCACGCCCGCGCTCCAGGTCAGCGTGCGCCGTCCGTCGCTCCAGATCAGCCGCACCGGGGCGACGCCGTAGGGCTGCGAGGCCAGGGTGTGAGGCCCATCGCCGTCGAACGCGTCGACGATCGCCACCAGCTCCCCGCGCTCCACGGCGAACTTGGCGACGATGTCGCCGCCGTCCTGGCAGGTGAAGCGCACGCGCGTGTCGACCCGCTCGGCGCCCGCGTTGTCATCGGTGTCGCGGTCCTGGGCCACGGCGAGGCCCGGCGCGGCCGCCGCCATGAGCATTGCGCCGCTGAGGATCGCCGATGTGAACGCCTTGGACCCCGGAAACGCCATCTCGTCTCAACCCCCGCCGGGTGAGGCGGACGCCTCCCCAGGCCCACCGAAACCCGTTTGCCGTCGCTGGTCAACGCTGCACGCCGAACCGGCGCGCCTTGCGTGCGCGGCGCCTGAACTTGCGCCGCTTCCGAACGGATGGGAGAAAAGCGGCAACCGGGGAGCGAAACAGTGCGTGGACAAATGATTCTGGGCCGGGGCCTGCTGACGGCTGGCCTGGCGGCTTCACTGACGTTCGGCGGGATGGCGACCGCGGCGCCCAAGCCGGCGGCTCATCCGCAGGGCGCGGCGGCGGTCGACGCCGCCCGACAGCTCGCCGCCGACCAGGAGCCGGGGACCTGGATGTCCGCCGGCCGCACCTATTCGGAGCAGCGCTACAGCCCGCTGACCGCGATCAACAAGGCCAATGTCGGCAAGCTGGGCCTGGCCTGGTTCGGCGACGTCGACACCGAGCGCGGCCAGGAGTCCACGCCGGTCGTGGTCGACGGCGCGCTATACATCACCACTGCCTGGAGCAAGGTGAAGGCCTACGACGCCAAGACCGGCGCCAAGCTCTGGGACTTCGATCCGAAGGTCGATCCGTCGAACGGCGCCATCGCCTGCTGCGACGTGGTCAATCGCGGCGTCGCGGCCTGGAAGGGCAAGCTCTATCTCGGCGCCCTGGACGGCCGGCTGATCGCCATTGACGCCAAGACCGGCAAGAAGGCCTGGGAGGTGCAGACCACCGACCTGAAGCAGCCCTACACCATCACCCAGGTTCCGCGGATCGTGAAAGGCCTGGTGATCATCGGCAACGGCGGAGCGGAGTACACCTGCCGCGGCTACGTCTCGGCCTATGACGCGGCCACCGGCAAGCTGAAGTGGCGCTTCTACACCGTGCCTGCCGCGCCCGGCGATCCGACCAACACGCCGCTTCTGAAGAACGCGCTCAACACCTGGGACGCCGGCTTCTGGAAGTACGGCGGCGGCGGCACGGCGTGGGACACCATCCTCTACGACCCCAAGACCGACCTGATCTATTTCGGCACTGGCAACGGCCTGTCCTGGAGCCAGCAGATCCGCAGCCCCAAGGGCGGCGACAACCTGTTCGTCTCGTCGGTAATCGCGGTGCACGCCTCGACCGGCAAGTACGCCTGGCACTTCCAGGAAGTGCCCGGCGATGAGTGGGACTACGACGTCACCAACCCGCTGATGACCGCCGACCTCAAGATCGGCGGCAAGCCGCGCCACGTGCTGATGCAGGCGCCCAAGACCGGCTTCTTCTACGTCTGGGACGCTGCGACCGGTAAGCTGATCTCGGCCGACAAGTTCGCGCCGCTGAACTGGGCCACCAAGATCGACCTGAAGACCGGCCGGCCGGTAGAGAACCCCGAGGCCCGCTACACCGACGAGAAGGCCGCGATCATCGAGCCGGCGCCGCTGGGGGCGCACAACTGGCACCCGATGGCTTACAGCCCCAAGACCGGCCTGGTCTACATCCCGGTCACCGAACGAACGACGGGATTCCAATCGGTTAAGCCCGACACCTTCGTGGTCAAGGACCGCGTCTACAACACCGGCACCCTCGGCTTCTCCGACAAGATCACCGAGCTCTACGGCAAGCCCGGCGCGCGGCCGCGCGGCGACGTCCGCTCCTACCTGCAGGCCTACGATCCGGTGGCGCAGAAGGAGGTGTGGCGCGCGCCCGACAAGACCTTCGGCCCGCACGGCGTCATGGTCACCGCATCCAACCTGGTCTTCTCCGGCGACTGGGATGGCCGTTTCAACGCCTTCGACGCGAAGACCGGCCAGAAGCTCTGGTCGGCGCCGACCCAGGCCGACGTGGTCGCCGCCCCCTCGACCTACACGATCGACGGCGAGCAGTACGTCGCCATCCTGGTGGGCGCGCGCGGCCTGCCGCCCGGCCAGGTCCGCACCAATCCGCTCAGCGCCAACAACTCGCGCCTGCTGGTCTACAAGCTGAACGCCAACGTGACGCTGCCCTCGACGCCGATCACCGGCTCCGTGGCCGGCAAGGTGCTGGATCCGCCGCTGCTGACCGGCACCAACGAGCAGGTGATCGACGGGGAAGGGGCCTATGGCCGCTTCTGCGCCGGCTGCCACGGCGCGGGCGGTGCGGCCGACAAGTCGATCCCGGATCTGCGCTACTCGCCGGCGATCAACAGCCTGCGGTCCTGGAACTCCATCGTCATCGATGGAGCTCGCGCCGACAAGGGAATGGTTTCGTTCAAGAAAACCTTGGCTGAGGGCCAGGCGGAGGCGATCTATCACTACATCGTCAGCCAGGCGAACAAGGCCAAGGCGATCGAACAGGCCGCGGCCAAGCGCTAGGCGGCCACGCCCTCGCTACGGGCGTCGCCGGCGATCCGCGAGTGGTACATCACCCGGGGCACGGTCATGTCCCAGGGGACGGCCCGGTGCATCAGGGCGCGGTTGTCCCAGATCACCGCGTCGCCCGGCGTCCAGCGGTGCCGCCAGGTCCGGGGCGGCTGGCAGGCCTCGGCGCAGAGGCGCTCGAGCAGGGCCTCCGAGGCCGCCGGCTTCAGGCCCGGCACGCCGTAGGCGTGGCGGCCGACCATCAGGACCTTGCGGCCGGTCTCGGGGTGGACCTTGACCAGGGGCCGCAGCGGCGGGTCCTCGACCGTCATGCCGTAGCCCGAGTAGGCGCTGCCCTCAGTGTGGGCGTGGCCGAGCTTGCCCTGGCTGTAGCGCAGCGAGTGGAAGGCGCTGAGCGGCGCGATCTCGGCCTGGGTTTCGGGCGACAGCGCGTCGTAGGCGGCCCGCATGTCGGCCCAGTCGGTCTCGCCGCCCTCCTCAGGCACCACATGGGCGGTGAACACCGCGCCCTTGGCCTGGACCGGCATGTAGGTGCTGTCGCAGTGCCAGCCCATGTTGCCGCGCAGCACCTTGACCGCGTCGTCGGAGCCGTCGTCGGGGCGGACCGAGCCGTCGGCGCGGACATTGGAGATCGGCGCGAGATCGAACTCCAGATCGCCGAACCGCCGGGCGAAGGCCACCTGCTCGGTCCTGGAGAGATGCTGGCCCGGGAAAATCAGCAAGGCGTGGTCGAGCCAGGCCGCATAGAGGGCGGCGAAGGCGGTTTCGCTCAATTCGGCGCATTTCAGCCCCGTGACCACGGCGCCGAACGAGGCGGGCAGGGGCTCCACGCGGAACGGGGTTTCAGCGGCCATGAGGCGGCCTCCAGGGGTGCGCCGACGATGAATCCCGCCTCGCTTACGAATTGACAAGCGTCCGTGTGCCACCCTGGGCGCTCACCGGGGCCTGACCTCGGACAAAGGATGGTGGAATGGACGTTTCGGACCAGGCGAGCCTTCGGGCGCTGCGCTGGCGCGCCGAGGGCTTGCCCGCGCGCCTGGGTCAGTGCGCGCTGATCGGCGGCCTGGCCTGGCTGCAGACCCGTTCGGTGATGGCCGTGGCGTGGCTGGCGCTCGCCTCGGCCGCGGCCGTGGTCGACGCCTGGCTCTCCCGACGCAGCCTGGCCGATCTGGACGACCGGCGGCTGGCCGCGCTGACCTTCGTCAGCCGCACGGTCTCCGCGGCGAGCTTCGCCGCCGTCTGCTTCGTGGTGCTGATCGACCACACCGGCTTTGGCCTGGCGGCGGCGATGGTGGTCGCCTGCGCCATGAACCTGAATAATGCTGTGATGACCGCCGGCGCCCGGCGCTTCGTCTGGAGCCTGGTGACACCGACCTCGGTGGTGCTGATCGCCTTGCCGATGGCCGCCTGGGCGAGCGGGCATCCGCTGAACCTGACCGGCGCGCTGGTGCTGACCGCCGGCTCGATCGCCTACGCCGTCTTCATCGGCCGGCTGGCCCAGTCCCTGGCGCGCGAAAGTCAGGCCCTGCGCAATGCGCTGAGCGCCGCCCAGGCCGCCAGCCGCGCCAAGAGCTCCTTCCTGGCCGTGACCAGCCACGAGATCCGCACCCCGCTGAACGGCGTGCTGGGCATGGCCCAGGCCATGGCCAACGACGACCTCTCCGACGTCCAGCGCGAGCGGGTCGGGGTGATCAGCCAGGCGGGCCATGCGCTGCTCGACATCCTCAACGACATCCTGGACCTGTCGAAGATCGAGGCGGGCAAGCTCGACCTGGAAACCGCACCCTTCGACCTGGAGGCGGTGACCCGCAGCGCCGTGGGGGCCTTCAGCGCCAGCGCGCTCGCCAAGGGCCTGGAGTTCGGCCTCGACTTCGACGACGGCGCGCGCGGCGCCTTCGAGGGCGATGCGGCGCGTCTGCGCCAGGTGCTGTGCAACCTGATCTCCAACGCCGTGAAGTTCACCGAGACTGGGTCAGTGCGGGTCGGCGTCACCGCCAATGCCCTGGGCGTGCGGATCAGCGTGCGCGACACCGGCCCCGGCGTGCCTGACGGGTTCGCCGAGCGCCTGTTCGAGAAATTCACCCAGGCTGACGCCTCGACCACCCGCCGGTTCGGCGGCACGGGCCTGGGCCTGGCCATCTGCCGCGAACTCTGCGAGGCGATGGGCGGCTGCATCACCGTTTCCAACGGGCCGGAACGCGGCGCGACCTTCGTCGTCGACCTGCCGCTGGCCCGCAGCCAGCAGGCCACGCCCGCGACGCTTTCGGCGAGCCCGGCGGCGAGCGAGGACGCCGGGCCCGAAAGCCGGCCGCTCCGCGCCTTGGCGGCTGAGGACAACGCGGTCAATCAGCTCGTCCTGCGCACCCTGCTCGATCAGATCGGCATCGAGGCGGTGATCGTCGCCGACGGCGCCGAGGCCGTGGCCGCCTGGGAGGCGGGCGACTTCGATCTGGTGCTGATGGACATCCAGATGCCGCGCATGGACGGCCCGACCGCCACCCGCGCCATCCGCGAGCGTGAAGCGGCGCTGGGCCGGCGGCGCACGCCGATCATCGCGCTGACCGCCAACGTCATGCGCCATCAGGTGGACGACTACGCCGCCGCCGGCATGGACGCCTTCGTCGCCAAGCCGATCGCCATCACCGAGCTGTTCGCCGCGATCGCCGAGTGCGTCGGCGGCCACGAGGCCGACGCCCCGGCCAGCCGGGTCGCCTAGACCCAGTCAGCTCGCCAGCTTCATCTGGGTCGCAAACGGACTGAGGCCGAGCCAGGTCTGCATGTCGCGCGCCAGGGTCCGGTCGCCGGTCAGCAGCATCCGCTGGCTCGCGACACCCGCGCGCACCGTGTCGTGCCCCATCCAGACCGCCGTCATGGTCCGCAGGTCGACCGAGACGTAGAGGTCGACGTCGAAGCCCGGATCGACCGAGCAGAGGTCGACCTCGCCGGTGGGTTCGACCACCAGCCACCAGGAGCGCTGGCTGGCTGACAGCTCGGGATAGACGAACTGGATCACGCTGCGCCGCCTAGGCATCGGATCGACGTTCAGCCCGCGGCGCATGTCCCACATCAGCAGCTGCACATCGAGGTGCTGCAGCGACACCTCCGCATCGATCCGCCGCTGGCCCCAGATCCCGAAGGCCTCGACGATCGGCCTCAGCTCCTCGCCGGCCTCGGTCAGGCGGTATTCGCCGGCGCCCGGATCGCCGGCCTGGCCTTGGCGGCTGACGACACCCGCCGCCTCCAGGTCCTTGAGCCGCTGCGAGAGCAGAGCCGGCGACATCCGCGGCACGCCCCGGCGCAGCTCGTTGAACCGGGTCGAACCGGCCAGAAGCTCGCGCATCAGCACGATCGTCCAGCGCGTGCACAGCAGTTCCGCCGCCATGGCGACCGGACAGAACTGCTTGTAGCTGCCTTGGGTCATCGCCTTCTCCCCTGTGTGGCGCGACCCTTAGGCGCTGGGAACGGCGTTCTCCAGTTCAGTTTCTGTATCGCCGCGGATTCAGTTCCTGAACTGGATGCGTGCGGCGCAGCACGACACATCACCGCCCCCGGCGAGCATCTGGCCCGTCGCGATGTGAAGGAGGCGGCTGTGCCGCAATATCAGACGATGAATATCAACCAGGCGGTGATGGCCGCCGTCGCCGTCGTGGCCGCGTGCATCGCGGCGCCGGCCTCGGCCACGACGCTCAGCCGCAGCGTGGACGTGGCGGTCTCACCGGACAAGGTGTGGGCCACGGTGGGCGGCTTCTGCGCCATCGGCGAATGGCACCCGGCGATCAAGTCCTGCCGCGAGGACGGCAAGAGCCCTTCGACGCGGACGCTGGTCACCAAGGACGGCGCCACCTTCGTGGAGCTGCGCACCGGCCGCAGCGCGCGGCAGTACGCCTACACCTTCCTCTCCAGCCCGGTGCCGGTGAGCCACTACCTCTCGACCTTCCGGGTGACCGGCAAGGCCGACGGCGGCTCCACGATCACCTGGAGCAGCGTCTACACGCCGGACGCCGGGAAGGCGGAAGCCGCCGAGGCCGCCCTGGCCGGGATCTACGAGTCGGGCCTCGCCGCCATCAAGGCGAAGCTCTCCAACTAGCCGGCCGCCGGTCTCTCGCCGGCGTCTGTTCAATCCATAAAATCAAAGGTTTCAACTATGCGTGTGTTTCTTTCTTTCTTGGCCGCCATGGCCGTTCTCGCCACCGGTTCGGCGCAGGCGGCCTCGCCGGACATGCGGGTTCGCATCTCCGATCTCGACCTCAGCCGGGCGGCGGATGTGGCCACGGCGCAATCCCGCATCGAGCAGTCGACCAACCGGTACTGCAACCTGCAGAGCGCCTATCCGATCACCGGCTACCGGGCCGCCTGCCGCAAGGCCATGCGGACCGCCGCGATCGCGCAGCTGACCGAGGCGCGCGCGAACTCCGAGGCACGCCTGGCGGCCCGCTAGGCCGCATCGCTGCCATTGGCCCGCCGGTTTCCCCCAAATCAATCGGCGGGTCGCTCGCAGCCCCGGGAGCAGTTGGGCTCTCGGGGCCGCGGGTTCTATTTGCTGCGATAGGGGTCGCTGATCAGGATGCGGAAGTTGGACTCGATCCAGTCCGGCACGCTCGGATCGAGATCGAGGGCGCGGTCGCGGTCCTTCTTGGAGCCCGCCTTGTCGCCGGCCAGGGCCGCCACCAGGCTCTTGCCGAACAGCGCCGCGGCGTTGTCCGGATCGTGGGCGAGGATGTCGCGGAAGTCGGCCACGGCCAGCGCGTTCTTGCCCACCGCCACGTTCAGGTAGGCGCGGTTCAGGCGCACCGCGGCGGCGTCGGGCGCCAGCTTCACGGCGTGGTCGCAGTCCTGGCCGCTCTGCTTGCGCCAATGTCCGCGCGCGCCCGCCCGGCAGAGCCAGGCCCAGGCGTCGGCGTCCTTTGGCGCCGCCTCGGCCGTCGTCTCATACTTGTCGGCCGGCATCTGCATTTCGCGCTGCGCGGTGCGCCAGTCGGCCGCCGCGCGCCACTTGGGCGTCGCCTTGGCCTCGCAGACCACCGGCACCTCGAAGTCGCTGGACTGGGCCGGGCGCCCGACGGATCCGGTGAGGATCTCGTTGTTCACCAGCTTGCCGGTCGCATCGTATTCGCCGGCCATCTCCTGCGAGATGGTCTTGGCCCCGCAGTCGATGGTCTCGTGCTTGGCGACCATGGCGTAGGTATGGGCGATCGCGGTAGCGGTCTTGCCGACCACCAGAACGTTGGCCTGGGCGACCTGGCCGCTGCGCGAGACGCCGGCCGGATCGAGATAGTGGCCCTCGGTGATGTTGGACCCGGCATATTGCTGCGGACCGGCGGGCAGGGGCGGGACGGCATTGGCGCTGGCGGCGCCGGCGGCCGGCGCGGACGAATGGCTCATCCACCACGCTCCCCCGCCGACCACGACCGCCGCCAGGGCGGCGAACACCACCCATGGCAAGATGTTGGGCTTCCTGGCCTTCGGCATCCGATCGCTCCCCCGAGGTGCGGCTTCGTCGCGGGCCGCCTTCCGGTTGCATAATGCCGGGAAGCCGGGCGCCGTCCAGCGCTCAGAACACGCCCATGGCCAGGCCGGTCGCCAGGGCCGCGCCGAGGTCCGCGCAGGGACTGAGCTGAGCCGGGGTCAGGCGTTTGGGCGCCAGGATCGCTTCGGGCGTCTGCGCCGAGACATTGACGATCAGCGGCTCGGCGATGGGCTTGAGCCGCCAGCCCGTGGCTATGCGCGCCAGTTGCCGGGCGGCGCCCTCGCCATCGCTGCCGGCGCAGATCATCGCCGCGTAGGGCCGTCCGTTCAGCCGCTCCAGGCAGGGATAGTAGCAGCGGTCGAAGAGCTCCTTCATCGCCCCCGACATGGCCGCCAGGTTCTCCGGGCAGACGAACAGGTAGCCGTCCGCGCCCAGCAGGTCGGCGGGCTCGGCCTCGGCGGCGGGCAGGGACCTCACGGTGACCTCGCCGGTCGCTTGCGCCGCAGCCGCGGCGGCCTGCGCCATCGCCTGGGCGCCGCCGGTCCGCGAGTGCCAGACGATCAGCAGGGTCTTCATCGGCGCGGTCAGACCGCCAGCCGGAACGCGTCTCCGTCGCGCACCACATGGCCGGCCGTGGGCGCGGCGAAGTGGGTGCCGATCACCAGCACCGGCGGCCCGTCGGCCAGGGCGCCGAACATCCTCTGCCGGGTCTCGGTGGAGGCTTGCGGATCGAAGTCCGCATTGCTCGCCCACTCGGGCCGGGCGAACTGGCAGGGGTGGTGCAGGAAGTCGCCGGTGATCAGCGCCTCCTCGCCCTGCGAGCGGATGCGGATGCTCACATGACCGGGCGTGTGGCCGAGCGTCGGGGTGAGCGAAACCTCCTCGCAGACCTGATGGTCGGTCTCCACCAGGTCGACCAGCCCGGCCTCCCAGACCGGCTTGACGCTGTCGTGGAAGGGCGAGCGCTCCGGGTGGGCGTTGTCGGCCTCCTCCTCGCGCCAGTAGTCGTATTCCGCCCGTCCGATCAGGTAGCGGGCCTTGGGGAAGGTCGGGACCCAGCGGCCGTCGACCAGCATGGTGTTCCAGCCCACGTGGTCCACATGCAGGTGGGTGCAGAGCACGGTGTCGATGCTGTCGGGCGCGAAGCCGGCGGCGGCCAGGTCGGCCAGGAAATTCGTCTGTAGGCCGCTCCAGGCCGGGATGTCGCGCTGCTTGTCGTTGCCGATGCAGGTGTCGACGATGATCCGCCGGCCGGGCGCCTCGACCACCAGGGCGTGGACGCTCATCTTCAGCCGTCCCTCGGCATCGGCGAAGTGCGGTATCAGCCAGGGGATCTCCTGGATCACCTCCTTGGTCGCCTGCGGCAGGATGAACCGGCTGCCGCCTGTGGCTTCCAGTTCGAGGATGCGGGTGACCGTCACCTCGCCGATCCGCCACTTCAGCATGTCCGCATCCTCCGGGTTTGCCGCACTGTGAGGGGCGCGCAGGCGCGAACGCAACGGCCGCGACGCATTGCAGACGCGAAACGCAACCTGCCTTGCACGCCGGGGCTGGGGCCCTAAGCTTCACCCAGAACAATCGGGGGAAAAACCATCATGCATCGTCGCGCCTACTTCGCCGCCGCCCTGGGCGCCGCCCTGCTGACCGTCGGCGTCCAGCCCGCCCTGGCCGCGGACGCCGCCGCGCCCGCCGCGCCGGCCAAGG
>JACXTT010005542.1_pt1 | contig 18313 bp, 12 predicted proteins | sample 9270951 | NCBI WGS metagenome assembly JACXTT01 (sample SAMN15532306, study PRJNA645909) | rock metagenome | isolation source: weathered quartz diorite | place: Puerto Rico | collected 2017-06-21 | reverse complement strand
GAAGAGATCCGCCTGACCAGGGCCCTGCTGTGGTTTGTACCGGCTAGGGAGGAAGAAGATCTGGGTCGGAAACGCGTAACGCTCCGGCTCGTCATAGAATTTGGCGAGAAAAGGGTTTTCTTCAAAACGCTCGAGCACGACCTGGGCGGAAAGGTGGTCGCCGAGCATCCGGGCCAGAGTCGTCTTCCCCGCGCCGATGACTCCCTCGATGGCGATGTGGCGGATGTCAGAGTTCTCGATGAGCGACTGCAGCGATGCGGGCACGGTGTCAGATGGGGGCCAGTTGGAGGTGAAGGTCCGTGCGGACGACCTTGTGCGAGTCCCGGCACTGGCGCAGCAGTGTTGCGACCGTCTTTTCCATGGTCGGGTGGACCGCGGTTGGGGCGATCTCGCTCAACGGTTCGAGGGCGAAGCGCCGGTGTTCAAGCATTGGATGCGGCACGCGCACAGTGTGGTCGTCGTACGCGAATCCCCGGTAGAGCAGGATGTCGATATCAATAAGGCGGGGCTCCAGCCGGGCCGTATGCCTGCGTCCGAGTTTTCGCTCGATCGATTTCACCTTCACCAGCAAGAGAGGGGGGTCGTCAGGCGTCTGTATCCCGATAGCCATGTTGTAAAAGAGCCCGTCGGGCATCCCGACCGGCTCGGTCTCATAAACGGAGGACATCGAATTCACCGAGGCGATTTTGGAGATTTCCTCAACCGCCCGGGAAAGGATTTCAAGCCTGTTGCCCAGATTTGATCCGAGGCCGAGATAGGCGCTATACATTCCGGCTCTTGGTGACGATCACTTCGACATGGTCGATGACCCCCTTCACCGGCGGGTGGGGCTTGCGGACGGTGACTGTCACGGAGCGTGTGGCGGGAAATTCGCCCAAAATGCCTTCGCCGATAGAATGGGCCAGCGTCTCGAGGAGGTAGTACTTCCGTTGTGTCACGGTTCGCTGCAGGAGTGCATAGACAGCCTCATAATCGACGGTGCTCTTGAGGCTGTCGGTATTAAAAGCGGCTGAGAGGTCGCCATGGATCTCGACATCAACTTCGAATTTTCCCCCAAGATTCTGCTCATCGGTGGCGACACCATGGTAGGCATAGAAGACTGCATTATGTATCCTGATAGTGTCATCCGCCATGACAAACCTGCCAAATATAGGAGTTTATCCCGCGAGAGTCAACTGCGTTTTCGCGAAATTTCATCCCTTTTCAATCTTCGCCCACGTATCCCGGAGCGAGACGGTGCGGTTGAAGACGAGACTCTCCGGCCTCGAGTCGGGATCGACGCAGAAATAACCCACGCGTTCAAACTGAAATTTATTCCCGGCCACGGCAGCGCCCAGGCTGCGCTCCACCCTGCATCCCCCGACCGATTCGAGCGATCGGGGATTAAGCTGTCTGCGCCAGTCCTCGCCTCCCGGATCTTCCACGGTGAAAAGCCGGTCGTACAGCCTTACAGCGGCGTCGAGGCAGTGCCCCGCCGAAACCCAGTGGATCGTACCCTTCACCCGGCGCGATCCCTGTGAGGAGCCGCTCCGGGTTTCAGGGTCGTATGTGCAATGGACGGCCGCGATTTCGCCGGAGGAGGCGTCCCTGTCCACCCCCGTGCATTTTATGATGTAGCCGTACCGGAGGCGGACTTCGGCTCCCGGCGACAGCCGGAAATACTTCGGGGGGGGATTCTCCCTGAAATCATCCCTTTCGATGAAAAGATGCTTCGAAAAGGGAACCAGTCGGGTCCCCATGGACGGATCCTCCGGATTATTGACCGCCTCAAGCTCCTCAACCTTGCCGTCGGGGTAATTATCGATAACAAGTTTAAGGGGACGGAGGACCGCCATGACCCTTGCACAGCGCCTGTTGAGATCCTCCCGAACGCTGTGTTCGAGGAGAGCGACGTCGATAGTGTTATCCCTCTTGGCCACCCCTACCCGATCGGCGAAGTCACGGATCGATTCGGGCGTATATCCGCGGCGGCGGAGGCCGGAAATCGTCGGCATCCGGGGGTCGTCCCATCCGGAAACGAGCTTTTCCCGGACGAGCTCAAGAAGCCGGCGCTTGCTCATGACGGTATAGCTCAGGTTCAGGCGGGCGAATTCTATCTGCTGGGGATGGTAGAGGCCGAGCTGGTCGATGAACCAGTCATAAAGGGGCCGGTGGTCCTCGAATTCAAGCGTGCAGAGAGAGTGCGTGACGCGCTCAACTGAGTCGGAGAGGCCGTGGGCCCAGTCGTACATCGGGTAGATGCACCAGGCGTCGCCGGTGCGGTGATGACGGGCGTGCAGGATCCTGTACATGACCGGATCGCGCATGTTGAGATTTGCCGAAGACATGCTGATCTTTGCGCGCAGCGTCCTCGCGCCGTCGGGGAATTCCCCTTTCTTCATTCGCTCGAACAGTTGGAGGTTTTCCTCGACGCTCCTGTTGCGGAACGGGCTGTCCCGACCCGGCTCGGTGAGCGTTCCCCGCTGAGCGCGGATCTCATCGGCGCTCAGATCACAGACGAACGCCTTTCCCTGCCGTATGAGCTCCACGGCGTACTCGTGCAGTTTTCCGAAATAATCGGAGGCATAGAAGAGACGATCCTCCCAGTCGAATCCGAGCCACCGGACATCCTCCTCGATGGAATCCACATATTCGACATCCTCCTTCGTCGGATTGGTGTCGTCAAAGCGGAGGTTGCATTTGCCGTTGAAATCACGGGCGATCCCGAAGTTGAGGCAAATGGATTTCGCGTGGCCGATGTGAAGGTACCCGTTCGGTTCGGGAGGGAATCGGGTGTGCACCCTGCCTCCGAATTTGCCCGTGCCGAGGTCGGCGTCGATGATTTCTCGTATGAAATTGGTGCGCTCTGCCGGAGCCGCGCCGCCGGGAGCGATCGTCATCGGATTCTCTCGAGCGCGGTGCGGATTCTCTTCACGGATTCGTCCTTTCCAAGGATTTCCAGAATATCGTAGACGCCGGGCCCTCCCCCCACTCCGGATACCGCAAGGCGAACGGCGTGGATGAGATCCCCGTTTCCGACACCGGACGATGCTGCGGTCTCCTCGAGCTTTTCCTGGAACTGCTCCTTCCCGGGATTCCGGAGCGCGGAGAAATTCTTCGCGAGTTCTTCCAGAAGCTCCGGGGTGCGGGGGCTCCAGCGTTTCCGCACGGCCGCCTCGTCGTAGAGAGTGGGGGGTTCATAGAAATAGGGGGCCTTGTCAATAAAATCGCGCGCCAAGGTGACTCTCTCCCGCATAGCATCGACTATTCTCAGAAGAGAGGCATCGTCGAGTTTCATGTTCCGGTATTTCGACAATGACAGTTCGTGCCGGAGGATGGCGAGGAGCTCCTCCTTGGATTTTCTCCGCAGGTGTTCGGAGTTGAGCCAAGTCAGCTTATCGATGCTGAACACAGCCCCCGCCTTGTTCACATGGCCGAGATCGAATTCCGAAATAAGCTCCTCCATGCTGAATATCTCCTTGTCCGTGCCGGGGTTCCACCCGAGGAGCGCCACGATGTTTACCAGCGCCTCGCTCAAAAAACCCTTTACCCGGTATTCCTCGACTGCGACATCCCCCTGACGCTTGCTGAGTTTAGAGCGGTCGGGGTTCAAAAGAAGCGGGAGGTGGGCGAAGGCCGGGGGCTTCCATCCGAATGATTCATAGAGGAGGACATGCTTCGGAGTGCTCGAGAGCCATTCCTCGCCCCGGATCACGTGGGAGATCCGCATCGCATGGTCGTCCACGACGTTGGCCAGATGGTAGGTGGGGAATCCGTCCGATTTCAGAAGCACCTGGTCGTCGAGGACCTCGCTCGAAAACTCCAGGTCTCCCCTTACGAGATCCTTCACCGAAATCACCTGGCCGTCCGGTATTTTCAGCCGCACGACGGAGGGGATACCATTTCTCAGGTTTTCCTCAATCTCCCGGGAAGAGAGGCCCAGGCATTTCCGGTCATATTTTTGCGGAAGGTGTCGCTTTTCCTGCTCTCTGCGCATCTCATCGAGCCGCGCCGGGGTGCAAAAGCAGCGGTAGGCCCATCCGCCTAAAAGCTTTTCCGCATGTTCCCTGTAAAGGGAAAGCCGTTCGGACTGAACATAGGGTCCGGCCGCCCCCCCGTGTGAGGGACCCTCGTCCTCGACGATGCCGGCCCAGGCGAGCGTCCCGATCAGGCTTTCGACGGCGCCTTCAACCTGCCGGCTGCGGTCAGTGTCCTCAATGCGCAGGATGAAGGTGCCCTTGTTCTTCCGGGCGAAAAGGAAATTGTAGAGCGCGGTGCGCAGTCCCCCCACGTGAAGATGGCCCGTGGGGCTGGGCGCAAACCTGACCCTGATGGAGGAGTTCATCGGCAAAAAAAAATCCCCTCAAACTGTGGGGGGGATGTTGCGGAGAGGGAGAGATTTGAACTCTCGGTACAGGTTTACCCCGTACGACGGTTTAGCAAACCGTTGGTTTAAGCCACTCACCCACCTCTCCGTGAGCAACTGCCACGGGAATTTAGGAAAATCTCACTATAGTTGCAACTGTTTGCGTTTTGTACACCTTCCCCGTACATTTCAGACGTACGACCGGAGGCATTCCCCCGCCCCTGGCCGCCTTTGTGCGGCCGACGAGAGGATTTCCATATGAATGCTCTCATTGTGGATGACCATGCGGTAGTCCGTCGGGGCCTAACGGAGATCCTCGCCGAGGAATTCCCACGAACCATATTCGGCGAGGCCCGCGATTCGGCCGGTGCGCTCGAGCTGGCCCGTACGGGTGACGCCTGGGATATCGTCATCCTCGACGATTCCCTTCCGGGCAGGAGCGGGCTCGATGTTCTGGTGGAGCTGAGGGAAATCAGTCCCACGCTTCCCATCCTCGTCTACGGCATGCATCCGGAGCATCCGCATGCGGTGCAGGCGCTGAAGGTGGGCGCTTCCGGCTACCTTTCAAAATCCGACCTGCCTGAGGAACTCATCAAGGCGGTCCGGAAAATACTTGCCGGGGGGCGCTATATCAGCCCGGCGCTTGCGGAACGCCTCGCGTTCGATGTCGCCGAAGGGGCGCTCGGATCGAACCGGCCGCCACACGAGATGCTTTCCACACGTGAATTCCAGGTCATGAGCATGATTGCGGCGGGGAAAACTCCCAGCGAAATCGCCGAGGAACTCTCGCTCAGCGTGAAGACGATAAGCACGTACAGGGCCCGGCTGCTGGAGAAAATGAATTTCAGGACGAACGCCGACATCATCTACTACGTCATCCAGAACAAACTCGATCAGGAATGACACGTCAGGGCACCGTGGTCCCGCGGTCCCGGTAGTCGATGACCGGGGCGCAGACCGTGACTGTTCGCGTCCAGTGAGACCTCCGGTTGGGGGTGAGCAGAATCGAGAGGGAGTCCGACTGCCACAGTCGCGAGCTGTCGGGGCCGAACGAGGGAGGACCGAAGTTCTTCTTCATGTCCGATTCGAACGCGTCGAACTCGGCATCGATCATGTCCGAGTAATGGACGGTGAGACGCCTGAGAGTCTCTCTCACGAATGTGAAGCTCAGCTGATTGATGCGCTCAAAACCCCTCTCCCGGTAGGCCTTCGTGGGGCTCCAGGTGCATTCGGACCTGAGATCGTCATGCCGGCAGTGGAGCTGTCCCAGCCTCTGTTCGACATCCGAGCGGGTGTCGCGCAGCCTGACGCCCCCGACATTCACGCTCGCAGGTTCGAGAGCAAGCCTCCCTCCTTTCGGCGGCTCGCCCCTTTCGCAGCCGCTAAGCCAGCCCAGCATGAGAGCCCCGGCAGCCAGGGCGAGATCAGTCGCCGTTGCCCGAACGGCGCTTCGCGTCTTTGAATTTCTGGAGCTGTTTCCAATAAAAATCATTCGCCGGCTCCTTTGTCACCAGTGTCGTTTCGATCGCGACCGCCTCGTCGTAATGGCCGAGCAGAAAATGGCATTCCGCCATCGTGTCGAGGATATCCGAGCGCGCGGGAGCAAGCGTCGCGGCCCGTTTCGAAAGCTCGAGGCCTCTCTGCCTGTCGATATCGTGGGAAGCGAGCGACCGTGCGATGCGGTTCATGAGGTCGGGATCGTCCGGCCTCGCCCGGAGTTCGGCGTTGAATGCTTCGACGATGCGCTGCATCTCGGTCCGGGCCGCACTATAGTTCCTGGCCCGATTGAACTCTTCCACCGACTGAAGACGGGCATCGATGAACGTCGTTTTCCAGAGGCTTAGGAGGCGCCTCAGTCTGACCAGAGGCAATGAATCGTTGTCGACCCGCAGGTCGATGAACCGGTCGTTGAATCCTCCGTATCCCCCCTTGTCCCGCACAACGAGGAGGGCAGCCGACTGGCGGCCCCTCCGGTCGCCTCCCTCCCTTTCAGCCGCATCGAGCGCATCCATGAGCCGGTCCGCGAGATCTCCGGAGGCAATTTCGAAAGCACGGGCCATTCCCTTCACGACCGCCTCCCCGGCGAGGATATTGCCCTGCGCAGTGTACCCGCGGCCCATGATGTGTCCCGCATACGGCTGGCACGAGGTGCCGGTATAGGCGAAGGCATTCCCCCGGGCGTCGACGATGCCGATCTGCCGGCTCGCGGCCCCCGTATCGGATTTCAACAGATAATCACCGGCCTCCTGGGCGGCCATGCCGCGCGCCATGAGATCGAGTCCTCTGGGGCCGAATGTGGTGTTGGCGAAAGCCTGCGTGGCGATCGCCCCCACGCCCGCCCTCGCGAACGGGACAACAGCCCCGACGGCCAGGAATCTTGACTGCACCGCGACACCCAGATCGCCGGTGAGCGAGTCCCAGGCCACGATCGAATAGGTGGCCACGGCCCCCGGCCCTGTCTGCGCGGAAACGCTTGCGGCGGAGAAAAGGACGAGGAAAAAAAGACTGCATTTCATAATCCCTCCTCGGTCAGTGAGTGCTACTGGCCCGATAGTTTGAAACGGCGGATGACCCTGTTGCCGGTATCGGACACATACAGGGTGCCGTCGCTGGCGAACGTGATGCCGCTCGGTGTGTCGAGCCCTGGGAACTGAGAGGTCACGGTCCGCGACTTCCCGAAAGATTCCGTCTTGAAATTTCCGCTCTTGTCGAATTTGACCACGCTGTCGCGCTGCGAGTCGACGATGAAAATCTCGCGGCGCCGGCCGTCATACGTCGCGGCGGTCGCCCGTGCGAACCTGCTCCGTGAGACGAAATCCACGCTCGCCGGGAGGAATTTAGGCGACCACCCCTCTGATTCGGCCGTCAGGGTGTAAACCATCCATATCGCACCGTAGGCATTGCCCGCATTGCTTTGCGTCAGGATAAAATCGCTGCTGGACGGAAAAACGTAAATGCCCGTGACGTCCCTGATGTCATTGATCCCGGTCGCGTCCCCTGACCGTGTATTGAGGTCGGTCACCGGCGTCACGAACTGGTCACGATTGTTGAACCGCAGGACGCGCGTATCGGATTCGAGGGAGCTTACATTGTCGGGACCGTTCCGCACCGCCAGGTACGTGTTGCCGGGCAGCACTCCGATGCCGACGAAGCGTCGCGCGGGCCTTCCCCCCTCCTGCCAGACGACCCGCATGTGGGCAGTGGCGAGGTGCCCGAAGTTGAAGACGGGGATCGTGTCAAAAATAGGGATCGTGTCCTGCGTAAGGGTGTCGATCCTGATTCCGGACTGAAAGACGCTGTCGTAACGCACGAGCGAGATCCGGATGATCGCGCCCAGCGTATCTGCGCCGCCCGGAGCGATCACTTCCCCCGCCACGAGCAGGTCAAGCCGCGAGTCCTGAGCGATCGCGACCGGGTGAAGGATAGCGCGCTTTTCCAGAATCTTTCCGCCTGCATCGATCATCACGACCTGATTGCTGTCGTGGTCGGCGACGTAGAGAATCTGATCGCGGCCGACGATGATCCCCCTCGGGCTTGCGAAGCCTCCCCAGGGGGGATAGATCTCGACGTAGCTCGTATCTCCCAGCCGTCCGGGCCGGCCGGTATCGACCGGCGGCGTCAGGCGTTCCTCACACGCTCCCAGGGCAAGGCACAGGCCAATGGTCGCTATGGCAAGGAGGACTTTCATGGCATAGAGAGCGCTACGGATATCCGGTGAACGCTTCCGAGGAGATTAAAATTGGCATACGCATAATCAACATTGACGAGGGTCGATGCGACGGGGGCCGCCACTCCGAGGCCGAGCGTGAAATCGTTCGAGCTGGAATTGTCCCTTTCGAGGAAAGGCTCTCCGATGGTTCGCTTCACGCCCGCGCGCAGGAAGAGCCATTTTTGCCACTGGTACTCGACGCCGAGGTGCATATTTTCCGCATTGTCATTCGGGTGATTGAGCTCGAACGATGTGGTGACCCGTTCTCCTTCAGTCTGAAGGGGCTCCATGGCAAATCCGATCTTGAAGAGGGTCGGGGGTGAGAAAGATTGGAACGTTGTGACGGGGGGCCCGACATACTGCGGCGCTTCGCCGGACGGGGTCACGTCGGCCCCGAAATTAGCGATCACGATGGCAAATCGTGAAGATCCGAGCCCCGTCCAGTAATAGGTCCCCAGATCGGCCATGACAGTCCGGATTTTCAACACATCCAGCGTCTCTTCGACGTAACGGAGGGTGATTCCGAAGCTGAACTGATCGGTCATACGTCTGGCGTACGAGAGCCCCACGGCGACATCGCCGAAGCGGAAATGCTCCCCGGTCCCGAAGGGCTGGGTCTCGGTCGTCCGTTCCATCTCCTGCATATGGAGCGAGGTTATTGCGACACCCACGGCTTCGCCGCCCGAGGGGTGATAGGCCGCGCCGAAGAATTCGTGCTTGATGTCGACAACATATTCGGTGTGGGCAAAAAGCACCTGGTTCTCGGTGAACTGAGTCAGCCCCGCCGGGTTCCAGTAGAGGGCCGAGGCGTCATTTGCCATGGCGGTGAACGCCTCTCCGAGAGCGACCCCCCGGGCGCCGACCCCTATCTTAAGGAATGGGAGTGCCGAAATCCCGGCGCGTTGTCCCCCCAGGTTCGGGATGAGCTGGGCTTGGGATGCGCTTGGTCCCGCCAGAAGGGCGACGATGATCGTCCAGAGGGGGGAACCGATATTTTTGAGGAACGAGTTCATTTAAAATTTGAACGATAGACCCAGCCGGTATGTCCTCGGCGTCAGATACCGCGCCGGGTTGTAGGGAAAGGCCGACACCGGCGGAGTCAGGTCGGGGTAGAGCGGATCGTTCACCGACTGCTGTGTCGGATCGCCGTACTCATAGGCCCTTCCGGTCACCGGATTGATGATTTCGGAGTTTTTCCGGTTGAGGAGATTTTGAACTTCCATCGACAATGCGAGGGATCCGATCCCGACATCGAAGTATTTCTCAAAGTTCAGATCGATGTAAAACCAGGGTTCGGACACTTCCGTATACGGATTCTTGTAATCGGGCTGATACTGCGGCCTCCCGTTGACATCGGTTCCGTAAAGGATCTGGCGCGTGTATCTCTTGCCGGATTCATAGAAGAACCTTAGAAAGAGGTTGTAGTCCTCCAGAATGCCCCGGCCGAAGCCGAAGAGGGGCTGATCTTTCTTCGATGCAAAATTCAGGTTGGCGCTCAGCTGGACCGGCCGGTCGTAGACGGCCGGGACTTCCTTGATATTCTCATCGAGCCCCTGCTGCAGGTTGAAGACGGCGTCATCTGCCGCAGAGCTCTTGCCGGTCGCTATGGAATACGAGCCGGAGAGGGTGCCGCGGAACCAGCCGCCAAGCCGGGTTTTATACTCCACCTCCACCCCGCGCACCCTGCTGTAATCCAGATTGATGTAGGTTGTGTATGATCCCCCGGTGAACCGCGAGCTCTGGGCCTGGATGCTCCGGGCGGTGATGTAGTCGAAAATGTCTTTGTAGTACGCCGTGACGGTGAGGACGTCGCTTTCGGATACCTGATTCCGTAGCCCGAGCTCGTAAGACACCGTGGTCTCGGGGTTGAGGTCGGGATTGCCGATGGTCTGCGAAGAAGCCTGGGCTCCGCTTTTGGCGAGCTTCGAGTAGACGAACTGGGGACGCGGAAGTTTGGAAAAATGTCCGTAGGAGAAGTAGAGGGTCTGGTTATCCGAGACGGGATGCGAAATTCCGAGCCGGGGGCTCACCCGGCCCTTCCATCTCCGGCCAAAAAATTTGTAGGTGTCGTCGAAATATGCCTGCCGGATCTGCGGGGAGACGTTGATCGAATCGGCGGGCTGGCGCATGATCTGGTCCACGAATTTCCCCGGGAACCAGTAGTCGAATCTCATCCCGAAATTCAGGATCATGCCTTTGAGCGTGATATTGTCCTGCGCATAGAGCGCCCCGAGAGCCGGGTTTACCGTATAGATGTCGTAATTGAGACCCAGGGGTTTGATCCAGGGATCGAACAGATCGACCATCTGCATGTTCTGGAACCGCATCTCAAGGCCGGTCTTGAATTTGTGCTTTTCGGTGAAGTGGTGGGTCAGATCCCCCTTGTATGTGTATTCGCTGATGAAATGGTCGCGCCACCGCGTAGGATTCCCCACGTCGTAAAATCCGTCGCCCGGAATGACGCCGATCGTGTCGCGCGAGATATTGTAATACTGGATGGGAAATGTCACTATGTCCTTCGGCTCGCTGTACTCGTTGTACCCCTTCCCGTTCGCGTCCCCTCGGACGTGAGCCGTATAGCGGCTCAGCTTGAGTTCATAAAATGTCGAAGGGCTCAACGTATGCGTGAGGGAAACGGAATGCTGAATATTCCTCTGCGTGAAGGTGTTTGCGCTGTCGGGGATATTCTTGAACTCATACTGGTAGCCGGGGTTCGGTTCTACCCTTTCAAGGGTAGCCTGGACCGTCTGAGAGTTCTGGTCTATGACTATAGACTGGGAGTAGGCGTACGAGATTTTTATGATCGATGAAGGTCGCCACGTCAGCTTCGTGAGCCAGGACCAGCTGTTCGACCTCCGCGGAGAAAGGGACGACGTGCCGTCAAGAAGAGAGGAGAACAATTTGCTCGGGACCCGGACCTCATACCCTACAGGCCGCCCGCTCAGTATGCTTTCGATCCACCGTGAATACCCGTCGGAGAGATTTGCGTAAAAGGTACCGAAAAAGCTGACCCCTCCCGGGACAGATGCCCCGACGCTTGGGAGGAGATAGGATGTAATCGGCTCGGGTCCGCTCAGGCTCATCTCATAGATATCGGTGTTGGCATTGGACCGTGAGTTTTCGTTGAATCCGAAATGATCCCGCTTATAGCCCAGCGACCCGTTGAAATTCTTGCTCCCCTCCTTTGTGGTGATGTTGACCACGCCGGATGTCGCCTGTCCGTATTCCGCGTTATAGCCGCCCGTGATGACCTCAACTTCCTGAATCGCGGCCGGGCTGAGCTGCAGTCCGAACCCGGTGCCGCCGAGCGGGTCCTGGACCGAGATGCCGTCGAGGAGATACGCGTTCTCATACGTCCTCCCTCCCCTGATGTGGATCTCGTTATCCGACTGGACAACTCCCGTCTGGAGGGCGACCACGTCCTTCACGCTCTGAACGGCCGCCGCTTTGATATCCTCGCTGCCCATGGTGCGCGCGCTCTGAGTCTCTTCGATATTAAAAAGCGGCTTCTCTCCTATTATGACGACCTCCTGTCCCAGGCTCAGGACCGTCTCATCGAGTTTGACATCGAGGGCCGACGGTTCACCCGGGCTTACCTTATAGGCGGTGAACTGGACGGTTTTGTATCCGAGCAGAGTCACTTCGACAGTATAAGTCCCGGGATTCACCCCCGTGATAGTGAATGTGCCGTCGATGCCCGAGACGGCCCCGTAGTAGGTTCCCTTGACTGTCACGTTCGCGCTCGGAAGGGCCTCCGCTGTTTTGGCGTCGATGATCTTTCCCTTGATGATCCCCTTCGTCGATTGCGCCTGCAGCTGCGCGAGGCAGAAGGCCCCAACCGCAAGAGTTTTGAGAATTGCCGGGATTTTCATAACCCGAACTCCCGGTGTATCACATACTGGAGGAAGGGTACGATCGTCCCTGCGCCCCCGGTGCCGGCCGGACCGTCAAGGAGATGGAGAGGCAGCCCGAGGAAGACGAAGCTCAGCTTTCCGTGCACATCGGGCATTCCGAGGATTCCTACATTAATGTCATCGGGAGGCTGGAATGCCCAAGATATGCCATCCGACGTATGGAGGACGATGCCCCCGGTCCCCGCTGCCCAGACATCCGACGAACCCGAGGCAAGGGAATTCAGTGTCCGGTAGTTGGTAAAAGGACCGAGTTGAGAGACCCAGGTCTGTCCCTTGTCGCTTGTGTGGACGATATATCCGTTCCCGCCGGCGGCCCAGGCATTGAGGTCGTCAACCCGGGCGATCGAGCGCAGCTCGGCCGCCGGGAGATTTTGCTGCAGGATCCATGTATCCCCCCCATCGGTCGACCGGAAGATTGCCCGCGAACTGGCTGCCGCCACCAGAGTCGTATTGTCGATGTACCGGACGGAATTCAGACGAGGGGCACTTGGCAGAAGAACGGTGCGCCAGGACGATCCCGCATCTGTCGACCGGATGGTGAGCCCGCTGTCGCCGACGGCAACGAGGGAATTCGCATCGATGAAATCGATTGCGCGGATCGATTTTGAGGTGCGGAAGCCCGTGGGTCCCCAGTTCCTTCCGCCATCGGCCGTGCGAATGAGGATTCCGTTTTCGCCCACCGCTATCCCGACTGACGACGAGGGGAATGCGACTCCATAAAGATCCTTCTGTTCCACCCGCGAGCGGTTGATCCAGCTTGCCCCGCCGTCAGTCGTCTCGAGAATCGTGGCGTTCTCCCCGACGATCCAGCCGTGAGTCGGCGAGAGGAAGTGAATCCCGTAGAGCGCCGTCGTTGCGCCGGATTTCTGACGTTTCCACGAGAGGCCCCCGTCCGGGGACGCGATGATGGTTCCCTGCTCACCGCATGCCCAGAGCTGCTGGCCCTGGGACGTCACGGCGTTCAGATCAAAAAGCGTGGGAGTGAGGGCGTAACGGATGGTCGGACGCGTATCCTTCTGGATATGGTAAATATACCGCGCATCAGGCCGCTTATAAGCGGGGCGCATGAAAAGAGAGTAGGATCGCTGCGGGTTGGGATCGAGCGTAAATTGTAGTTCCGGATATATCCCGCCGGGGGCGGAAGAGTCCGGATAGAGCCGGAACCCCTGCTGAATGCGCGTGTCTCCCGGCCTCGGCAGGAGAGGGTTCGCGGAGGAGAGATCCACCGAACTGATGCTGTCGAGGGGGGCAAAATCGGTGAGCGCCCCTCGGGGGTCGTTCGAGGTCTCGAACATCGTCGAATAAATGACTTTGCCGGGATGCGTTCCATCCTGGACAAAATAATGGAGCGGTTCGCGTGCGACCCCCAGGCTCGGAAAGGGGTCGGTGTACCAGAGAACGAGATCGAAGAGGTGCAGGGTGTTGACAAGTGCCGGGTCCACGAACGGCGGCACCATGATCCCGGGCTTATTGTCCCTCTTATCCTCGGAGGAGAGACCCCGACCGACATCGAGAACCTCCGCGGACGGATACCCTGACTGACCGAGAGCATTTCTGAGTATCGAGAGAGCCGCATCCCGATCGGCGAGTATATAATCGTCGACGATGAGCGCCTTGCTCAGAGGCTGTTTCACGAACCATCGTTTCAGCGGGAGGGCGTTCGGATCGGGGAGCCCCTTGAAGGGGCTCACGTCCCCTGCGATGTCCCGGGCGCGGACATAAAACGTGTTCAGGGCATTCAACCGGAGGTGCGTGATTGCCCCCAGTGGATACCGGCCGGTGAAATAGGTCCCGCTGTAGACGTCGGCGCTCACCTCGGTGACGCCCGAAAGGGTGTCGCTGCGGGTGCGGGGGACGATGAGAGAGACGAGTTGGACTGTCGAGCGTACCGTGAAGCGGCGCGACGGGTCTGTTGTGTCATTGAGCGCGATCTCATAGGCGGCAATCGTCTGGTCTCCATCCGGATCGCTTCCCACCCATGCGAACGTGGCGGCCGTGAAAGTCGTTTCCGGCTGCTGCATCGTGACGGAGGGGTCGTTCGGATTCGGAGCGAAAACGACGCTCGGGGGCTGGTTCAGAACAGGAAGTTGGAGCCGCGCCGAACCGGTATCCACCGCCCGTGCAAGAGACCCGAGGGGAACATCGCCGGCATCGTAGATGCCGTCGGCGTTCTTGTCCCAGTAAGGGCTCGGACTCAGCCGCACGACGGGCTTCAGGGTCTCGGGCAGCGTCTCAAGGAACGTATTGTCGACCGCACGCACGGCGACCTGAAACGTATCCCTCTCCTTCACAAGAGGGAACGCGATCAGAGTGTCGTTGCCGGTTCGCCAGCTGTATCCGACGGTATCGAGAAGCTTTCCCGTGGAGTCGAGGATTTTTCCCGATGCGAACAGGAAACCCTTCACGGTGCCGTCCGGATCTTCCCCCCACCAATGGAGATGCTGCTTGCTGATCCCTTCGGAGACGGTCGAATCGGGGAAGAGCCAGAGAAAGGATTTCGGGGGGACGTTTTGCCTGAAAACGTCCGGAATTTCCTTGGTGCACGACGCTGCAATGAGGGCGATGGCGATGACGGCGAAAAATCTCATTTCACGACCATGAATTTGCCCCGTTTGACATCATGTGTCGCTTTGTCTTCGACCGTGAAGAGGTAGAGTCCCGTGGCAACTGCCTGGTCAAAGCGCGTGATCAGGTTCCAGGCATGCTCGCCGCCGGCGAACTCGGCCTGAGTCGAACGGTCGCCGAATTCCTTGAACCAGTCGATCCCCTCTCCGGCGTATGTCGATGCGTCGTGGTCAAGGATCGCGACCACATCGCCGGCAAGAGTATAGATCCGTATTTCGCACCGGGACGGAAGATTGTAGAAATAGATTTTTCGGAGCCGCTCACGCGATCCATCCCAGTAAGCATTGACATAATAGGGATTGGGATAGACGCCGACGGGGGTCGATTTGTCGGCCACAGGCACGGTTCCCGGTATCGCCCGGTGAAAAGACTTCGCGCTCTCGAGCGTGTCGGTGTCGAATGCCGATACGGCGTAAAGGTACTGCCAACCGTTGAGATTCGTCGCCGAAGTTCCCTTTGGGGGAAAACGGTACCAGTACTGGACGGTATCGCCGGGAAAAGTCTTGGCGGAATCGAGAAGAATCTGTCCGAATCCGGTGTTATATCCGATGCTGTCATCGGCGCGGTCGAACTCGCCGACGAGCGGGATATTCGACAAAAAATTCGCATGGTCCAGGAAATCTTCCCCCGCGTTCGACCGGTAAATCCTGTAACCCTCAAAATCTTTCTTTCCCGAAACGGGGTCGATCGATTCTTCGGCGGAGGTCTTATCCCAGTAGAGGACGACGGACTGGTTTTCGACGACGGCGCGCGATTTCGGCCTGTGGGGAGGAGCGGGGAGGAGATAGCGCGTGATCCTGCCGTCTGGTTCGTACCGGAGCCCGACCTGCGTCGGGGAGACGGAATCGCGGCGGGCGATATCCTCGCCCGGGTCAAGCCTGTCGTTCCCGTTCGCATCTTCCCCGTCATAGGTCTGCTGCGCCCTGACCGCGTGCTCGTAAAGAGTTTTTCTCTGATCGGGAGTGTCCATCCTGGCGGGTAACGAACCGAATTTCTTCGCGCAGATGACCGCATAGACGACTTCGACCGAATCGCCCGGGCCGAGTCGGGTGAAGGGCCCCGTCGAGAGAAGATTCGTGACGTTCCGCGGGTTCACGCGCAGCGCGTCGATGTAGGGCTGCGGCATCGACTGCGTCATCCGCGAGTACCTGCTGAAAAAGGGGACGGGATCGTAATCGGCGTTCGGCGCGGCGTACCAGAGCGCGTTCGGGTCGTTTTGCCTGAAACCCCACGCGTTATAATAAGTATTGCGATGAAGATCTGCGAGGGAATCGACGCTCGTCGGCAGCGGAGTCGTCCCGAGCAGTTTTACGCCGAGATAGCTGTCGGCAGGGGGCGGATCGGGGACCCCGCTGAAGTCGAAGGAGTACGCCATCCTCTGCGTGGAATCGTAACCCTCCCCCGTGTAATCGAAGTATCCGGTCGTCCCGGGGCGCACCAGAAAGGTATTGCGAACGACCCCATCGTACCAGAGGCCGACATAGACCGAATCGAGAGTGTCGACCGCATTCTCGTTGAAGACCTGATACCGCAGGATGACGAAAAAATCGGCGGCGGAGAAGTCCCAGGCATAACTCTCCTGGTGAACGCGTATCCCCAGCGGCGTATGGTTCTGTATTGAATCGCCGGTGGAGGGAATGACGGTGAACCGGTCGTAGTAATCGCACACAAAATCTTGGTGGCTGACGGCGAGCTGAGTCGACTGGGCCCCGGCCGGGCGGTCGTCGGAGAGAGTCGAGAGCTCGAGGATGCCCCCGCCGAGCGGGGTGTTGAATTCAAATCCGTCGATGAGCGGTTGCGTGGAGGAGCGGCTGGAGCGGTCGCTTGCGCCGGTCGTGACGAGGAGCTGCCCCCTTCTCTGGGCTCCGACCCAGAGTCCTCCCTGGTAGATGTGCTCGATTCGGGAACCGATCGGATACTCGCACGAGGGCTGGTTGGGCCAGAACGCATTGCGCGTTCCGATCGTTCCGAAGTTCGTGATGGTCAGGCCGATCTTGCCGACCGACGTGAACATGCCTTCGACATCGTCAAAAATTTTTCGTAAACCGAGCGGATCGTCTGCTGCTGCTGCCGGTGAGGTTCCCTGGACGCTTGCCGAGATGAGGATGCAAGAGATCCAGAAAAAGCGCTGTATCATCCTACGACATGTGCGATTGGTACTCGTGAGTGAATGCGGGGAACGGGTGAATATACCGTATTCCTCGGCGAAAAACAAAAGGTAAGATTAAGAATGACTTAAAAATCATTATTAGAAAATTCTAATAATTCGCCTCTTGACACTATTCAAAGTTTTCTTTAAGATAATGCACGTCATTCTGCTCGTGCCTAGTCCCTATGGGCATCGGCAGATTTAGAAGAAACGCCCAGGCAAGCCCCCGACCTGGGCGTTTTACTTTTCGTTGTATTTCCCCCTGAATTGGAGTATATTGTAGCCCCGGAAAGGTGCAGGAGTGGTTTAACTGGCACGCCTGGAGAGCGTGTGTACCCGAAAGGGTACCGAGAGTTCGAATCTCTCCCTTTCCGCTCCCCCGCCCGTCGTCCGTTTTCGCCTGCCTTGTGCGAAAAGAGCGATTATTTGCCAGAGGAGAGATTTTTCCGTACTTTAACGGTTGACCCCCAACAATTCCTTCTCCCTGTGAGATTTATTGCGTTCCAGCTCGCATGCTGTGTCCTCGCCGGCGCGAACCTCGCCACCACCGCCCAGACGAAGCCCATCCACGTGATCACAATCGATGGGGCAATTAACCCTGCGACGTCGGACTATATCCACGAATCGATCGACGCCGCCGCCGCGGCGCACGCGCAGTGTCTCATCATCCAGCTGAATACACCCGGCGGGCTCCTCAAATCGACCCGTGTAATCGTTTCCGATTTTTTGACCTCCCCGCTGCCGATAGTCGTCTATGTGTCCCCGTCGGGCTCCCAGGCCGCCTCCGCAGGGGTCTTCGTCACGCTGGCCGCCCATCTGGCCGTGATGGCTCCGGGCACGAACATCGGCGCCGCACACCCGGTCACCATCGGAGAAGGGGGCCAGGATTCGGTGATGATGGGCAAGGTGACCAACGACGCCGCGGCCTTCATCAGGACGATCAGCGAGAGGAGGAACCGGAACGTCAGGTGGGCAGAGGACGCCGTCCGGAGGAGCTTGTCCATCACCGAGACCGAAGCGCTCAAGAAGCATGTCATCGACACGGTCGCCGCGAATCTGGGCGAACTGATCTCATTCGCCGACGGAAAAACCGTTACCACCCCTCAGGGTACCATCACCCTCCACACGCGGGGAGCGGAGGTCGTAAAATTCGAAAAAACATTCCAGCAGCGCGTGCTCGACATCCTGAGCGACCCAAACATCGCCTATATTTTCATGATGCTCGGCTTTTACGGCCTTCTTTTTGAGCTTTATAACCCCGGCTCGATCCTGCCCGGAATCGTGGGCGTGATCAGCCTGATCATCGCATTCTATTCCTTCCACACCCTTCCGATAAATTACGCGGGCCTGGCGCTGATCATTTTCTCGATCGTTCTTTTTGTCCTCGACCTGAAACTTGCGAGCCACGGGGTTCTGACCGTCGGGGGGATCGCCTCCCTCGGCATCGGGTCACTGATGCTCGTTCGCGGGGAGACGCAGTTCGACGTCGTAGCGATCTCCTGGAAACTGATCCTCATCGTGGTCGCGTTCACGGCGGCCTTCTTCATCTTCGCCATCGGGATGGGAGTGCG
>JACXTT010005541.1_pt1 | contig 18316 bp, 16 predicted proteins | sample 9270951 | NCBI WGS metagenome assembly JACXTT01 (sample SAMN15532306, study PRJNA645909) | rock metagenome | isolation source: weathered quartz diorite | place: Puerto Rico | collected 2017-06-21 | reverse complement strand
GGTGGCGCTGTCCGATTATTTTTCGCGGGGAGGCGAGTGGTCCTGGGTTATGTGGCCGTATAGAGGATCGGGTATTTGGTGGTTGGGTGCACAAAATGCGAGTACCAATTGGAAGGGTATGGTTAACACCGGAGTATCCTCACGGGATATGGGTTTAGTGGGGCGGGCGGGGAACTTCTCTCAAGGTTTGCTGCTGTGCGCTAGCTGACAAAACCGATGGGGCGCTTGGGCGGCAATGGAGGCGGCTCGAACAATTCGCGGAGGGCCTCGAAGATGGATTGAATGTGAGTGTCGTGCTGCTGGTATTTTTGCTCGAGCTCTTTGATCTTGTGGGCGAGGTCGCGGTGCGTGGTGAGGATCTCGCGGAGCTTGACGAAGGCGCGCATGATCGCGATGTTGACCTGTACCGCGCGGTCGCTGGTGAGGATGGAGGAAAGCATCGCTACGCCCTGCTCGGTGAAGACGTAGGGCGAGGTGCGGCGACCGCCCCAACTTGAGGTCACAGATTGTGACATCAAGATGGAGGATTCTTTGCGGGAGAGACGGAACATGAAGTCTTTTGGAAAGCGGTTGAGGTTGCGCTTGACCGCTTGGTTGAAGACTTTGGTTGAGACGCGGTAGAGGAGCGCGAGATCGGAATCGAGCATGACTTTTTGACCGCGGATGAGAAGAATTCGCCTCTCAACTGAGGCTATGAGGGTTGAGGCGGATCTGCGTGCGAGCGCTTTTGTTTTGGAGGGCATCAATGTGGAAGTGCGGTAGCGTGAGATTTGTCTCAGCGGGAAGCGGCGAACAAGATGCGAAAATGGCGGGATGGGTCGCGAATTCGAACTGGCTTCGAAGCAGGTGGATAAGGTGGAGACACGGTTTCGTCGAATTGGGACGGAACTGCCGGTTCGGAAAACTTTGCCGGTATTGGAGATGCTGCAAAGGTATGAGCCGCTAGCGATGCGCGGCCAACCTCCAGTGGTGTGGGAGAAGGCGGAGGGGTTTCAGGTTTATGACGCTTATGGAAATTGCTGGATCGACTGGTCATCGGGAGTGCTGATTACGAATGCCGGACACGGGCGCCGGGAAATTATCGAGAGTATCGTAGGGCAGACATCGTCGGGGCTGTTGACGACGTATGGATTTGCGAGCGAGATTCGAGCCCGACTCGTGGAGAGATTGGCTGGGTTGCTGCCTTGGCCACTGAAAAAAGTGTTCCTGTTGACCACTGGATCGGAAACGGTGGAGTGCGCGATTAAACTGGCGCGAGCGTGTGGAATACGAACCGGAGGCGCAGCGAAAAATGTGATCGTGTCGTATACGGATGCGTTTCACGGCCGGACTTTGGGGGCGCAACAGGCGGGCGGTTTTCCGGGATTGAAGGACTGGATCGTGAATTTCGATCCGGGATTCGTGCAGATTCCGTTTCCTGACGGGTTTCGAACTCAAGATGCGTCTTTTGATCTCTTTGAGCGCTGTTTGAAAGAACAAGGAATCGCGGCGGGGAACGTAGCGGGCGTTCTGATGGAAACGTATCAGGGCGCTAGCGCGGCGTTCGCACCGATCGCGTATATGAGGTCGCTACGGGAATGGTGCGATCGACATCAAGCGCTGTTAGTGATGGATGAGGTCCAAGCAGGTTTCGGCCGGACGGGTACGTTATGGGGGTTCGACCAGTATGGGATCGTGCCGGACCTGGCGCTGTTTGGGAAAGGAATCTCAAGCTCGCTTCCGATCGCCGCGGTCGCAGGCAGTGCGGAGATCATGGATTCGCAACCGGTGGGAACGATGACATCCACGCACACGGGGAATCCAGTGTGCTGCGCTGCCGCGCTAGCGTCGGTCGATTTGGTGGTGAGAGAAGGACTGGCAGCAAATGCGCGTGAGGTTGGCGCGGTGCTGCATCGGCGATTGCGAGAGGTTCGGGAACGCTTCCCGCAAATTGGAGCGGTGCAAGGGCGAGGGCTGGTGGCGGGGCTGTCGTGCATAACGCCGGGCTCGATGGTGCCCGACGCGGATTTGGCGTGGAACGTCGTGCGGCTGTGTTTCGAGAGAGGAGTGCTGATGTTCGCTCCGGTAGGGTTCGGTGGAGCAACGGTGAAGATTGCGCCGCCGCTGGTCATTACCGAGGAAGCGATCCTGGAGAGCACGGGCGTGCTCGAGGAAGCGTTCGAAGAGGCAGTGAGAGAGCGGGGGTAGGATCGTGCGAGTGACGATTGTTGGCGGGGGAATGATAACGCATGACCAGATCCTGCCATCGTTTTTTCAATTGCAGCGGCTTGGCCTGGTCGAGGAGATCGAGGTCTGCGCGCGCCATGATCAGACGTTGCAGGAACTGGCGGCGTCGAAATTATTGCGGGCAGCTTTTCCGGGCCAGGGCTTCCGCGCATGTGCCGGAGAGTATCAGAAAACTCTGGCGAGGATGCAGGCGAGGAATATCGTCGTGATTGCTCTGCCGGATCACCTGCACTTCGAAGCCGTGATGTCAGCGCTCGAAGCGAACCAGCATGCGCTGGTCGTGAAGCCCCTGGTGATGAGGGCAGCCGAGGGCGACAGGATCGAGCAGGAAGCACTGCGACGCGGTCTCTTCGTGGGCATCGAGTATCACAAGCGCTTCGATGACCGGAGCCTTATGGCGCGCCGGAAGTATCGGGCGGGCGAATTCGGGGAATTTCGGCTGGGCACGGCTTGCCTGATGGAGAAATGGTACTATCGGCGCTCGAATTTTCAGAATTGGTGCACGGCAGAAAATTCAGATGCGTTTACATACATCGGGTGCCACTACGTCGACCTGGTGCATTTCATCACAGGGTTGTGGCCGGTCTCTGTCAGCGTGTATGGTGTCAAGGATCATTATCCGAACTCCAAGGAAGGGTTCCTGTGGACCGACGCGCGGGTCATCTGGAGCAATGGGGCTTGCCTCAATGTGCAAAATTCGCTGAGTTTTCCGGATGAGGCGCCGGGCACGAATACGCAGGGTTTGACTTTGTATTGTTCCGGGCGCGAGAGAGGAGCATTGATTCGCCACTCGGATCAATACCGGGGCATCGAGCACGTGTACGTCGAAAAGCCGGCGACGCCAGGCGGGACGATGTATGCGGAGCCGAGCCCGGATTATTTTCAGTACGTTGATCTCGGTGGAGTCGGGTTGACGCCGGTAGGATACGGATACCGATCGATAGAATACTTGTTCCGTTGCTGCCTGAAAGTGGAGAAGGCGAGTGATCGTCAACAGGCGATTCGGGAAATCGACAACGAAGGCATTGCAGCGACGCCGGCGAACAGCCGGTATAACGAGCAGGTGATCGAAGCGGCTCGGCGGTCGATTCTCAACGATGGAAGGACGGTAGCGACGCAGGAAAGTGTGGAGCAGCCCAGAAAATGAAAAACCCGACCCGGCGATCCGGATCGGGCAATAAAATTAGCCTTTGTTCAGCGCACCAGATGTCAGGCGACGTTCTGCGCCCGATTCCGACTAATGATGGCGTTCATCTGGTCTTTCAGACGAAGTTTCAACTTCTTCAGCCGATGCTCTTCCAACTCCTCTTCCGGAGTGAGTCGCGGCTTGGATTCCAAAGCCTCAAGCTGCTTATGATACTGCGCATGCTGCTCGGCCAGACGGCGAAATTCTTCATCTGTTTTCATCAGGTGCGCTCTGAGTTCATCCTGCGTGTTCTCCCTCAGGTTGCTTTCTCCTTTGTGAGGTTGCCACGCCGAGTCGGTAGGATTGACTTGCTCGGTGGGGTGAGTAATAAGTTCTGACATTCTTCCAACAAGGGGTCACCGACGGCCCCCCGCAATTGAACAGTATCATGAAAAAATCCTCATGACAATCCCCGTCTCGGTTGGATTCTCATAGTACCCCGGCCGGGCGCCGACTACCTGGAAGCCGAGACGTTCGTAAAGCCGGCGGGCGGCGGTATTCGACTCGCGAACTTCCAGGAAATGGTCTCCCGGACGGTTGCGGATTTCGGCGACCAACAATTCTGTGGCGATGCGCAACCGGCGAAAATCCGGATGGATGGCTACGTTGAGGATTTCGCGCTCGTGGTCGGCCACGCGACGGGAGACTACGAATCCCGCGATCGTGCCGTCCAGCAGAGCCACGCGGCAATCGAAGCTCAGGTAGTCCTGCGTTTGCCATTGCGAAGCTTCCGATGCGGTGGCCTGGATAGCCGCGATTCGATCAAGATCGCTGGGGGTCGCAGGCCGGATTTGAACGCGAGGCGGCAAGAGCTGATGGATCAAGGTGCGCTGGCGCTCGCCGATTTCGCCCCAATCGAAACTACGTTCGACGTGGGCGCGACCGGCGGCGGCGATTCGTTGGCGCAGATCGTTATTGTTGAGCAAGGTCTGGATCGCTGCGGCAAAGTCGTCGGGCCTGTCTGCAATCCAGACGTTGACGCAATGGTCCAGGCCCAGCCCGGCGCAACCTGAGGAAGTTGACACCACGGCGCGCTCCATCGCCATTGCCTCTAGTACTTTTAGATTGGTGCCGGCAGAAACGAGAGTGGGGACCAGGACGAGATTCGCTTCGACGTAGTCTGGGCGGACATCGGCGACGAACTCGAGCAGCCGGATTCGATCGTCGCGAGGAATAGCAGGCAGGCCTGTGTACTCGCGCCAATAGGTGAGCGGATCCGGTCCAGCGACGATCGTGACGGTGATGTCAGGCGAGCAATCACGCAGCAGATGCCAGACGTGTTCGAAGAAGAATCGATAGGCAACGATGTTGGGGAAGTGACGAAAAGAGCCGATGAACAGCAAACGCTGGCCGGGGCGCTCGATCTCGGGCGTAAAGCGAGCGAGGTCCACGCCATTTGGGATGATGACCACGCTCGGATAGTCGAGCAATGCGTGGTCTTGTTCTGACATGACGACAACCTTGCGATAGCGCTTCAGCCATTTCGTCTCAAAGCGCCGCCAGCGCCAATAGTCCCAGCGCGTCGCGGGCTTTCGTGTGCGAGAGTGATCGCGAACCTGCCGGTACAACTCAAACGTGATGTCGTGCTCCACCAATACGTCACCGGCATATGGTGCGAGCATCGTGTATTCCACCTGCAGAGCTTCGATTTTGTATTCGCGGCGGACGCGGGTGATCGCGTCAAGCATCGCGGCGGAGCGAAACTCGTGAACTTCAGGAGGAAGGAGCGTGGACCAGCGAGGCTCACGATAGCGAGTTTTCCCTACCAGGATAATGCGGGCGCAGTAGTCGAGAACAGGCGCGAAGTCAGTGTCTGTTTCCTGGTCGCGAAAGGTGAACAGAAAGATGTCGAAATCGGAGGCCATCTCGCGAAGCAGATGAAAAACGCGGACGGCGCCGCCGTGAGAAAGCGGATAAGGAAAATAGGGCGAAAGAATCGCGATGCGGCGCCGGCGCGGCGAGGTTGCACGCCCCGCGACTTCCCGGACGTCCGAGGGATAATGCGAGCGGTCTCGCTTCCAGGGCACGAGCCACTTGGGGCGGAGAAAGATACGATCGAGCGGCACGCCCTTCAAGAACAGTAGTGACGCGATGACGCAGCGCAAGCGCAGGTGATGGCGTTCGAGGCGCTGATTGTAGGCCAGAATCCTGGTTGGCGCGAGGAGAAACGCGGCGCAGCGCAGGCTGCGATAACGGCGATCGCCATCGAAGAGCACTGGCGCCAGCCCGATGCGATGCCGACGCAACCGGCGACGCAACTGCCAGTATCCCGCGGCTTCGCCGGGTTTGATCAGGATATGACGGCGGTGCGGCTCTAATGCCTGGATCTGATCGAACATGCGTCGCGAGAGTTGCTCGTCGCCGGAAGCGAAGGATACTATGATCGCCTCCGGATCCTTGCCGAAAATCCGGAAGAGGAAGTTTTTGATCGCGGCCTTCAACGGAATTCGATGGACACTGCTTCGCCAGCGGTACGCTGCTTGATATCCGGCTTCGCGATATATTCAACCTGGACTTTGCGGGCAGGTTTTTGGATGCCGCAGCCGAGAGCTTTCTCGCCGCCGCCGACGATCACGATTTGGGAGGGATCGCGCACCAGCAGTTGGACGGTTTTGCCGTCGACAGACTGGATCACGAGTTGAGCTTGGCGGCCGAGGCAATTGAGGCGCGTCAAGACTCCTTCGATGCTTGAATTGCCGTGCAAATCCTCGTACCAGTCGAGGGCTTTAGGAGGAGGCGCAGCGCCGTCGCTGTTCAATTTCCTGTTGGCATCAGCCTCGGCGGCATGAATGGCAGCATCGCTTTGCGCCTTGACGCGCTGGATATCCTGCTCGCGTTCGTCGGCTATCCGTTTGCGCTCAGCGGCTTCGTAATCGGCACGTTCCTTTTCCACCTGCAGGCGGACCTGGTGAATACGCGCGCGTTCCTCGTCGTTGGCGGCCGCACGCTCGGCCCCGGCCCAGGCTTTCTGCGCTTCCGGATAGTTCTTCGCCGCGATTTGGGTTCGTGCGAGTGCTTGCCAATAGTCGATATTGCGCGGATCGAAGCTAGCAGCCTTTTTGAGAAGCGCGGCCCGCTCGATGAGGTTGTCTTTTTGAAGCTCGGCTAAGCGGAAATGAGGCTCGCTCCAGCCAGGATTCAATTCCGAGGCTTTTTTCAGATCGGCGCGGGCCTTGACTGGATCGGTCTCCAGACGGCCGAGCTCAAGCCAGGCGCGCGGGTTGTCGCTTTTCGATTCGATGCTGCTCTGAAATAGCCGGAGCGCTTCAGTATCTTTGTGTTCTTTCAGCGCGAGAAGGGCCAAGCCTTCGGCGGCTGGGGCGCCATGCAGCTTGTTGTATGTCGCGGCGGACTGAGAGGATCCTGCGGCGAGCAGCAGGTCGGCGAGCGCAACGTTGGCTTCGTCCGGGTCGAGTGTCCGGAGCTTGAAATCGCGCACCAGACTGAGAGCTCGGCCAGAGACTGACGTGGTGGTGAAGTTGCCGCCCTTCAGATATGCGTCGGCCTGCTGGTTGATCTGCGCCAGGCTTTTCTCAAAGGCGTTGCGGCAGGCAGCTTCAAAATCGCCGCTCTGCTCGAGGTTAGAGATCATGACTCGGCTGCGCCCGCTGTAATCGGGATTGACAGTGACAAGTTGCATGAATGCCCAGCCGTGCGATCGGTCCGCCTCCGGCACCGGGGCACCTAGTGTGATTCGCGTTCCGTTCACTTCAAGAGTCGATAGCAACGCGATCAGTCCGTCTTCGACGGGCTGCGGCAAGCGGTTGGTATTTTCGTAGAGTAGAATTCGTGCCAGTTCTTTCAGGCTCTCGCGCGTGAATGGCGTGGATTCCGAGATCGACAGCATCCTGGCATCGCGGCCGAGTGAAAATGGCGCACCCTGGGCAGGCATCTGTTTGGGATTCTTGAAAACGAGCGCGCGAACCGGCCAAACGGAACGTATCTCGGGTTTGCCGCTGATGACCCGAAGCGTCTCGCGAAACTGCTCCAGGTACATCAGCTTCTCGCGCGCAGTCCGGTCGCTGCCGTTGGTGTAAATCTCGAATGGACCGGATTTGAGCGCGATCCAGTGGTCGTCGGCGCACGCGAAGAACGGGATCAAAACGGCGAGAAACAGCCGGAACGCCACGATTGTATGGTAGCGCAACAATCCGCGGGTTACACTGAAAATTCCATGCGTTGGAGCGCGCTCTTCATTCCCACACTGCGCCAGAATCCGGCGGAAATTACTGGATTGGGCTGTCAGTTGCTCGTGCGCGCCGGCTACGTTCGCCAAGCATCTTCGGGAGTGTTCAGCTACCTGACCTTGGGTCAGCGCTCGCTGCGCAAAATTGTGCGAATTGTGCGAGAAGAGATGGAAGCAATCGGGGCGCAGGAGATGCAGTTTCCTGTGCTGCATCGGGCAGGCGAGGCGATCGCGTCCATCGCGCACGGGGAGTTGCGCAGCTACCGGCAGCTTCCGCAAATCTGGTATCAGGTGCAAATCAAGTTGGACGGCGAAGCACGCTCAATGGCGGAATTGTTGCGTGGGCGGCAGTCGCTGGCAGTTGAATCATACTCGTTTGATGTCAACGGAGTGGGTCGAGATGTGTCGTATCAAAAGCACAGCGATGTGTGGTCGAAAGTGTTTTCTCGGTGCGGGCTGAATTACGTGCCGGCGGAATCGCGCGCGGGGGTGATTTTCGTGGCGGCTTCTGAATCGGGCGAGGATGTTATCGCGCGTTGTTGCGGCTGCGGTTATGCAGAGGACCTGGAGAAAGCCACATCGCGGGCCAGTCCGCCACTCGCGGCCGATCCCGAGGGCGACTACAGTCCAGAGCCCTTTCATACACCGGGACGTAGGACGATCGCAGACGTCACTGAGTTCACCGGCTTGCCAGCGACGTCGCAGATGAAGAGCCTGGTGCTGGTGGCCGATGGCAACCCGGTACTCGCCATGATGCGCGGCGATCACTCGCTCAATGAAGCTAAATTCGCGGCCGCGATAGAGGCATCAGAATTCCAGCCCGCGCATGCCGATGAGATTCGGAAATGGTTCGGCGCAGATGCCGGGTCGCTGGGGCCGATCGGTATCAAAGGAGTGCGAATCATTGCCGATGAAGCGTTGCGGGGCCGTCGCAACATGATCGCGGGCGCGAACAAGGATGATCACCATTTGCGCAATGTCACGCCTGGTGAGGACTTTGAGGCCGAGTATTTTGACCTGCGGCAGGTGGCGGCTTGCGATTCGTGCGTGCGGTGCGGTGGTGCACTCGAGTTCATCAAATGCATCCAGGTTGGCCGCGCCCGGAAGGCCGGCTGCAGCGAATTGGATCTGCGAGTCCAAAACGAAGCGAGGGAAGAGACTCATGTGATGTTGGGTTCCTATCGCATCGGTATCGATCGAATGCTAGCCGCGATTGTTGAACAGTCTCACGATCAGGATGGGATCGCGCTGCGGCCGGCTGTTGCGCCCTTCGACGTCGTCATTACGACAGTCTTCGCGGGCGAGGCCCCGCAACGGGACGCAGCTGAAAGGATTTACTCGAATTGCCGGCAATTGGGCCTGGATCCATTGTTGGACGATCGAGACGAGCGGCCGGGCGTAAAGTTCAAGGATGCCGATTTGATTGGCATTCCGTATCGGGTAACGGTCGGCAAGAAAATCGCGGGAGGCATGGTGGAAGTCATCGAGCGAAGGAGCAAGAAGATGGAAGAAGCGAGTATTGAGCAAGCCGCCGCGTTAGTGGCGAAGAAGGCGTGCTCATGATGGTCGACTGGGAAGCAGTTCGTAGCGAATTCCCCGCGCTCGAACACTGGACTTATTTGAACACTGCCACGTTCGGCCAGTTGCCCCGGCGAGCGACCGAGGCTGTAGCGCGGCACTTCGCGCGGCGTGACGAAGCTGCGTGTTGGGATTTTTTAAGTTGGTACGACGACGCCGATCGATTGCGCTCGAAAATCGGCCGGCTGATTTGTTGCGGGCCGGAAGATATCGCGTTTGTCCCGAACGCGTCCACAGCGCTGGGGATGCTCTTGACGGGGCTCGACTGGCGGGCGGGCGATCGCATTGTTACGCTGGAGCACGAATTTCCCAATAACCTGTATGCACCGGCGCTGGTCGAGCGTTTCGGCGTGGAGATGAGAGAGTGTCCCTGGGAGCGTCTCTACGAATCGGTGGATGAGAGAACGCGGCTGGTTGTAGTAAGCTCGGCCAATTACAATACCGGTTTCGCGCCTCCGCTGGCGGAGATCGCGGCCTTTCTGCGCACGCGTGGAGTGATGCTCTATATCGACGGAACGCAGAGTGTCGGTGCGTTGCGATTCGATGCGACCCGGATTCAGCCGGATATGTTGGCCGTGCACGCATACAAGTGGATGGTTTCGCCGAACGGCGCGGGATTTATGTACGTGCGGCCGGATTTGCGAGAGCGGCTGCGTCCGAACGTGATTGGCTGGCGCAGTCATCACGACTGGCGAAACGTCGACAATCTGCACCATGGCGTTCCCGAACTGGCGTCGAGCGCCGAAAAATATGAGGGCGGAGCCGTGGCTTCCGCATTGCTGTACGCGATGGAAGCTTCCGTCGATCTGATGCTCGAGATCGGTCCGGAGGTGATTGAAAAGCGCGTGCTCGAGTTGGCGGCGAAGACGCGCGCGATATTGCAGCAATTGGGGGGCGAGGTTGAGGAATGCGCTTCGTCCATTGTTACGGCGCGATTTGAAAATCGAGAGGTGTCGGCGCTGGCGCGCGCTCTGAAAGAACACCGGGTGCTGGTGGCCGCGCGTCGAGGACGTTTGCGAGTGTCTCCGCATTTGTACAACAACGAACTGGATTTGGGGACGCTGGCGCGAGCGCTCGGGGCGTTGGTGTAGCCTGCGCGCATTCAACACCGCACGACAGACAAGTAGCCGCGAGCCGCGTAGCGGAAAATATCACGATCTCGCGTGACGAATTTCAACCCCATCAAAATCGCCGTTGCTATCAAGAGCCGATCAGCCGAGTCGGGATGGAACTCACCTGGAAGATAGGACGCGCGAACTGCGATTTCAGGCGTTAGGGCGGCAATGCGAATGCCAGGCCGGCTGAACGCACGAGCAACGTAAGCTTCCGCTGGTAGATCCAAGGTCAACCTGCCGCGATGTGCGAGAATCCCAATCTCCCAGGCCGACACAGGCGACAGAAACAACTCGCCGCTTCTCGACGCCTTCTCAATTGCTTTCCGAGAGTCGGTCGAAATCGGGTCACCGTTGACCGTCCAAATCAGGGCGCACGTATCGAGGAGGATCACTTAAGCGCGTCCCATTCAACATTAACGGGTGCCGTCAGGTCGCCGTGAGCTTTCGCCAGCCCTTTCAAACATCCATAGAAAGGCACCCGATCCGAATCGATGGGAACAAGCTTCGCGTAAGGCTTGCCGCGCTTGGTGATGATGACGGAGTTGCATTTGCGATCATGGATCTGGTCGATCAGCTCGAGGCATTTGGTTTTGAATTCAGCGGCGCCAATTTCAGGTGTCTTGGTCATATGGTCATCTCTGATGACCAGTTTAGCATTTCGCGAGAAGGATCATCAACCGCCGCTGATGGCGGGGACGATACTGATTTCATCACCATCGGAAATGGAAGTTGCGAGGCCGTCCAGAAACCGGATGTTTTCGTTTCCGATGAAGATGTTGATGTGCTCGCGAATTTCGCCTTGTTCCGATGCGAGCCGGTCGCGCAGGCCGGGATAACGCGACCACAGAATCAGCAGGACATCGCGCAACATTCCGCAGCCGGCGTCGATTTCCACCTGGTGAAGTCCTTGCGCATAATCGCGCAGCGGCCCGGGAATGTGAACGACCACCGCCACTACCTGGCCTTTGCGCGCGACTTCACCTGACCAACTTGGGCGGCTCGCACGCAGACCACCGCCGGCAGTCCTTCGAGAATCTTCTTCCAGCTCTTGCCTTCGTCGATGGATGCGTAGATGTCGCCACTGCGAGTGCCGAAGTAGATACCCAACGGGTCCAACGTGTCGGCCACCATGCCGTCGCGCAACACGGTTTCGTATGCGCCTTTCTGCGGAAGCCCGCGCGTAAGCGGCTCCCAGGACTCGCCCGCATTGCGAGTGCGATAGACACGCAACCGGCCACTCGGAGTGCAGCGGAATTCATCGGACTCGACCGGAAGAATGTAGACGCAGTCGGGCTTGCGGGGATGGATCACCATCGCAAAGCCAAAATCGGAGGGCACTCCGTTGGCGATATCGTGCCACAGCTCGCCGCCATTGTCGGATCGGTACAAGCCCCAGTGGTTTTGCAAAAAAAGACGTTGCGGTCGATCGGGATGCATCGCGATTTTGTGGACACATTGTCCAAACTCAGGCTGTCTTTCGGGGGTGAACACGACTCGCACGCCGCGATTTCGCGGGTTCCAGGTGCCCCCGGCGTCATCGGTGCGGTAAACTCCGCCGGCCGAAATGGCGACGTACATGGTGCCCTTGGCGGTTGGATCGAGCACAATCGTATGCAGGGTGAGGCCGCCATTGCCGGGCATCCAGCGGGGACGATGCGGATGGTTCCATAAACCGCGCACGAGCGACCAGGTGTCGCCGGCATCCAGCGATTCGAACAGCGCCGCCGGTTCGACGCCGCAATACATCACATCCGGCTGGCCGGCGGCACCGAGGCAGATCTGCCAGATGTTCTTTAGGGAATCGCCGGTGTCGGCGGGAAAGCGCACGTTGGCTTCGAGTGGATTGGTCCAGGTTTTTCCAAAATCGTCAGTCGACCTGAGAAATGTTCCCCACAGCATACTGTGCGTCGAAGCCCACAAGCGGCGCCGGCCCTCGCGGCCGTCATAAGCCATCGCGTAGACGGCGTGGCCGTGGAAGTAAGGGCCGCCCACATCCCAGCGTGAGCGACGCGCGTTGGAACGCATCAGAAATGCACCCTTGGTTGTTCCCACCAGCAACAAAACGTCGCCATTCTTGGGATGGACGTGCTTGATACCGCGGAGTACGGTTGTCCGGGGTCCTGTGAAATCGCGAGGAGGCGCGGGCGCGGCCATTCTGGCCGACTGTACGGCTTCGAGCGCGGCCCGAACTTCACTAGCGCGCTGGTAGCGTTGTGCGGGCTCTTTGGCGAGGCAGCGTTGAATGACTGACCACAGGCTCGGTGGAACGCGCGCAGGGAGCTGCGCCGGCATTTCGTGCAGGATTGCTGAAGTGGTCTCGAAGCTGGTGCGCCCCCGAAACGGCAGTTGTGCGGATGCTGCTTCGTACAGAACCACACCCAGCGACCATAGATCGCTGCGAACGTCTGCTTCCTCGCCGCGAAAGATCTCCGGCGCCATGTATGACAAAGTACCCGCGATTTGCCTGGCGCCCTGCATCGAACCCAGTGTGGCGGTGGCTTCTTTCAAGATTGTTTCCGGAAGACGCCGCGCCAATCCGAAATCGAGAATCTTCACCAGGCCTTCCGGCGTGACGATGACATTGGAGCTCTTCAGGTCGCGATGCACGATTCCGCGGTCGTGGGCGTGCATCAAAGCTGCGGCGATTTGGACGCCATAGTTCATCACGGACTCGGCTGCCAATCCAGATTGCCCGATCAATTCCGTCAGCGTGCGGCCTTCAACCAGCTCCATGACGATGAAATGCTCGCCGCTGAATTCACCCACCTGGTAAATGGTGCAGATGTTGGGATGGCTCAAGCCGGATGAGGCGCGAGCCTCACGCAGTACATGGTCACGCGAAGATTGAGTGCCGGCAGCACCCTCGGCCAAGACCTTCAGCGCAACATCGCGATGCAGGACCTCGTCGCGCGCGCGATACACGACACCCATGCCGCCTTGCCCGATCTTCGAGATGATGCGATAGTTGCCGAGCGACTCGCCGATCATGCCTGATCGGGCACGTACTGCCGCAGGTAGCGATGTGCCATTTTGAATCCGGTTTTGAAATCTTCGGTGAACTCGGGTCCGGGATGGTCGGCGCCGTACAAGTCGTCTTCATGCTCGACGCTCATGCCTCCGGTATATCCGGCGCGTTGCAGCACGGTGAAGAATTCCGCCCAGTTGATGGAACCGAGACCGGGCAATCGGTAATGCCACCATCGCACGCCGTTCACTGGATTGATGCCGCTGCGCTTGAGGATGTCCCATCGAATCTCGGTGTCCTTCAGGTGCACGTCGTAAATCTTGTCGATGAAATCGCGCGCCGCCTGAATCGGGTCCATCATCTGCCAGACCAGGTGCGAGGGATCGTACTGCAGGCCGACGTGCGGCGAGTCGCCGAAGCCTTTGAACAGCGCCTCGAAACCAATGGGACTCACGGCAAGGTTAGGACCGCCCGGCCAAGGCTCCCATAAAATGCGGACGTGATTCTTCTCGCAGGCAGCAAAGTATTTTTCGTTATATGTTCGAACGATCTCGTCCACCTGCGATTGAAACGGCTTCGCCGGGTCTTTGCCGGAGCAAGTACCGATGTGCGCAACACCGAGCTTGCCCGCCAATTCGATTGCTTTCACGAAGTAGGCGTTTTCTCGTGCGCGGGCGGCGGGATCGGAGGAAATGTGATTCTGCGTGACCTGAAGTGCCGAAACGTGCATCTGGTTTTTGGCCAGTGTCGCTTTCGCGCGGTCGATTTTCTCGTCGGTCATTGTGTTGGCGTCGAGCGGTGAGCGCGGGTCGGCGCCGAGGATCATGTTGGTGAAGCCTTCCTGGTGCGCGAATGCTACGTTGGCTTCGGTGAAGGGCCCGAGAACACCGAGCCGCGGTTTCCATTCCTTTGGCCGTGGTTGGGTCTGCGCTTGCGCGCCGGCGGCGGCAGCGAGCGCGCCCATGAGCGTACGTCTGGTCATGTCCTTCAGTGTAGTCCGGGGAGAAGGCCGGTATGGCCGCGCCTTCGTTCCAGCCAGCGGACCGGAAGTTTGAAAAATGCTGACAACGTCTGCCCCCTGGTCTCCGCGTTTCCCCTAGAATAGAAACTCGGGTTGGAAAGTTCCCAGGAGGCTTCCATGAAACGGAACCTGACTTTGTCGTTGGCGCTGGCGGTGCTGGCCGCCGCACCAGTTTTTGCCCAGCGGAAGGCAACCATCGAGAATGTACGCGAGATCGAATTCTCCTCAGTGCCGAACTTCTTGAAACTTCCGCCCGGGGAGTATCTCGGCGAAGCGGTCGCTGTCGCGACCAATTCGAAGGGCCATATCTATGTCTATCACCGCAGCGCCAATACGCGGCTGTTTGAATTCGACCAGACGGGCAAGTTTGTCAAGGAAATCGGCGCCGGCTTTTACGGCTTCGAATTCGCTCATTCGGTGCGGGTCGATAAGGACGACAACATTTGGACGGTCGACGAGGGCACCAACATGGTCACGAAGTTTAGCCCCGACGGAAAGGTGCTAATGGTGCTGGGCCGCAGGCCGCCGGCAGTCGAAGGTGCGCTGGCCTACCCGGTGGGCCCGAATCAACCGGCGCAGAAGTATATTTTCTGTAGGCCGACCGATGTGGGCTGGGACCCGCAGGGCAACATCTTTGTTTCCGATGGATACTGCAACAACCGTGTCGTGAAATATGACAAGAACGGCCGCTTCGTGGCGCAAGCCGGCAGTGAAACCGCAGGCAAGGCTTTGGGAGAATTCAATCTCCCGCACGGCCTGCAAGTGGACGGACAAGGGAATGTCTGGGTAGCCGACCGCACCAACAACCGTTACCAAATACTCGACAACAATCTGAAGCCGCTGCGGGAGATTACCAACCTGGGGGTCGGTTGGACCGTGTGCGTTTCGTCCGGCTCGCATCAATACGCGTTCATGTCGAACTCGAACCCGAACGGAAACATGCCGGGAACCTGGGACATCACGGGCGAAATCTACAAGGCGGAGCTGGACGGTACCGTGTTAGGCAGGTTCGGTCACGCCAGCAAGCTGGCTCCGGGCTTTCAGGTGGTTCACATGATGGATTGCCGCAATCCGAACGAGATTATCGTGGGCGAAATCGAATCCTGGCGAGTGCAGAAACTCATTCTCCAGCCATCCTCGGCGAAGACTGGGGGCAGCCGGTAATGAAACAGCCAGAAACAAGGAGAACACCCATGAAACACCTGATGCTGACACTGCTGGCAGCGGCCTTGATTGCTGGAGTTCCCGCCCTCGCCCAAGGCGACGCACCTGAAATCCGGTTCGATTCGGCTCCCAGCGCCCTCCAACTTCCGGCCGGAATCTATCTCGGCGAAGTGGGTGGCGTGGCGACGAATTCGCACGGCAATATTTTTGTGTACACGCGGACTGGGCATCCGACGATCTCGATCGGCACCGCGCGTCCCTTCGCGCACGGCGGCTCGCGGCTGTTCGAGTTCGATCCGAGCGGCCGGTTCGTTCGCGAGATCGGCAAGGACACCTACGCCTTCATGTTCGCCGCGCAGGTCCGCGTGGATCCGAGCGATAACGTCTGGGCGGTGGATCAGATGACCAACACGGTCATGAAATTTGATCCGCAGGGGCACGTGGCGATGCTGCTTGGACGTAAAGCTGAGAACGTTGCTGTTCCAGTGCGCCCGGTGAAAAATGATGGCGTGGGACGGCCCACCGATCTGTTCGATCGTCCTACCGACGTCGCCTGGGACGCGGCCGGCAACATTTTCGTCGCCGACGGCCTCGGCAATGCGCGCGTTGCAAAGTTCGATAAAGACGGCAGGTTCGTCAAGTCCTGGGGCAAGCGGGGAACGGCAACCGGAGAGTTCGCCAATGTCCGCAGCATAGCGGTGGATGCGCAAGGGAATGTGTATGCCGCTGACGGCGGAAATAAGCGGGTCCAGGTTTTTGACAATGATGGCAACTTTAAGACGGCCTTCACCAACGTAGGCAACGCTCAGGCACTGTGCATGACCAAAGGACCGAATCAGGTTTTGTACGTTTCCAATTCCAATCCGCCCGCCGACATTGACCGCGACGGAGAAATCTACAAAATGCGCTTGGACGGAACGATGGCGGGAAAGTTTGGCAAGGCCGGCAAGTTGCTAAAGGAGTTCGGAACGGTGAATGCGATCGACTGCCGCAACGAAAATACACTCTACGTTGGAGAGATCGGCAATCTGCGAGTGCAGAAACTAGTGCTGCACTGAGCTGAAGAGCATACGAACATGAAGCCAAAGAATACGATCTGCCTCTGGTTCGACAAGGACGCGCAAGAGGCGGCGCGCTTCTACGCCGTCACCTTTCCGGACAGTAAAGTAACCGCTGTTCAAGAGGCTCCCGGTGACTTTCCGGGCGGCAAGAAGGGCGATCTTTTGACGGTGGAGTTCACCGTGTTGGGCATTCCCTGTCTCGGTCTCAACGGCGGCCCGCTGTTCCGGCACACCGAGGCCTTTTCCTTCCAGATCGCGACCGAGAATCAGGAAGAGACGGATCGCTATTGGAACGCGATTGTCGGCAATGGGGGCACGGAGAGCGCGTGTGGTTGGTGCAAGGACCGCTGGGGTCTCTCCTGGCAGATCACTCCGCGCGCGCTAACCAATGCACTTGCGGCCGGCGGCGTTGAGGCCAAGCGTGCCTTCGACGCGATGATGACGATGAAGAAGATCGACATCGTCGCGATCGAAGCAGCCCGGCGCGGCTGACGTGAACACGCCGACACGTTCTTATTCGTCCTGAATCACACGCAACTCGGAACGATCTGCCCGTCGGTGTTGAATCCGGGGCCGATTGAGGGATCAGCCTGCCTAAGTTGCGATCACTAATCAGCGGCCCGGCTGATCGCGCTGCCAGATGCTCTCAATATCGTGGAGCGGGACGCGTTCCGTGTCTATTTGCAGTTCCCCTTTTGCGGATACGTCTTCACTTGGATTTATGAAAAACGACGCGAGACGGAATTCCGGCAGTGCCCAGAATTGTCAGTGCAGTACTACGTAGCACTGCTGCTGGAAGCGAGATTGTTGGAGCGGCACTCTCGCCAACCTGAACAAAGCGAGTTTCAGATTTCATCACCGCAAATTCTCTACGCGTGATCGCGGCAAGAAGGATCTCCGCCGGGCGTCCCCACATGTAATCGAGCACGACTTGGAAGCCCAACTCACCAACTTCCCGCTGAAATGCCAGGATCAATTCAGTCTCAGGCAAACTCAGGGAAATTGTCGCGTCGGCGCCCAGATCGCGGAGCGCGTCTAGTGCCTGTTGATTGCGTCCGCAGGGTTGGGAAGAGCGGCCGCAGTCTCGTCATTCACATTCTCAGGGACTGCAAAGGTGACCGCGTGTGGCAAAACGGTACGCTCTGCCATCGCACCATCGAGTGGCCAGGCCCACCAAAGTACACCCGTTGCCCGTCGTCGAGATGTTCGACTCCATCCGAGCCGCAGACACTGGGCAACTGGCGACGACTTGCATAGTGTGATCCGCTAGCCTACTGAGGGATTCTACCAGCACATCACCACTAGTGGAGTGTGACGCGCCAGCCGTTACCAAGTCAGCGCGGAAGGCGGAACGTGACGTTGCGCTCGTGGTTCGGGCGGTCGCTCAAGTCGTGATCGACGGACGACAGCGGCGCCTGCTTTTGCTCATGATCCATGGTCACGTAGTAGAGCGTCGCGCCGTCCACCCAGTAGGCGAGCACGGCCCGGATGGTACTGTCCTTGAACGCGACGAGGTACAAAGGCGTGTCGTATCTCTGGTTGTCCGGTGCATGGGCAAATTCACGAACAGCAGGCTCGGGAGCGGGTGGCGCCGGAGGTGGCGGAGCCGGCGCGTAACCGTCTGGCTCGTTCGAAATAATCATCACGCTGGGAGTGCCGGAAGCGTATCCGGCGTAAGGGTAGGCGTAGGGATAAGGAGCTGGATAAGAAGACGGATAAGAAGCCGGATAAGAATTATAAATGAAAGGATCGTAATAGCCGTAGCCGCCGTAGAACGAATAAAACGAAACCATCCCTAAGCGTGGGCCGCGGAA